>ERZ773197.1791-NODE-1791-length-14298-cov-4.984905_pt1 | contig 14298 bp, 11 predicted proteins | sample MGYA00580999_ERZ773197 | MGnify/ENA primary metagenome ERZ773197 (study PRJEB29015, sample SAMEA2738166) | human oral metagenome | biome: human oral; feature: human-associated habitat; material: saliva | place: China | collected 2185 ...
TTGGGGTATGGTGTAATTGGCAACACGACTGATTCTGGTTCAGTTATTCTAGGTTCGAGTCCTGGTACCCCAGCGGATCTGATGATCTGTGGCCCCCATCGTTTAGTGGCCTAGGACACCGCCCTCTCACGGCGGCGGCGCCGGTTCGAATCCGGCTGGGGGTACGAGGATCAGGTGCCTGCTTCACTGCACAGTGGAGCAGGCACCTCTGTCGTGTCTTCCCGGTTCTGAGGCATGTGCGTGTCATGGTGATGGCCTCTGCGGCCGGCCCGGCTCGTGTGGCAAGGGGCCCTGGTTCATTCGTCAGGCGGGCGCCAGCAGGTCACTTCCCGTCGTCACGGCAAGCCCTCGCTCCAGCAGCGAGCGCACGCCTCCTTCCAAGGCGGTGAACAGGGCCTCGGAGGGCTGCGTGCGCCCGTCGTGACACAGCACCACCGACCCGGCGCCGGCAGTGTCCTTCACGGCGGCGGCCTTCGCCGCAGTGGGCGTGTGAACGCTCCACAGCAGCAGGTCCATCCTCTTGAGCGAAGCAACCATCATGGCAGGTGCGTCAACCCGGCCGTAGGGAGGCCGCCACAGGCGCGGAGATGGGGCGCCGGCGGCCATGATCGCCTCACGTGTCCGTTCCACTGAGTCGCTCAGCTCGGAGAAGCTCACGCCGTAGACATCCGTGTGCACCCAGTTATGAACGGCGACCTCGTGCCCCTCGGCGACCTCTCGCGCGATCAGCTCGGGGTGGGCCTGCACCGCGGAGCCCAGGACGAAGAAGGTGGCCTGCACGTGCAACCTCGCCAGCATGTCAAGCACCCGTGGAGTCCAACGGGGGTCTGGGCCGTCGTCGAAGGTCAACGCCAGCTTTCCGGACTTCCCGTCGGTCTGGAACACCACTCGCGTTCCGAGCGGGTCGCCGGGACCCGCGGGGCGAGGGGCGGTTCTTGCCGTGGGGGAGAGGTGGGTGTCCCGCCAGTGGGCGGCTCCTGCGCCGGCGCCCGCACCGAGGAGACCTGCAGTCGTTGCCAGGGCGGCTCTTCCCAGGAGGCCTCGCCGGCTCTCACGAGGAGCGGGACTCGGCTGTGACTCGGTTGACGAAGAGGGAGCGGTGTCCCTGGCTCCGTCATCCGGCAGGCTCGTGGTCGTCACCGGGATATCGTAGAGCGAACCTGGCAGGCGCCTGAACTTCGCGTCGGAACGTTGCGGAAGTGCGACAGAATCCAACTGGATCGAACCGTGTCAATCGATAATCGCGGCATCCTCGGTAGGATGCCCGCGTGACGAACTTTCCCGCGCTGAAGACCCCCGGCCCCCTCGCTGATGGCGCCATGCGCATCACTCCCCTGGGGGGCCTGGGCGAGGTCGGCCGCAACATGACCGTCTTCGAGCTGGACGGCAAGCTGCTCATCGTCGACTGCGGTGTGCTCTTCCCCGAGGAGGACCAGCCGGGCGTCGACCTCATCCTTCCTGACTTCTCCTCCATCGAGCACCGCATCGACGACGTCGTCGCCCTGGTCCTGACTCACGGGCACGAGGACCACATCGGGGGTGTGCCCTATCTGCTGCGCCTGCGTGAGGACATCCCCCTGGTGGGAAGCGAGCTCACGCTGGCCTTCGTGGAGGCCAAGCTCAAGGAGCACCGTATCCGCCCGGTGCTGCGCCAGGTCATCGAGCACGAGGAGGTCTCCTACGGCCCCTTCGACCTGGAGTTCGTGGCCGTCAACCACTCCATCCCCGACGCCATGGCCGTCATGATCCGCACCGATGCCGGCAACGTGCTGGCCACCGGTGACTTCAAGATGGACTCCCTGCCCATCGACGGGCGCATCACGGACCTGCGCTCCTTCGCCCGTTTCGGTGAGGAGGGCGTGGACCTGTTCTGCGTGGACTCCACCAACGCCGAGGTCCCGGGCATGGTGGGCCATGAGGGAGAGATCGGCCAGGTCCTGGACAACGTCTTCGCCGACTCCGACGGCCAGATCGTCGTGGCCTCCTTCGCCAGCCACGTCCACCGCGTCCAGCAGGTCCTCGACGCCGCCGCCCTGCACGACAGGCGGGTCGCCCTCGTGGGGCGCTCCATGGTGCGCAACATGGGGATCGCCGCCGAGCGCGGCTACCTCAAGGTCCCCGCCGGCGTCCTCATCGATGCTCGGGACATCACCTCGCTGCCCCCGCACGAGAGAGTCCTCATGGTCACCGGCTCTCAGGGAGAGCCCATGGCGGCCCTGTCCCGGATGGCCCACTCCGAGCACCGCAGCGTCACCATCGAGCCCGGGGACACCGTCATCTTCGCCTCCTCCCTCATCCCCGGCAACGAGAACTCCGTCTTCCGGGTCATCAACCAGCTCATGAGGCTGGGGGCACGCGTGGTCCACCAGGGCAACGCCAAGGTCCACGTCTCCGGGCACGCCTCCTCCGAGGAGCTGCTCCACGTCTACAACATCGTCCAGCCCCGCAACGTCATGCCCATCCATGGTGAGATTCGTCATCTGGTGGCTAATGGTGGGCTCGCCGTCAAGACGGGAATCGCCCCGGAACGGGTCATGCTGTGCGAGGACGGTGTGGCCGTCGACCTGGAGGGGGGAGTGGCCCGTATCGCCGGCCAGGTGCCCTGCGGCTACATCTACGTCGACGGCTCCTCGGTGGGGGAGATCGACGAGGCCGAGCTCAAGGACCGCCGCATCCTGGCGGAGGAGGGCTTCGTCTCGGTCTACGCCGTGGTGGAGACCACGACCGGCACGATCCTGGCCGGCCCCCACATCCAGGCGCGGGGCGTGGCGGAGGACGACTCGGTCTTCGAGGAGATCCTTCCCGATGTGACCGAGGCCCTGTCGGCTGCGCTGGAGACCGGGAAGGCGGACGCCTACTCCCTCCAGCAGGTCATGCGCCGCACCCTGGGGCGCTGGATCGGGCGCCGCCTCAGGCGCCGTCCCATGATCGTCCCGGTCGTCATCGAGGCATAGCAGGAGGGTGCTTACTGCATGACTCTCTTCCGGCCCGCATGCTTCATATCCACCGGATCCATCCTCATTGACATCCCCCTCCACGTCAGCCGTGTGCCGACGCCGGGAGGGGCGATCACCGGTGCGTCGTCGGGTCCGGTCGTGGGTGGCGGGTACACCGTGGTCTCGGCCGCAGCCCGGCAGGGCGTTCCCACGGCCCTGGCCGCCACCCTGGGAACCGGCCCCAACTCCGCGCGGGTGCGCGAGTCGATGCGGCTGGACCGGGTCGAGCTGCTCGTCGAGGAGCTCGTCGGGGACATCGGCACCTGCACCACGCTCATCGAGCCCTCCGGCCGACGCACCTTCATCACCACCGCGGGCGTGGAGGGCGAGCCTCAGCGTGAGGATCTCGAGAGCATCGACCTGAGGGCCGGGGACTGGGTCTACGCCACGGGCTACGATCTGGCCCACTACACGAGCCGCGGCATCCTGGCCGACTGGCTCCTGTCGATCCCCGACGGCGTCGGGCTGGTGATCGACCTTGGTCCGGTCCAGCCCGATATCCCGGACCAGGTGCTCCTACCGCTGCTGGGTCGAGCGACGATGCTGACCGGCAATGACTTGGAGATGAGCCGGCTCGAGGAACGCCTGGGTGGCATGAGGGCCATCCGGCAGACGTGTCCGCAGGCACTGATCGTCCACCGTACCGGTGTCCACGGCTGTGTCCTCCATCCGGTGGGTGAGGCGGCGATCGAGGTTCCCGGTTTCGTGCGCGAGGTCGTGGACACCACGGGGGCGGGAGACACGCATACCGGTGTTCTGGTCGCCGGCCTTCTTGACGGACTCGATGTCGTTGAGGCGGCCAGGCGTGCCAATGCGGCTGCAGCCCACGCCGTCGAGCGCACCGGCCCGGCCCAGGCCCCGCTGCGCGAGGAGATCGATGAGTTCCTCCAGGCAGGCGATGAGAGGTCCTGACCGGTCCTGGGGCAGCGCCTGCCCCGCCGCTTCAGGGGGGTGAGCCCCCGCACCGGGCCGCAGCACCGAGAAGGTGACATGTCTCCGGCCGGCGCAGGCGGCGTGGCGAGGCCAATGACACCGAGAATCCGATAGTTTCTAGAGCATCATGGCCAATCGTCGCACCACGAGAACAGCTGCGTCTTCATCAGGAACCGGCAGAGGGCGTAATCGAGGTGGCTCCGCTCCAGGGGCCGCTCCCTTCTCCGCGCCTGGAACCGGGCCCTCTGGCGGACGCTACCGCCGCACCGGCTGGGCCTTTCTCATTCTGGCCCTCGCAGCGGTGCTGGCGCTGCGCGAGTGGTTCGGGATCTCCGGCGCCGCAGGCGATCTCCTGCACCACATCGCCGCGGGCCCTGTGGGTGTCCTGGGCATCTTCGTGCCCCCGCTCCTGGCGGCGCTGGGCGTCGCCATGCTGCGGGTCCACAACCTGGGGGCGGTGCACGCGCGGGTCTCCGTGGGCTGCCTGGGGCTGCTGACGGCTCTGACCGGAATGATCCAGGTCGGCAGCGGCAACCCGGTCCTCAAGAACAACCTCGGCGGACTGGAAGCAGCTGGGGGGCTGCTGGGATGGCTGGTGGGCTACCCCCTGGCGGCGCTGTTCTCCTCCGTGGGGGCCTTCATCCTGTTCATCCTCCTGACTGTGTTCTCCGCCCTGGTCATGTCCGGCAAGACCGTGGCCGAGATCCGCGAGCTGCTGGAGCAGTACCGGACCGCGGACAGTGACGAGGCATCCCACGGTGCCGGTGGTTCCGGTGACTCCCTGGCCCGGCGCCTGCTCGGACGGGCGCGTGGAGGCTCCGGGCGGGCCGGCGCCTCGGGCGGGGACTCGGATCAGACGGCGCTCCTGGACTCCTACGACGGTGACGAGCCCTTCCGCTCCGCGCTGGAGGTGGAGGAGTCGACGTCGCGCAAGCGAGGCAGTGGCCGACGAAAGCGCTCCGCCGACCGGGATGCCCAGCAGACCTCGATCACCGAGCTCCTCGAACCAGGCAGTGAGCATCCTGGCAGCGAACAACCCGACGACTCCGCCTTCATCGTCCCGGAGGTGGGCGACGAGGACGACGCCGTCTCCTCATCGGCACCGTCGGTCGCATCCCCCGCCAAGAACCGGCCCGGTGGTGCCGCAGCGACCAGACCGTCCTCAGCGGCGCAGCGCAGGCCCTCCGCAGCGAAGCGTTCCGCGCCGTCCGACTTCGACGCCGTCACCGAGGAGACCCCCGAGGTTCCGCTCGAGGAGCCCGACCTCGCCGACCAGATCGCCATGGGCAACATGTCGTTGCCTGACGGCTCGACCTACACCCTGCCCGAGGACGCGCTGCTCGGTCCAGGGCCGGGACACTCCACCCGCACCCCCGCCAACGACGCCATCGTCGAGGCTCTGCAGAATGTCTTCGCCGAGTTCAACGTGGACGCCACGGTCACCGGCTACACGCGCGGTCCTCAGGTCACCCGCTACGAGGTCCACCGGGGCCGGGGGGTCAACGTCTCCCGGATCACGGGGCTGGAGAAGAACATCGCCTACGCGGTGGCCTCCGACGAGATCCGTCTGCTCACCCCCATTCCGGGAAAGAGCGCCATTGGCATCGAGATCCCCAACAGCGACCGGGAGATGGTCAAGCTCGGCGACGTCCTGCGCTCCCAGGCCGCGCGCAAGCAGGCGCACCCGCTGGTGGTCGGGCTGGGCAAGAACGTCGAGGGCGACTACGTCGTCACCAACCTGGCCAAGACCCCGCACCTGCTGGTGGCCGGGCAGACCGGTTCGGGTAAGTCCTCCTTCGTCAACTCGATGATCACCTCGATCATGATGCGCGCCACGCCTGAGGAGGTGCGCATGGTGCTGGTGGACCCCAAGCGGGTGGAGCTGACCATCTACGAGGGCATCCCCCACCTCATCACCCCGATCATCACCTCCCCGAAGAAGGCGGCCGAGGCCCTGGAGTGGGTGGTGCGCGAGATGGACGCCCGCTACGACGACCTGGCCTCCTTCGGCTTCAAGCACATCGACGACTTCAACAAGGCGGTGCGCGCCGGAGAGGTCCAGCCCCTGCCGGGATCCCAGCGAGAGCTGAGCCCCTACCCCTACCTCCTGGTCGTCGTCGACGAGCTCGCCGACCTCATGATGACCGCCCCCAAGGACGTGGAGGCCTCCATCCAGCGCATCACCCAGCTGGCCCGCGCCGCCGGGATCCACCTGGTCCTGGCCACCCAGCGACCCGTCGCCCAGGTGGTCACCGGCCTCATCAAGTCCAACGTCCCCTCGCGCCTGGCCTTCGCCACGGCCTCGCAGCTGGACTCCCGGGTCATCCTCGACCAGAACGGGGCCGAGACGCTCACCGGCCAGGGTGACGCCCTCTACCTGGGGCCGGGCGCCTCCACACCAGTGCGTATCCAGGGCTCGTGGGTCACCGAGTCCGAGATCCGTTCCGTCGTCGAGCACGTCAAGTCCCAGCTGACGCCCGAGTACCGCGAGGACGTCGTCGTCCCGGAGGTCAAGAAGCAGATCGACGAGGAGATCGGCGATGACATGGACCTGCTCCTGCAGGCCGCCGAGCTCATCATCTCCAGTCAGTTCGGCTCCACCTCCATGCTCCAGCGCAAGCTGCGCGTCGGCTTCGCCAAGGCCGGACGCCTCATGGACCTGCTCGAGTCGCGTGAGGTCGTCGGCCCCTCGGAGGGTTCCAAGGCCCGCGACGTCCTCGTCCAGCCCGAGCAGCTCGAGGAGACCCTGGCCTGGATCAAGGGCGAGGGCGGTGCGCCGGGAAGCGCTGAGAGTCCCGAAGCCCCTGATGCCTCTCAAGGCGAGCCCGATTCCGAGGCCCCGTCGGCTCCTGCCGCGAATGAGCCCCGTACTGCGGTCATGCCGTCGAACCGCTACAGCACGGATCCGTTGGAGGTCGCCTCGAGCCTGCCGGAGTCGGAGTCCTGGGACGATACGTCCGCCGATGAGGACTCCGAGGACGCCTGGTCGCTCACTGGCCGCGGCTCATCGTGGTGAGGGGGAGGCCGATGCCGTGCCCTGCGGGCCCGGGTGGGCCCCTGCCCGTGTGATGACCTCGTCCCGGCTGGGAATCGTCGGAGCCGGTCCGGTGGCCTTGGGCGGTGTGGTGGACACGGTCGAGGCGTCCTTGACCTGAGAGGTCAGCAGGCTCCAGCGCCGGTCGATCTCCTCCGTGCTCAGGCCCAGGTCGGCAGAGCGTTCACCGTTGTGAAGCGCCGCCAGGTCCCGGATCTTGTAGCCACCGGCGAGATCCATGGTGAACGGGTGCCAGTTCAGCTTGTCCACGCTCACCGAGCCGTCGGCGTGGGAGGTGACGTCGGCCCAGACCAGCTGACCGACGTCGGACAGCGGAGCGCAGCACTCCTCATCCTGGTTCGAGATGTAGTTGCCGGCCGAGTACGACACCCACATCCCCTTGCCCCCGACTCCTCCGGAGAGCTTCTCGGCGGGCTGAGGCACATGAGGGTGAGCGCCGAAGAGGATGTCGACCTGCCCGCTGTCTGCCAGGGCCTGGGCATAGGAGACCTGCGCGTCGTTGGGCGTGGTCTCGTACTCCTCACCGAGCTGGGAGTGGACGACGACGAGGTCGGCGCCCGCCGCACGGGCCGACTTCGCCGCCTTCGTGATGGCGCCGACGTCATTGAGCGACACGGAGTATCCGGTGGGATCCTCCAGGCCGTTGAGGTCCATGGTCGTGGAGATCTGGGCGACGGTCACGGTGCGCCCACCCCGCTCAAGCTCGTAGAGCGCGAAGGGGACCGAGGCGTCCTGTCGGCTCCGGTAGGTGCCCGCGTGGCCCAGCCCGTGAGCGTCCAGGGCGTCCAAGGTGGCCACGATGCCGGCCTCCCCCCGATCCGCAGCGTGGTTGGAGGCGGTCGCGCAGCCGTCCCAGCCGGATCTCGCCAAGGCGGCCACGACCTCGGCAGAGGTGCCGAAGGCGGGGTAGCCCGAGTAGACCCCGTCCGGAGCGACAGGTACCTCCATCCCGCACAGGGCCAGATCCAGGCCCTCGACCCAGGGGGTCTCAGCGGCGATGTTGGCGGTGATATCCCCTGAGCCTGCCGGAGTGGACTCCATCACCGGCATGTGCATGAGGACGTCCCCGGCGTAACCCACGGTGAAGTGCACGTCCTGCGAGCCGCCGACGCTGGCGGAGGCGGACGGAGTCGGCGATTGAGCCGGCACAGCCTGATCGGAACTCGTTGAGCAACCGTTCACGGCGACGGAGGCGGTGAGAACGACGGCGGTCAGCAGGGCCGGTCCTCGTGACCTGCGGGTGAGACATGCGGAGCCTGGTGAAGGTGATGGTAGAGAGGTGGAGGAGTGCATGGTGATGAATGTAAGAAGCGAACCTTCAAGGTGTGTGCACAGTTCGTGCTGGCTTCACCAGTGCCAGGCGGATGCATGTGGATGGCAGCGTGAACCGTGGGTGAAAACAGATCCTATGTCGCGTGTCGTCTGCGATGGAGCATGACGCGTACGGTGCAGCCGCTCGGATGCGAGGCCGTTGAGAAGATGGATCGAGGTTTCTCCGTCGATGGGTGGCCGTGCGCGACTAGGCTGGACCTGATGAACGCCCCGACCGCCCCGGATGGCGCCGCGCAGTCAGAGCAGGCGCCGCTGCTCAACATCGCCAACGTCCTGACGGTGCTGCGCCTGCTGCTCGTGCCCGTCTTCATCTGGCTCGCCCTGCTGCCCGGGGACCGGGCCAGGCTCGCCGCAGTCGTGGTCTTCGTCGTCGCGGCCTTCACGGACCGCCTTGACGGCCAGCTGGCGCGCTCGTGGGGGCTGGTGACCTCCTTCGGCAAGATCGCCGACCCGATCGCGGACAAGGCGCTGACCCTGTCCGCCTTCGTCCTGCTGAGCGTCAACCAACGACTGTGGTGGTGGGTCACCATCCTCATCGTCGTGCGCGAGCTCGGCATCACGGTCATGCGCTTCTTCATGCTGCGCCGCGCCGTCATGGCGGCCTCGCGCGGCGGCAAGATCAAGACGACGCTGCAGATGGTGGGGCTGGTCGGGCTGCTCACGCCGTGGTCCATGCTCCTGCTTCCCGCGGGCCCGGCCGCGTTCCTGACCAAGGCGGCCTACGTCATTGTGGCTGCGGCACTCATCGTCACGGTGGTGACTGGCCTGGACTATGTTCGCGAGGCGATGCGGCTGAGCCGTCAGAGCGGACGGAGCGGCCAGTGACCTTCCCGAGGCGGATGCCGCTGTGATCGTGGATGCGCAGGGCGCCCAGGACCGTATCCGCGTGGCGACGGCTCTGCTGCAGGCCGCTGCGGACCACGGAGTGACTCTGGCGATCGCCGAGTCGCTGACGGGCGGGCAGGTCTCCTCCAGCCTGGTGGAGGTCCCCGGTGCCTCCCGTGTGCTCGTGGGAACGGTCGTGGCCTATGCCACCCGGATCAAGGCGCAGCTCCTCGGGGTCGATGCTGCGCACCTGGAGCGGACCGGGCCGGTGGACCGTGATGTCGCCCTGCAGATGGCGGATGGAGTACGCCGGCTCCTCGGGGCCGATGTGGGGCTGGCCACCACCGGGGTGGCCGGGCCGGGGCCGGCAGACGGTCATCCGGCCGGAACGGTCCATGTCGCCGTCGTCGCTCCTTGGGGACAGAGGCACCGCGAGCTGCACCTGAGCGGTGATCGCTCGCAGATCCGGTGCGCCACCGTGATGGAGGTGTGTGAGCTGGCCATCGGTTTCCTGCGGAAAGACGAGTGTGGGCCGCAGCCCTGATTGCCTCACATCGACGACTGACCAACTACAGACCGCAGACTAAGACGTATTTCAGATTTCTCTCAGGAATGCCGGTAGAGTGGTTCTCAACGTCACCGGAGCCGGAGAGCTGGCCCCACGTGGCGGGAATGAATCCACGACGTGAATGGTTGTGCTAGACGATGAACAACACGACTCACCCCCGCACCACTCGCCCGATCAACAACCGGATGCCGATGCGCCAGGGACCCGGGGCAGGGTACGGTGTGTCCGTGGACACCCCGAAGCACGAGAATGTCGTCCTGCGCCGCGAGATCGGAGAAGTCCTGCGCGGCGTCCGACAGCACCAGGGACGCACGCTGCGCGAGGTCTCCTCGCAGGCCCGTGTCTCCCTGGGATACCTCTCCGAGGTCGAGCGCGGTCAGAAGGAGGCCTCCTCCGAGCTGCTCGCCTCCATCTGCCAGGCGCTTGACGCCCCCCTGTCCATGGTGCTGCGTGAGGTCTCCGACCGCATCGCCCTGACCGAGGGCGTCATGATTCCGGACACGGTTCCCGATGAGCTCGTGCGTCAGCAGGGGGTCGCCCTGCGGTGACCATCCGCTGACGCTCTGCGTGCGCTGCTCTTGTGGCGCGCAGATCGTTACCAGTGAGCCGACCTTCCCGGCGGTGGGGCCACAATGAGTGGACTCGCCGCCGGGTTGCCTGTTGACAAAGGGGGAGTGGTGAAGCACTCGGAGTTCTGGAACGCCGTCGAGGCGGTCTTCGGTCCGGCCTACGGTCGCTCCCTGGCCCAGGATCTGGTTCTTCCGGGGCTGGGGGTGACCTGCGTGCAGGCGCTCGACGACGGAGTGGCCCCGGAGCGGGTCTGGGGTCTTCTGTGCGAGGAGACCGAGCGCTCGGATGCCGAGCGGTGGATCTTCCGCTCGGATCCGCGTCGCTGAGCCCAGGTGACGAGAGCGGGTGCTGGGGGCAGGTTTGGAGCCGCCGACACGCGCATGACGATGATGTCATGATCGAACAGGTGTTCGGGTACTGTTCTCCACGAACGACGACGATGCCCCCTGAGTCCACAGGGCTGATGAGGGGCGGAGATAGATGTCAGTGGTCAGGCATACCGTCGTTGGTGAGCCCCGGAGAGGGGACCTCGCCGAAGTTGACCAGCCATGCCCGCCGCGGCTGCGCGCCGCCCTGAGAACCGAGGTAGAACAATGCCTGCTGCCAGCCAGACCCAGGACCGCTCCAAGGCCCTGGCCACAGCCCTCGCCCAGATCGACAAGAGCTTCGGTAAGGGATCCGTCATGCGCCTGGGGGACGAGTCCCGTCCTCCAGTCTCCGTCATCCCGACGGGGTCGGTCGCCCTTGACGTGGCTCTGGGAGTCGGAGGGCTCCCGAGGGGACGCATCGTCGAGGTCTACGGGCCGGAGTCCTCCGGAAAGACCACCGTCGCCCTGCACGCCGTGGCCAGCGCGCAGAGGGCCGGCGGGAACGCGGCCTTCATCGACGCCGAGCACGCCCTCGACCCGGTCTACGCCAAGGCCCTGGGCGTCGACATCGACAACCTCCTGGTCTCACAGCCGGACACCGGGGAGCAGGCCCTGGAGATCACCGACATGCTGGTGCGCTCAGGTGGCCTGGACATCATCGTCATCGACTCCGTGGCGGCCCTGGTCCCCAAGGCTGAGATCGAGGGGGAGATGGGGGACTCCCACGTCGGTCTCCAGGCCCGCCTCATGAGCCAGGCGCTGCGCAAGATCACCGGTGCACTGTCCTCCACCGGCACCACCGCCATCTTCATCAACCAGCTGCGCGAGAAGATCGGTGTGTTCTTCGGCAACCCCGAGACCACCACCGGTGGAAAGGCCCTGAAGTTCTACGCCTCCGTGCGCCTGGACGTGCGCCGCATCGGCGGCCTCAAGGACGGGGACCAGCCCGTGGGCAACCGCACCCGGGTCAAGGTCGTCAAGAACAAGATGGCGCCGCCCTTCAAGCAGGCCGAGTTCGACATCCTCTACGGCCAGGGCATCTCCCGCGAGGGCAGCCTGCTGGACCTGGGCGTGGACAACGGCGTGGTGCGCAAGTCGGGGGCCTGGTTCACCTACGGGGAGGACCAGCTCGGTCAGGGCAAGGAGAACGCCCGCAACTTCCTCAAGGACAACCCGCAGCTGGCCGCCGAGATCGAGGAGAAGATCCTCGCCGCCCTGGGCATCGGTGAGCCCGGCCGCAAGGCCCGGGAGGCTGAGGAGCTCGCTGCTGCCGAGGCCGCCGTGGCTGCGGCCGCCGTCCCGGTGGAGAGCGCTGACACCGCCGCCACGAGCGCGGTCAAGAGTGCTCGAGGACGCGGGAAGAAGACCACCGCCACTGCGAAGACCTCCAAGAGTGTCAAGACTCCCAAGGAGGCGTCGTCGGATGAGCCGGACACCATCTTCGGTGAGGAGGCCGGCGGGTTCTGATGCCCTGGCTCATCCCTGACGCCCATACGCAGGCGGTCGAGGCAGCGCGGGAGATCGTCCTGCGCCGCCTGGACCGCAGCGCGGCTCCTCGCGCCGCCCTGGCCGAGCTCCTCGAGCGCAAGGAGGTGGACTCCCGTGTAGCCTCCGAGGTCCTTGACCGTCTGGAGGCTGCCGGAGTCATTGACGACACCGCCTACGCGGCCCGCCTGGCGCGCACCCGCTTCGCGGAGAAGGGGGCGGCCAGGCGGGCCATCGCCGAGGAGCTGCGGCGCAAGGGACTGGGTGAGTCGGATGTCGCTCAGGCCCTGGATCAGATCAGCGCCGAGGATGAGGACTCAGCGGCGCTGGCGCTGGCTCGCAAGAAGCTCTCCGCCACCGGCCACCTGCCCTGGGAGGTGCGCCGGCGTCGCACCGAGGCCGTGCTGGGGCGCAAGGGCTACAGCCGGGACGTGACCATGCGGGCCATCACTGCTGCTCACGCCGAGGAATCGGAATGAGGACGGGACTGCTTGTGGGGCGTCAAGAGCCTGAGGCCTGTGTGCCGGCCGACTAGGCTTGGCTCATGACCCAGGTGATTGCGGCCACTGGCGGCTCCGACGCTCCGATCGACCTCCACGCGTTGGCGGCCTCAGCGGGAATAGCCGCCGAGTACGTCATTCCCTATGGCCGCGATGTGGCCAAGATCGACCTGCGGGCGCTGGAATCCAGCCAGCACGTGAGCGGCGGTGGGGCGAGTAGCCCTCACTACGTCGTCGTCACTGCGATCACGCCGACGCCTTTCGGGGAGGGCAAGACCACCACGGCCATCGGACTGGCCCAGGGGCTCACCCGCCTGGGCCAGCAGGCCGTCCTGACTCTGCGCCAGTCGGCCATGGGCCCCACCTTCGGCATCAAGGGCGGAGCCGGAGGCTCCGGAGGCGCCCGCATCCTGCCGGCCGAGCGGATGAACCTGCACCTGACCGGCGACTTCCACGCCATCACCGCCGCCCACAACCTCCTGTCGGCGATGATCGACAACCACCTGCACCACGGCAATGAGCTCGACATTGACGAGCGCACCATCACCTGGCCCCGGGTGCTGGACGTCAACGACCGCGCCCTGCGCCATATCGTCACCGGCCTGGGGGCCAAGATCGACGGCGTCACCCGGCAGGCCTCCTTCGACATCACCCCGGCCAGCGAGCTCATGGTCATCATGTCGCTGGCCACGGACCTGGCCGACCTGCGCAGGCGCCTGGGGCGCATCGTCATCGGCCGAAGCCGTGGTGGGGAGTGGATCAGCGCCGAGGATCTCAAGGCGGCCGGGGCCATGTGCGCCGTCCTGCGCGACGCGCTCGAGCCCAACCTCCTGCGCACCGGTGAGGGCACGCCCGTCCTGGTTCACACCGGCCCCTTCGGCAATATCGCCACCGGATGCTCCTCGGTCATCGCCGACCGCGTCGCCGCAGCAGGAGCCAGGGACGGCGGCTACATCCTCACCGAGGCCGGCTTCGGATCCGACATGGGCCTGGAGCGCTTCGTGGACCTCAAGTGCGCCGTCTCCGGGATGCACCCGAGCGTCGCCGTCGTCGTGGTCACCATCAGGGCGCTCAAGGCCCACAGCGGACGCCACCGCCTCGTCAGCGGCAAGGACCTGCCCGAGGAGATGCTCCAGGAGAACGTCGATGACGTGCGCGACGGCGCCGCCAACCTGCTCAAGCACCTGCAGATCGTGCGGGGCTTCGGCATCACCCCGGTCGTGGCCGTCAACGTCTTCCCCACCGACCACGACGCCGAGATCGAGGAGGTGACGCGTATCGCCGGCGACGCCGGAGCCCGGGTCGCGGTCTGCCACCCCGTCACCAGGGGAGGCGAGGGCTGCCTCGACCTGGCCGGAGCCGTCGTCGAGGCTTGCCAGGAGGCGGGCGAACCAGCGTCCACCCACCCTGTCTACGAGCCGCAGGACGACCTGCGCACCAAGATCTCCAAGCTCGCCGACCTCTACGGCGCCGACGGCGTGGACTACACCCCCGCCGCGAGCAGACTGCTGGAGGCCTACGAGCAGGCAGGCTTCAGCCACCTGCCCGTCATCGTCGCCAAGACCCCGCTGTCCCTGTCGGTCGAGCCCGGCCGCAAGGGCGTGCCCACCGGATGGTGCCTGCCGGTGCGCGAGGTGCGCCTGGCCGCGGGGGCCGGCTACGTCTA
>ERZ773197.1795-NODE-1795-length-14286-cov-6.539316_pt1 | contig 14286 bp, 10 predicted proteins | sample MGYA00580999_ERZ773197 | MGnify/ENA primary metagenome ERZ773197 (study PRJEB29015, sample SAMEA2738166) | human oral metagenome | biome: human oral; feature: human-associated habitat; material: saliva | place: China | collected 2185 ...
TCGTGCCTTGTTCTTTGACTGCTTGATGAACCGCATGATAAAGCATTGGATTGTCCACATAAGGAAAGGCATCTACTTCATCAACGATAAGAAGATCAAAGGCTTGATAAAATTTGAGAAGCTGATGTGTGGTGGCAATCACGAGAGGACTGCGGGAATATGCTTCTGATTCGCCGTGCAGGAGTGAAATGTTACAGTCAAAATCTTCTTTCAGTCTGCGATAAAGTTCTAGGCAGACATCAATTCTGGGGCTAGCCAAGCAGACGGCTCCACCTTGATTGATGACTTGTGCCACCACTTGATAGATCATTTCCGTCTTTCCGGCTCCCGTGACTGCGTGAACCAAGCTATCTTTGCGTTTGGTAACCGCCTCTACAAGTCCTTGAGAAACCTTGGCTTGAAATGCTGTCAACTTTCCTTGCCATTTCAAAACATTCGCTTTGGGAAATTCTTCCTGTGGAAAATAGTATAGTTCTTCATTACTCCTAACTCTTCCTAAGATCAAGCAAGACCTACAATAATAAGCACCGATTGGCAGTTGGTATTTTTCTTTATCAACTGCTTGCCCACAGCGATTGCAGCTTAACCTCCCTTTTTCTTCTACCATTCCAGCTAAGGTTTGTGCTTGCAATTGTAATTCTGGTGACAGTTGACTTTTTGTAAAAATGCGACCTAAACAATCTTGTAATTCTGTCATATCTATTTATTCGGAAAAACTTTGGCAAAATAAAAGTTTTTTTGTAAAATGAAGATATGGAATTTAGAACAATCAAAGAGGACGGTCAAGTCCAAGAAGAAATCAAAAAATCGCGCTTTATCTGTCATATCAAGCGTGTGACAACAGAGGACGAGGCACGAAACTTTATTCAGGCTGTCAAAAAAGAACACTATAAAGCTACTCATAACTGCTCTGCCTTTATATTAGGCGAGCGGAGCGAAATGAAGCGAAGTAGCGATGATGGAGAACCAAGTGGGACCGCTGGTGTACCTATGTTAGGCGTTTTAGAAAATCATCAACTAACTAATGTCTGTGTTGTCGTGACACGCTATTTTGGTGGTATCAAGCTAGGGGCAGGAGGTCTTATTCGGGCGTACAGCAGCAACGTTGCTTTAGCTATCAAAGAAATCGGGATCGTCCATATAAAAGAACAACTTGGACTGAGGATCGCTCTCTCTTACAGTCAATATCAAGAATTACCCAATTTTCTTAAAGCTAACCATTTACAAGAACAAGATACATCCTTTACAGAACAAGTCCAAACGACCATTTTTGTTGATAAAGATGATAAGGACAGCATTATAGAGGAGTTGATTGAGTTGTTTAATGGAAAAATCGACATTACTGACCAGGGATTGCGGAAAGTTGAAGTTCCCATTTCTTTATCCTAAATATTAAAAAAAGCTATCACCTTGATAGTTTTTTTATATTTTACAAAGACTTCTTTTCGTTTTATACTGATGGTATCAACAGAATTGAGGTATTATTTTATGGCAAAAATTTATCGTAACATTACAGAACTCATTGGAAATACTCCTATCGTGAAATTAAACAGACTTGTTCCAGAAGGTGCTGCTGATGTCTATGTCAAATTAGAAGCTTTCAATCCGGGGTCGTCCGTCAAAGACCGCATTGCTCTCAGCATGATTGAGACTGCTGAGCAAGAGGGCTTGATTCAACCAGGTGCAACCATTGTCGAAGCAACCAGTGGAAATACCGGAATTGGTTTGTCTTGGGTTGGTGCTGCAAAAGGTTATAAGGTTGTTATTGTCATGCCAGAAACTATGAGTGTTGAACGTCGCAAAATTATCCAAGCTTATGGTGCAGAATTGGTACTAACTCCCGGAAGCGAAGGAATGCCGGGAGCGATTGCCAAAGCTGAAGAAATTGCTAAAGAACGAAACGGCTGGCTACCACTTCAGTTTAACAACCTCTCCAACCCAGAAGTACACGAAAAAATAACAGGAGCAGAAATTATTGCAGCTTTCGGTAAGAAAGGTTTGGATGCCTTTGTCGGAGGAGTTGGCACAGGTGGTACCATTTCTGGTGTTTCTCATGCTCTCAAAAAAGTCAATCCAGATATACAAGTTTATGCAGTTGAAGCCGATGAGTCCGCTATCCTGTCCGGTGAGGAGCCTAGGCCTCACAAGATTCAAGGTATTTCTGCTGGTTTTATCCCAGAAACACTAGACACTCAAGCTTACGACAGTATTGTTCGCGTTACTTCTAATCAAGCACTTGAACTTGGACGTCGTATCGGTGGACAAGAAGGTTTTCTGGTAGGTATTTCTTCTGCTGCAGCTATTTATGCTGCACTTGAAGTAGCCAAAAAACTAGGAACAGGTAAAAAAATTCTAGCTCTTGCTCCAGATAATGGCGAACGCTATTTATCAACAGATCTTTATAATGTTGAAGTTTAAACGTCTAATCATCCGTAAATACAAGACCAATCACAATTTTAAACTTTCAAATAGGTTAAAAAAACAGCTTTACTATTGAGCTGTTTTTTTAGTAAACTGCAGATAAATTGTCTGTTGAAAATATCAGTAACTTTACTATTTCAAGTTTTCTACCTCAGATATGTATAGTTAGAACCTTTCTGTCCTCAGATGTTAGTTTACTTCGCTATTTATCCAAACCTAATTTTTGGTACAGTCCCTCACTAGACAGGTCATTTTCTCCATCAAGTAAGAGAGTTTCGCAAAATGCAGTCAAAAACTCGAGACATTTCTGCAAAATTTTGGCATCATCCAAAGCCAAGATATCTCGGAAAAATTTAGCATGTTTTTGAAAACAAACAAGAGTTTAGGTGTATATTAATTTACGCACCCGCAAAGGGTGCGACTACGCAAGTTTTAACAATTGCTGCGTATGTCGAATTTCAATCCACGCACCTGCGAAGGGTGCGACGATAAATAAAACAAAAACGGAGGAACTTACAATATTTCAATCCACGCACCCGCGAAGGGTGCGACATAGCAAGTAGAATCAAGACATCTGTCAGTTTAATTTCAATCCACGCCCCCGTGAAGGGTGCGACATAATTGCCTGACCCATAAGCTCCCTCACCGTCAATTTCAATCCACGCACCCGCGAAGGGTGCGACCTCTGAATCACCAAGACCAGCTGTTGTAGGGTCTGATTTCAATCCACGCACCCGCGAAGGGTGCGACATAAAAAAGATGATGTTTCCCCTGAAATTTAAAAATTTCAATCCACGCACCCGCGAAGGGTGCGACGGTACTGCTAGCCAAACTTTGTTAGGCTCGTCCCCATTTCAATCCACGCACCCGCGAAGGGTGCGACGGCTCGTACTTTGTTAATAGCGGGCTAGAATCAGATTTCAATCCACGCACCCGCGAAGGGTGCGACCAAGGAATAGATATTTAGGTCTGAGAATAGATGCATTTCAATCCACGCACCCGCGAAGGGTGCGACCGTCCAATCAATGCCTACGTTTTAAGCTACCTTGATTTCAATCCACGCACCCGCGAAGGGTGCGACCCCAGGAGGATAGAAATGAACAAACAAGAAGTGTTATTTCAATCCACGCACCCGCGAAGGGTGCGACTCCTCTCAGCGGAGATGGTGCAGCGATTACTTGTATTTCAATCCACGCACCCGCGAAGGGTGCGACCCGATGGCTATCGTATTCGCAAGCTAACACCTCGAATTTCAATCCACGCACCCGCGAAGGGTGCGACTTAAAGTCGACGGCCTTAATCTTGATAAGTCGTATTTCAATCCACGCACCCGCGAAGGGTGCGACCCTCCACAGATAACGTCCACACTTCCGATTCCTCATTTCAATCCACGCACCCGCGAAGGGTGCGACCCAGTGTTTGCTCCACTCTTTGCCAATTTTCTTTATTTCAATCCACGCACCCGCGAAGGGTGCGACTCTAAAACTTCAACGCTTGATTGCAAATAAAATAATTTCAATCCACGCACCCGCGAAGGGTGCGACAAGGAGGCCTTTCTAGTGTTGGGAATCCTTTTGTATTTCAATCCACGCACCCGCGAAGGGTGCGACGATAGTGTTAGATTACTCATTCGAGTTCTCCTTTATTTCAATCCACGCACCCGCGAAGGGTGCGACAATTTTCCGGGAGGGTAGAAATGAATAAAAAGTATATTTCAATCCACGCACCCGCGAAGGGTGCGACAGACTATGTACATCTCTACTTGCTTGCTGTTACTGATTTCAATCCACGCACCCGCGAAGGGTGCGACTGACGCTCTCTTTTAATCTGAATAACAGATAGAAATTTCAATCCACGCACCCGCGAAGGGTGCGACCAAACCAAAAGTCATAGACCGGATTATTTTTCTTATTTCAATCCACGCACCCGCGAAGGGTGCGACGGTTAATCGGCGTTTGTAATCATCCAAATAGAGCAATTTCAATCCACGCACCCGCGAAGGGTGCGACAAGCTCCATATCGATAAACATTTGGTGTCCAATGAATTTCAATCCACGCACCCGCGAAGGGTGCGACGAAAACTTTATCAGAAATTAAATTTCAACAAAAAATTTCAATCCACGCACCCGCGAAGGGTGCGACATCTCGACTGTAAGCGGAGCTGTTATTTCTCTTGATTTCAATCCACGCACCCGCGAAGGGTGCGACGTTTTAGAGCCCGTCAAGATTACTTACGGAGATATTTCAATCCACGCACCCGCGAAGGGTGCGACACAACAGCACCACCTTCAAAATCAAACACGCACATTTCAATCCACGCACCCGCGAAGGGTGCGACGTCACAGCTAGTGTTATTTTGGAGGAACATCATATTTCAATCCACGCACCCGCGAAGGGTGCGACAGCGCATGGTTGCACCGTTTGTGACTAAATCTAATAATTTATTGAGCTATTTCATTTAATAAAAACTAGATTTTTGTCATTATCTTCTGATTTAAAACGCGAATGCCCTAGGTTTTGATGTGCAACCTAGATTCGCACACAAGTTTTTATAAAAGTAATACCCCCACATCAGGGTCATAACTATCATCTTGACCAAGGGTTTCCACGCGATTTTGCCAATTTTTGCCAAGTAAGTAAAATCGGACGCTATCAGATTCTTGGTCAATGATTGTCAACAATTTATTTTTTATTTCTACAAACTCCGCTGGAGTTACCGAACATTCAAAAACGGAATTTTGTACGCGCTGACCGTAATCAACACAGAGTTTTGCAACATATCGAAGGCGTTTCCTACCTGCAGCAGTCTCCGTATTAACATCATAAGTTATTAAAACCATCATAAATTTACTCCTAGATTAAAAACGGCGGATAGGATTCCAGTTCACCACGAATGGCTTTAGCTAATAACTGAGCTTGTACATAAGGCAGCAGCATCAGCTTGATTTTTTCATTAGTAAAAGGATGCTCAACTTCTGTATGCTTACGCTTTTGCCAAGCTTCAATAAAGATGGTACGCCCTTTTTCAGTCAAAATAACACTGCCATTTTCCTTAATGTCAAAATGTTTTTTGTTTAATTGTCCTTTATTAATCAGAGAAAAAACAAATCGATCAACAATATAAGAACGAAACTCTTCCACTAAATCCAAAGCTAAGCTAGCGCGACCCGGTCTATCTGTATGATAAAAGCCAACATAACTGTCTAATCCAACCGCTTCTAAAGCAGACTGACATTCATAGGTCAATAAACTATAGCCAAATGACATCAATGCATTGATACAATCTTGTGGAGGCCGTCGTGTCCGTCCATTAAACTGAAAGGTATCTTTATCGGTTAAAACCAGATCATTGAAAACACGAAAATATTGGTTAGCTGCTTGCCCTTCAATCCCTAACAGAGTTTCCTTATCTGGTGCAGATTGAATCAGTTCTAAGGCCCAAGTCAATTCCGTATTCACTTCTTCAAATAGGTGGCTATCAATACGATCGCGATGGTCACGCTTAAAACGTAGTAAATATTTTCTAGAATTTGAAATCTTAGCAAGAATAAAGTGTTTTGCATATTCTAGAGATCCTTCTTCATCCGCCAAACGATAATGCTGTCTCCTTAGCAAAACATTCCCATTTGTTTGCCCAACAAATCGACCGCAAAAGCGTCCTTGCGGTGTATGAAAGGACAAATTTATCTGATTTTCAGCACATAGTTCAATCAAAGAAGGAGACGCGCCCAAATAAGAAAAACAAACAATGCCGTCAATAATTCGATATGGGAAACGACTGATAACTTTCCCTTCTTGTTTGATTACTATATTATCTCTTTCACGGGTTAAATAAAAATTATCTTGAGTCAAATATAGAGTATTAAGTAGCTTTTTCATAAGCTATCCTCACTTTTTAATGCTTGGAAAATGTAATTGTCAACATTGCGCGCCTTTTTGCTCAAACGCGGCATGCAAATATCAACTAAGGAGCATAACTGACAGTTTTTAAAATATTCAGCTTTCGGAATAAGCTTTTTGTCATAATATTCATGCATTTGGCAAGCCAACTCAGCTACTTCTTTTCGTAAATCAGAAGTGATTTCTATTAGCTTCTTTTGATTCACACTATGATAATAAAGATAACCATGCTCGATTGCACACTCAAGAGTTTCTTCCAGACAAATCGTTTGAGCAACCAGTTGAACAATGTCGCGAGTATCTCTTTTAGGTTTCCCACGCTTATACTCAACAATGACAGGAAGCCATTTGCCGCGTTTCCCTTTTAGAGGAACTCCTTTTTCATCCTTATGAAATTCAACCACATCTAATATCCCATAGAGACCAAGCTCTTTTGATGAGACATGCATGGCTCGTGAGGTAATGACATCCTTTCGCTTCTCTTTAATATAAGGATTGTCCGCCTTTTGATGCAAAATCTGCCCATGAGCTGTCGCTTCGTTTTCAGCCCACTGTTGCTCAATATGAATCAAACTCCATTGGCGCTTGCAAAATTGGAAATGCTGAATACCAGATAACATCAAATAGTCACTTTCAGCATAAACCATTTTACAACCCTTCTATGATATCAACTTTCAATCCTTTAGCTTCGTATTCTGCTAATTTTTCTTGATTAAGATGGATAGCATAGTCTTCATAACTATTCTTATCCTGTTTTTCTTTGTCAAATTCAAACAAATCAAAAACACGAGCACTGGAAACATTTCCTAACTTATTAGAATGTGTAAACCAGAAGACTTCCCTTACTCGCATAGAACCTTCAGGACGAGCGGATGACGCATCGTTTTCAAACAGACTGATAAGTGCTTTCTTAATTACCTCAGCATCTTCATCAGAAAATCCTGTTTTTTCAGCAAAATTTGGATTAATCGAACCTTTGATGACATAGACACCATAATCAACAAAATGCTTAGTTCCCATGGTATCTGACGAACGACCGCTTTCATTTTTTGCTTCCATACCGTTTGTACTTCTAGTAATCTGTAAACTGGAAATCACAATTGGTTCCAAAGATTTAGCCATATTCAGAGAAACTGGACCACGAACACCGATTGACTTTTTTAAATAGGTAAATACTTGACCGAAAGAACGCACATCCATCCATAATTGATTAGCTTTTTCTTCAATTTCTGCATCTGAATCTTTTGAAGTGAATTGATTAGAGAAACGTTTTTCAAGCGAGCGAAACTCGTCCTCAATGCGATCACCTGCCTGTACAAAAGTAGGACAACCAAAATCTTGCATACGATTCCTAATTTTACGTTTAATAGCCACATCTGAAATCAAGCCATGGCCCTTAGCATCTGTTCTTGGCATATTACCAGATAAAGGATCGCCATTTGCATTTGCCTCACGTACCTCAATCGTCACCATAAAATCAATTTTGTGTTCCAACATATCTTATCCCTCGTTTTCTTTAGTTTGTTTAGTGTAGTAAAATTGTTTTTCAGCATAGTAGCCAAAGATAAATTTATAATCTAATGGTTGTGTAAACTCTTTATTAGCATATAATGGAGTCAAAAGTTGAATAATTTCTTTTCTTTCTTTCTCCAATTTATGCCAAATACCAGGTCTATTCAATTTCAAAACTTCCTCATAGGGCTTAATTTTATTTTCTAAATGATTCATCATCTTGGCTGGTTGACCTGTATAGGCATTCCAGTAACGCTCAGCATTCGTGATGCGTTCTTGGCTGCTGCCATCTAGAGCATAGCGCTGCGCCTCGAACAGCTCATAAATTGCAAGTAAGCGTCCAAATAGATAAGAACGATCTGTTTCTTGATGGCCTAACATTGGTGTGAACTCCCTTCCATATTGTTTGTGTAAAATCGCTAAACTAACTTGTTGTACTTGATACCAGTGCTTAGAATACTTTTGCTTTTGTTTAATGTTATTTTCTAATTTTTTAACAATAGTATTTGGTATTGACCTTCCATCAATCAAAGCTGTTACTAATTGCTGATATTGATCGCTCTTAAAACTGTCATTATCCAATTCCAAATAACGTTCTCTGTCAACACCGTAGGCAGCGTTGATTATTTCATTAAAAGTAGGTGTTCTTAATTTATAATTTCCAGATTTAGTTTTTGCCTCCCAAGAATAGTCTTCCTGCCAAGTTTCCAGATTTTTCAATAACTGGGAAACTTGAACCTGACGGAAATATTTTAAAGCAATCCGACCATTACTTGTTTTGTTTAGTATGGCAACATAGTAGGTTGCATCATTACCAAACAATTTTCGCCCCTTAATAAACGAAGATCCTATGTTCTTGTTTTCTTCGTTCGGTTTAATGAAAACAAGACTATCTTTTTCGTCTTCAGCATCTTCAAATAACTCATTAAACTCCGGCTTTACAATATCCAATTGGCTCTCATTCGCTAAATCATCACTAAACCAATTAATGAGATATTGTGACGATCCTAGCCAAGTACTGCTATTTTTATTTTCTAGCAAATACTTGATCATTAAATGAATTTTTTCTGAAGTTTCATAGCCAACGCTAAAAACATCTTCTCGCTCCTTAAAGCGCCCTTTATAGGCCTCTCCTTTATTACTAACTGAAATAATTTTAGCATTCCCCATCAATCCTCGATGTTTATTAGTAATTTGCTCCATTCGTCCACTAATATTACACGTTTTCAAATTATCTTGATTAGCAGTCATAAACGAAATAAACGATTGATGCAACGCCTTGTAACTAGTCACTGATTCATCTTTAAAGCCATGAAATTGTACAATTGAAAACTCTAAGAAATAAGCTGATAAATCAACAGTCTTGTTTTTTTCATCAGAGTCAGAATAGGTGATTTTCAATCCCTCCCTTTGGTAATGCTCGCTATATAAAGACTGAAGAATACTACTTAGAAAATCTGTTTGGAGAATAAAATGCTGAATTTTCATCAAAAAATCCTTGACTTTACCTTCCTCACAGTAAGCAATCCAATTAGCCAATTGTTCATGAAAATTATCATATTGTGATTGATTCGCCTCTGATACATAATAAGAAAACTTGTCTACAAGAGGGTGAGGAGCAGGATTGCTGCCTGATCTCGCAACAGAATCCCCAGTCACAGGAAATATAATCGTTTGATTATCATCCATGACCTCTGCCTTATAGAAACTCCCATCCTGATCCAATTTAACTGAAATAATATTTTTACCGTTTGACTTCAAACTAGTATGATAGAGCGGAATCAAAACAGGATTGTCCCCATTTTGTTGGTCAACTAAGCCAATTTCTTCTGCTTTTTCATAAGCTTTTAAGAGAGAAGTAAAAAAATCCATTAGCCTTCTCCTTTCTCCATAGCATCGTATTCCTCAAGTTCATCATCAACGGACTTAATCTGGCCTGGTGTCTTAAATGTATAACTAGACAAAGTATTTACAATTTCACACTCAGACTGTGGCTTAAACTTAATCACCCCATTATCCATCACTGTTTTTGTGAAATAAGATTTTAATGGTGTCGTTTCGTCTTTGGGATAAGCAAAAGAATGGAGCATGATGCCTAAATCAATAATAACGCCATCGTAGTAAGAAGGGGTGTTTTCATACTCTTCCTGACTAATTTCATCGACTAAGCCAAAGCATTCGCTGGTCCCTAAAAAAATAGTTCGTCGTCCACCCTTTCGAATAGAACGTTCCATAATAGCCTCATGCTTGTTAGGTAGCCTATCTTGCATCAAATCTTCACGATTTTCATTCCAAATGAAATGGAATTTCACTAGATATTCCACATCACTCAAGTATGAAACGTAACTCAAATCCGCACTGTAATCATGTAACAAAGCACGAACACCATGTAGCTCTGTCTGAATTTGATTCATAACCTTAACTTCAGTCACAACATTTGTGAATGTCGGCTTATGATAAATACTGTCAACTATGCCTTGCAAAGCTTGTCTAGTAGGAACCGAGTACGATGATCTCTCGCTTCCACCTTTAGTTGCGGGATTTGTAAAGAGACCTATCTGTCCACGCACCCTTGCATAAAAATTTCTTGATCTGTACAAGGTTAAAACCTCCTTCTGTGATTCTATAAACCTATCTTAGCACTTGAAACTTCAAAAGTCAATTATTTTATTTCTATATTTAGTGTTTATAACATAGCTGTTGATTATATGAATCAATTTTGATATAATCTAGCCATCATAGTGCTATCTATGTGGATTGAAATTATATTTAGTGCTTATTTATACTGAATTACAGGTCAACGAAGTCCTCTACTGACTCTCGTTGGCCTGTTTTCTTTTAATTTTTACATCAGGAAACTTCCTGACTCTAGAGTAATCCCCTTTTTCTCATCATAATAACCATCTGACAATATCTGAATTTGCCCATTCAAATACGGTTTTATCGCTTCAAGTACTTGATCGTGCTTACGAACGTTTACCGTATAGGGCTGCAATTCCTTTAAAAGGGCTTTTATTATTTGATAGTCTTCAACTGATGGGTAATCAGATTCACACAATTCTTCTAAAACCAACAACTTCTCAATAGCGTCTCCATACGGAACCAACACGCCTACTGTGTCATTGTTTATTAAATTCATCTTCAAACCAGCAGTTTTAAAGGCTTGTTTTAACTTTCCTTTAAAATTATTTCTGTCTTGATATGAATTTATGCTTAAATAATCGTAAACTGATTCACCGTCCGACAAAGGATAATCCATTGAACCTTGATTATTAGCGTAATAATATTCAAAAAAATCCCGATTTAAAAGCGACATTTCAATAGGTGATGAAATCTTATGTAGAATATATTCTGTAGCGTCTTTCTTAGCTTTTATTTCTTTCAAGCGTGATAGATTTTCCTCTTCAGAGGTAAGATTGACTAAGGTAACTTGACCTTTATCACGTTTACCTTCACGATTGCATCGGCCACTAGCTTGCACAATTGAATCAACTCCTGCATACGAGCGGATGACGCGATTAAAATCAATGTCAACTCCAGCTTCAATTAACTGGGTACTGATACAAATAAGTGGTAGACCATTTTTCAAACCTTGTTTAATTTCCGAAATAATATCCAATCTATGCCGCGCACACATATTCGTTGAAAGCTGATAGATCGGCCTATCTGTCAACTCCTTAAGTAAGGTATAAAATTTGTCAACTGTCTTTTTGGTATTAAAAATCGCAAGAATAGACTCGTCATTTTCCAGTACAAAATCTACTAAATCTGACAGGTTCGAATGTTGATTGTTTTCATCAAATTTTCTAAGTTCTGTTCTTGAAAAGACTTCTTTTTCGTCATGAGTTAACTCAACAATATCAGCAACTTCACCATATTTTCCTCCATAAGAAAGTTTATGTTTAATTGCAGTAGAATCATAAGCAGGCTGTGTAGCCGTACATAAGATAATAGTCGTTTTCATAACTTTATTTAAGAAATTCATGGTTAAATTAAATAAAGTTGTCACCTCAATAGGCAAGGATTGCACTTCATCTAAAATCAAAACACTATTAGCTAAACTAGAAAAACGACGAATATTGGCTGATTTAGTTTTAAATAAAGTTTGAAAAAATTGTACCATCGATGTCAAAATAACCTGACCGTCCCAACTGTCAATCAAATACTCAGACATTAATATTTCTTTTTCATCGTTATCATCAGTCTGCCTGATAACATTAGAATGATGTTCCAATACACCTGCATCACCAGTTACGTTTCGAATTTCAGCAGCATTCTGCTCTAAAATAGATAAAAATGGTGTAATGTAGAAAAATCTTGATTTATTTTGGTCAACCAATTGATGAAAAGCATACCTCATACTAAGATTCGTCTTCCCAGCACCAGTGGGTAAGTCTAATCGATAGATACCCGTTGAATCACTTTCTCCCCTACTTTTTACTCGTTCAGCAATTTGTGAGCGAATTTCATTAAGCCTTGTGGTTGGACTACCAAACTCACCGTACTTCTTCTCAATAGCTTCCAGATAAGACTTATTTAGTTTGATTTTTTCTTCCTGTTTTAGGGGATTTATAAGCAGCCCATAGGCATTAATTGTATCGAGAGTATCAGTATTTTTTAATAATGATAGGTATAGCCGTACAAAACATGATTGATAATAAGCTTCCTCACTACTATCCTGACATTCTAAAATTGACATGGCTTGCTGATAATTTTTAAATGCTTTATTAATTAATATTTCTAAATCCTGATAGCCATAATCTTTTAATTTTGTTTCTAAAAAGTTGGCAAAATTCTTCACATCGCTATCGAAATGATAGTCTACCCTTTCCTTAGCAATACGATTTCTAAGTTTATTATAAGCGTATTGAGCTGATTCCTTATCAAAAATATCAAACATTCCATGATGAGCAGAAATAACATAAGCAACAACCTCATTAAATTGTAAACGCGTTGTTTTATCAACAGCCTTTGCCGAAAGACATATATTGATTTTCTCAAACAAATATTTAGCACCAGCATAGGAATGATCGACGTGCATAGCAGGGTTCTTGGTTAATTTATCTTGGAATTTATTATCAGCTTTTCCCAAATCATGATAAAGGCCCAGAAGAAAGAGTAAATCACCTTGACCAATCGATTCAGCTTCTTCCCTTGCCTTGTTGGCTACATTAAAGGAATGTTCTTCCAACGACTGTTTCTTATTTGTTTCACATTCATAATGCGCTAAAATCATTTCATCACTTACCTCTCAATGAGTACTTCCCATAAAGTTTCGCAATAATATTGTAACACTTTTTAAAGCTCTTGAAAACGAATACATTATATCTAAAATAATCAAAACATTATTCCTATTAATAGTCATAATTCCATAAGAAAACACGGCTTTTACACCGTGTTTCTGTATTTATTTTAGGAGTTTTTCCATCTCTTTAATCCGTTCCACTGTGGCATCGTATTTGGCTTGGTAATCAGCTTGTTTTTGTCGCTCTTTCTCGACGATTTCGGGTTTGGCGTTGGCGACGAAGCGGTCGTTACCGAGTTTTTTGGCAACTATGTCTAGCTCTTTTTGCCATTTGGCCAGTTCTTTGTTTAGGCGAGCTAGTTCTTCTTTGACGTTGAGCAAGTCTGCCAGCGGCAGGAAGATTTCTGCACCTGTGATAACTGTTGACATGGCTAGTTCTGGGGTGGCAATGGCAGAGCTGATTTCAAGTGTTTCTGGGTTTGTGAAGCGTTTGATGTAGTTGACATTGCCCTTGAAGAAGTCTTCCAAGTTGCTGTCGCTTGTTTTAATAAGGATGGTGATAGGTTTGCTTGGAGCTACGTTGACTTCTGCACGCGCATTACGTACAGCTCGAATCAGGTCTTTGAGACTTTCCACGCCAGAATGCGCCATTTGATTTTCAAAAGTAGGATTAACAGTTGGATAAGCTGCTGTCACGATAGAACCATCTACGTATTGACCGAAGATTTCTTCAGTAACAAATGGCATGATTGGGTGAAGCAAACGAAGAATCTTATCAAGGGTGTAAAGAAGGACTGAGCGAGTAACTACTTTTTCGTCCTCGTTATCGCTGTAAAGTACTTCTTTCGTCAATTCAACGTACCAGTCGGCAAATTCATCCCAGATGAAATTGTAAAGGATGTGGCCAGCCACGCCAAATTCAAATTTATCAAAGTTTTCAGTTACCTTGGCAATTGTTTCATTGAGGTTATGAAGAATCCAGCGGTCAGTAACATTACCAGCTGTACCAGCAACAACTTTTTCAACGTTTGCACTAGCTTGATCAAGGCTAAGACTCTCATTGTTCATGAGAATATAGCGGGAAATGTTCCAAATTTTGTTGATGAAGTTCCAAGAAGCATCCATCTTTTCATAGCTGAAGCGGACGTCTTGACCTGGTGCAGAACCGTTTGAAAGGAACCAACGAAGGGCATCGGCACCGTATTTCT
>ERZ773197.1800-NODE-1800-length-14272-cov-3.255328_pt1 | contig 14272 bp, 8 predicted proteins | sample MGYA00580999_ERZ773197 | MGnify/ENA primary metagenome ERZ773197 (study PRJEB29015, sample SAMEA2738166) | human oral metagenome | biome: human oral; feature: human-associated habitat; material: saliva | place: China | collected 2185 ...
AATTATAGATATTTATCATAAATATCCAAGTGAAGAAGCGTTCTACCGAGTAAATGAGCAATATCCAGAGATTTATCTTCTTTTGATTTCGGCTTACAGTAATCCATCAGATGAGAATGATTTTTTGATTTCTCAGCTGACCTCAGCGGAGGATTTCTATGATCAGCACAAGGTCAAACTTCAGAAGGTGCTCGAATCGGGAAGGAAATATGAGTTATCCTCAAACGAAATAAATTATTTGATGCAGGGGGATATTAAGGGGCCTTTTATCTATGATTTCACAGATCATTGGGTTCTGTATAAGAACGCGTATTTATTTATTGGATTTTTATTGGCGCTGACAGGGATTGTTTTTACAACCTATATTTTTTCTCAAGAGAAAGAATTGGAAATGGACAAGGTGTTGGGGATTTTTCCTAATCGAATTGGCGTTTCACTCGGGAAAAGTAAAATAGGAATGTGCTTTACCTTTGTTAGTATAAATTATTTTGTGTCGATTTTTGTAGCTTTTATAATGCTTCTTTTACCTTTTGGGGAGACAGGATGGAATGCTAGTATTCAGACTTTTTTCGATTACTACACTTCTTGTTTTCAGTGGAACCTGACACAGTATTTTTGGATCACATTGATTGCCGGATGGATTGTGCTTATGGGGGTTATAGGATGCGCTGCTTTAGTCACTTCGATTTTGCAAAGCCGAATGATGGCTTTAATAGTGAATGTGGTAATTGCTTATATTCCAATTCTGCTATCGAAGATGATTTATAGTAGCTTGCTCTTGCACATTTTGGAACTTCATCCATTAGTAAATTTTAATACAGACCAGTTTATTAAATCATTCTATAGTTATGGAGCAGGAATACATAGAGTTACAGGATATGGGCTAACTACAGCGATTATGATGGCAACTATATTTTTGACGATCGTTTTCTGCCCCAAAAGTTTTGGGAAACGTCTTCAAGGAAGAATAAAATGAAAAAAGTTTATGAGTTTTATCAAAGCCTTTGCCGGGCGGGAAGAGCAAGAGAGTTATAATTATCCTGTAATCTGAAATGATGAGGTCGGGATTTACCGCGATAAAGACAGGAGAAGGCGGGGATGAAGAAACACACAGCACTTGAATTTCGCTATTACAATATGCCCATGGGCTCACATATCCTCCCCCTCTATGGGGACAACTGGCGAAGGGAGTACGGCTGGGATACAGGGGACACCCAGCATTTCCACAACTGCTTTGAGCTGGGCTTCTGCCACGAGGGGAGGGGCGAGGTGCGGATCGAAGACCGGGTCCTTCCCTATGAGGACGGTATGTATACCATGATCCCGGCCCATGTGCCTCATACGACGAAGAGCGTGCCGGGCAAACTCTGCTTCTGGGAGTATCTCTTTGTGGATATCGAGGGCTTTCTCAAGGATAAGCTGCGGATGGACTCCAGGCGGCGGATGGAGTATATCCGGGCTCTCAATCACCGGGGGACGATCCGGACGATGAAGAATCATCCGCAGGCGGGACGGCTGATCCTGAGGATCCTGGATGAATTTCGTCAGAAGAAGGCATTCTATGAGGAGGCCATTCACGGGGCCTTCTATGCCCTGATCATCGAAATGCTTCGTCTTGATATTCAAAGCGGGGGAGATGAGCAGGGAATCCGGATGAACAGCTCCATTGAGGCGGCCCTTCAGTATATGGAAAGTCACTACAGTAAGAACCTGAGAGCAGGCCAGATCGGCCGGGCCTGCGGACTCAGTGAGAGTCATTTTCGCCGGACATTTGAGGAAGTGATGCGGGTTTCCCCAATGGATTATCTCAACCAGATCCGCATCAAGAATGCCTGCAATCTGATCAACGAGAAGAATGTCTCTATGGAGGAGATCGGAAGAATGGTCGGGTATCAGACGCCCTCGACATTCAACCGCAATTTCAAGCGGATTACAGGAATGCAGCCCTTGCGCTGGAAGCAGGAGGTATCAACGCATCGAGGGCGTATTGCGGATTTCAACGTCAAGGCCCTCAAGGGCTGGAATTTTGAATAGTCGAATTTGCATAGAAATACATCAGAAATTAAAACAAATTCCCCTTTCGATGGAATACCATACAAATATGTCAAAACGATCTGAAATTCACCGGTAGATTTTGTGCGAATTTCACAGAGAAAGGGGTTTCTATGAGACGTAAGTTACTGTCGCTTTTACTGATGGGAACGATGACAGCGACTGCATTTGCCGGTTGTGGAACTGGAGGAGGCAAGACATCTGACAGTGGTTCTGGCGACAAGGGAGCCAATACATCAGCTGAGGATGCCCACACCCTGTCTGTTTATGCCTGGGATGCCAACTTCAATATTCCTGCTCTCAAGGCCGCAGAGAAGGCTTATCAGAAGAAGGACAAGGATTTTAAACTGAATGTGATTGAACAGACTCAGTCCAGTGATAATGAGCAGGCTGTCACCCTGGCGGCTTCTTCCAAGAAGTATGACGCGCTTCCGGATATTATGCTCTTCCAGGATCACTCCATTGAGAATTTCGTCAATTCCTATCCGGATGCCTGGCAGGATGTGAATGATGCCAAGATCAACTGGAATGATTTCAGTCAGGAGAAGCTGAGTTTCTCTACCATCAAAGACAAACATTATGGAGTTCCCGTCGACAACGGAACGGTCATTTCCGCCTACCGTGTTGATCTGCTCCAGCAGTGCGGATACACCATCAAGGATCTGACTGGAATTTCCTGGGATCGCTTCATTGAGATTGGAGAGGATGTCTACAACAAGACCGGCAAGTATCTCTTCTCCCAGAATGCGGATGGCAATGATCTTCCCTACATGATGATGCAGGCAGAGGGACAGTCCAGGTTCAAGGATGGCAAGCCCAACTTTGTTAACAATGAGACTTTGATCAAGGTTATGGAGACCATCAAGAAGATGCAGGATCATCATGTTCTGTATCTGGCAAATAACTGGACAGATTATACGGATCAGACCATCAAGGGCGATATGGTGGCCGGTGTGATTAACGGTAACTGGATTATTCCCACCATTGAACAGGTGAAGGACAATTCCGGCAAGTGGGAGATTACTACTATGCCGACTCTGGCCGGCGGCAAGGATGGCTATGCGGCCAATGGCGGTTCATCTCTCTATATCACAGCCAACTGCAAGAAGCCGGATCTGGCCAAGGATTTCCTTGCTTACACCTTTGGTGGAGGAGAGGGCTCACAGGAGACCTATGACGGAGCTCTGAAGGATGGCGGTGTGATCACTACCTGTATTTCCGCAGGCAAGTCAACCGCTTATAATGACGGCGTCGCTTATTTCAATAACCAGCCGATTTATTCCACCATTGTTGGGATGGGAGCTAAGGTTCCGGTTGTTGAGCAATCCAGGTATGAGTATGAGGCGCGGACACAGATCGGCACCGCAATTCAGCAGGTCAGCCAGGGGACAGATATTAAAGAGGCCTTAAAGACCGCGGAAGATCAGGTGAACTTCACGATGCAGGGTGGCGCCAAGTAACTTTCAGGCAGGATAGAAGAGGGGCTGTGAAAAAACAAAAGACATCGATCATATCTCGCAGTCATATTGGAACGAAGGCGCGTATGTGGTGGTTGATCTCAGTTTTTTCATGGCCCCCTTTTTGCTCATGACAATCGGATACTTGCAGAAGGAAGCCTCATCCGAGTACTTCATACAGAGAGGATGGATTTGACTATGAGAAGCAGAAGTGTTGAGAGAAAGCAGGGCAGAGCCGGATGGTGGTTTTTGACACCGGCGACAATCCTGATTTTTATCATGAGTTTTTACCCTATGGTGCAGGCCCTGATTACGTCATTTCGAACCGGTTCCAGTTCCAACATGACCTGGGCGAATCCGCTGACCGTCAATTACAGCAGGATGTTCCAGGACAAGATCTTCATGACAGCGATGGGAAACACCTTCCTCTACCTGATCATTCAGGTTCCCATTATGCTTATCCTGGCCATGCTGCTGGCCCAGCTGCTGAACAACAAGAATCTGAAGTTCAGGGGTCTCTTTCGAACCTTGATCTTTCTTCCCTGTGCAACATCTTTGGTATCTTATGCACTGATCTTTCGCGCTCTTTTCGCGACTCAGGGTCTGGTCAATAGTGTCCTGATGAATCTGCATCTGATCAGCGCCAATATCAACTGGCTGGGAACGCCCAAAACGGCTAAGGCAGTGATTATTTTGGCTTTGATCTGGAGATGGACCGGTTACAATATGGTCTTCTATCTGGCCGGCCTTCAGAACATCGACTACTCGGTTTACGAAGCGGCCAAGATTGACGGGGCTTCGAACTGGAAGACATTCTGGCATATTACGGTACCTCTTTTGAAACCGACAATTATTATGACAAGCATTATGTCCATCAATGGTACCCTGCAGCTCTTTGATGAGTCCATGAATCTGACCATGGGCGGCCCGGCTAACGCGACGATCACCATGTCTCACTATATCTACAACAACTCCTTTGGACAGGGCGTTTCTAACTTTGGCTATGCATCTGCCATGTCTTTTTTGGTGTTCGTTCTGGTGGCAATCCTGTCTTTGATTAATATGAAAGTAGGTGATTCCCGTGACTAAGAGATATGCTTCCGCGACGCAGCGGCGACTGATTCCCACATATATTTTCCTGATCCTCTGGTCGCTTTTTTCAGTCTTTCCCATCTTCTGGATGGTCACAGCGGCTACCAATACAAGCTTAGATGTGGCGAAGGGCAAACTCTGGTTCGGAAATCAGGCCCTGATCAATTTCCATCATTTGCTTGCCAGAGCGGATCTCTTCGGCGGCCTGGGCAATTCCTTTCTCTATGCTGTGGTACAGACCCTCCTGGCGATTCTGATCTGTTCTCTGGCAGGTTACGGATTTGAACTCTATCATTCTCCCAGCAAGGACCGTCTCTTTGGAGTTCTGCTTTTAGCTATGATGGTTCCCCAGGTGGCGACAATGATTCCTCTCTTTCGGATGATTGCCTCCGCAGGCCTGCTCAACTCTGTCTGGGGCTTTATTCTTCCCACTTTGTCCACCCCCTTTCTGATCATGCTCTTTCGCCAGAACTCCCGTAACTTCCCAAGAGATATCATGGCGGCGGCCAGACTGGATGGGCTCTCAGAACTGCAGATCTACTTCCGTATGTATATGCCTGTTATGAAGGCTACCTATGCCGCAGCCGGTGTCATCACCTTCATGAATGCCTGGAACGCCTATCTCTGGCCCAAGGTTGTTATGACAGACAACAGGGCGCAGACCATGCCCATGTTAATTGCCAGTCTGGCCAGCGGGTACACGGTGGACTACGGGCTTCTGATGATTGGGGTTCTCTTCTGCACGGTTCCCACGCTGCTTGTCTTCTTCGTACTGCAGAGACAGTTTGCCGAGGGAATTACAGGAGCGGTCAAGTGATGACCGGCACAGAAACCAATCAGATGATGTCAGTCAAAAGATGTTAATCGGAAGATGTCAATCAATCATAGGACGTCAATCTTCCGACGATCAGAAGATGAAAGCGTCTTCAGAAGATAAGAACGTCTACAGAAGATCAGGAGACAAGAACGAGGAGACTTATGAAGGAGTTTGACTACAATATTGTGGCTGATCCGGAGATCTTCCAGCAGAACCGCCTGGAAGCGCATTCGGATCACCGCTTCTACGCCAGCAAAGAGGAGATGGAGCGTGACCGTTCTTCCTTTTGCTATTCATTAAATGGAGATTGGAATTTCGCCTTCGCCCCCAACTGGGCGGCGGCGGATAAGGACTTCTTTCGGACAGAGGAAGACTGCCATGCCTGGAAGACCATCCCGGTACCGGCCCATATTCAGATGGAAGGGTACGGAGTTCCCCAGTACTGTAATACCCAGTATCCCTGGGACGGCAAAGAGGAGCTGATGCCGGGACAGATTCCCTCTATTGATAATCCGGTAGCCTCTTATGTCAAGTACTTTACCCTGCCCAAGGACTGGCTGTCCCTTTCGTCTGAGAGGCCCGCGGGCGATCGCAAAGAGGGGGAGACTCTGCGAGAGAATGCGGCATCTGTAGAGAATCCGGCACTTGTGAAGAATCCGGTCTACATCAGCTTTCAGGGGGTGGAATCCGCCCTCGCTCTCTGGTGTAACGGGCATTATGTGGGTTATTCGGAGGATTCCTTTACTCCCTCTGAATTCGACCTGACCCCTTATCTTCTGGCCGGGGAGAATAAGCTGGCTGTCGCGGTCTTCCGCTTCTCTGCAGGATCCTGGTATGAGGATCAGGACTTCTTTCGCTTTTCCGGCATTTTCCGGGAGGTATTTCTCTATACGGTTCCCAGGCTCCATCTCAGAGATCTCAAACTGACCAGTCGTCTTACAGATGATTTCACCACCGGCAGCCTGTCAGTTGATCTGAAGCTGCAGGGGGCTTGCCCGGGAGCTGTCGCAGAGCTTGTATTGATGGATCAAGAGCGGAAGATCTGCGGGGAGCTAAAAGTCAGCGAATGTGCCGGAGCCGGAAGCGATTGTGCACAGGCAGGCAGGGCAAGTGGACAGAGCGACGATTGCGCGCGTACAGGAAGAGAAAAAGAACAGAGCGACGATTGCGCACAGGCAGTGGATGAGAAAGCGTGCAAGAAAGAAATCAGACGCTGTGGGGCAAGTCTGAGCCTGGATGAGCCAAGACTCTGGTCCGCCGAGGATCCCTATCTCTACCATCTTCAGATCCGTCTTTTGGATTCCAACGGGCAGCTGCTGGAACTGATTGAGGAGCCGGTGGGCTTTCGTCGATTTGAGCTCAGAGAAGGGATCATGTGCCTCAACGGGAAGCGAATCGTCTTTAAGGGAGTCAACCGGCATGAGTTCAGCTCCGTCAGGGGAAGGGCAGTCTCGAAAGAGGACATATGGAATGATCTGCTGATCATGAAGCGCAACAATATCAATGCAGTCCGAACCAGCCACTATCCCAATCAGTCCGCCTTCTATCGCTATTGCGACCGGCTGGGTCTCTATGTGATTGACGAGACCAATCTGGAGACGCACGGGGTCTGGGAGTCCATCATAATTGGGGCCAACGACCTGTCGGCCGCGATTCCCGGAGACCGGCCTGAAGCCTATGCCATGGTGATGGACCGGGCCAGGTCTATGTACGAGAGGGATAAGAACCATGCCAGTATCCTGATCTGGTCCTGCGGGAATGAGTCTCTCGGCGGTTCGGTTTTCTATGAGATGAGTCAGCATTTTCGGCGCTGGGATCCCTCCCGCCTGGTTCATTACGAGGGAGTGACCCATGACAGCCGCTATCCGGACACGACAGACATCTATTCAACCATGTATTACTCTGTGGATCAGATCCGGCAGACCTTAAGGGAGACAGATAAGCCCTACATCAGCTGTGAGTATGCCCACGCCATGGGCAACTCCTGCGGAGCGATGCATAAGTACACGGATCTGACGGATACAGAGCCCCGCTATCAGGGAGGCTTTATCTGGGACTTCGCGGATCAGTCCATTACGACTAAGAATCGCTTTGGCGAGGACTATGAGGCCTATGGCGGCGATTTCGGCGATCGCCCCTGTGATTACTCTTTCTCCGGTAACGGCATTGTCTACGGGGGAGAGGGACATGGGGTCTCCCCCAAGATGCAGGAGGTCAAGTATAACTACAGCAGTATCCGGCTGACCTTTTGTGACAGACAGGTTACCATCCGCAATGACAACCTCTTTACGGATCTCTCCGCGTACGAGTCTGTCGCTGTGCTCAAGAGGGAGGGCAAGCTGATCGCGCAAATGCCCCTGCAGCTGTCTCTGGCTCCTATGTCAGAGAAGAGCATCGAGCTTCCGATTCCGATTCCTCAGGAAGAGGGAGAGTATGTGGAGGAGATTTCTTTCCGGCTCAGGGAGGACAGAGCCTGGGCCAAAGCAGGACATGAGGTTGCCTATGGACAGGGAGTCTATGGGGCATTTGACGGCAGCGCCCTGCTGGCGAAGAGGGCATATGCACCAAAAGACAGCTGCGTGTCAGGAGATGGCTGTGAGATAAAAAGTGGCTGCGAACTGGAAAACGGCGAAGCCCTGCCTGACAAAGCTGTAGCGAAAAATCAAGAAGAAAATGCGGCTGAAAAAAAACGACCACAGGGCAGACAGCGTCTGGTCGGAGATGGAAAGAGCAAACTTCGTGTCGCCAGGGGCTGGATGAATACCGGAGTCTATGGGGATCACTTCTCAGTTCTCTTTTCCGGTCGCTTCGGTGGACTGGTTTCCTATTGCTACAGGGATAAAATGCTCTTTTGCGATATTCCCCGCCCCAACTTCTGGCGTCCCATGACAGAGAATGATCTGGGGAATATGCAGCCCTTCCGGTCAGGCCAGTGGAAGGTCGCCAGCAGCTATTCCTCTATGATGAAGGAACACGGCAGGGCGGCTGACTACTATCGAGTTGAGGAGCTGGAGGATTCTGTCAGAGTGACCTACACGTATCACCTGGCCACAAGCCCGAGCCGGGACTGCTTTTTGAGCTACCGGGTTTATTCAGACGGCAGCGTGGCCTGCCATCTGGAGATGGAGCCGACAGCGGAGATCGGTCAGCTGCCGGAGTTCGGCCTCCTCTTCACCATGGACGCCGATTATGATCAGCTGCGCTGGTACGGAAGAGGTCCACAGGAGACCTACATCGATCGTCCGCACGGGAAGCTGGATGTCTTCTCCAATCGGGTGGCCGACAACATGGCCAGGTATCTGCGTCCCTCTGAGTGTGGCAATAAGATTGATGTCCGCTGGGCTGAGTGTGTGGACGAAAAAGGACATGGCGTCCTCTTTGCGATGGAAGACAGTCCTTTTTACTTCTCGGCTCTGCCCTATTCTCCGGATATGATCGACTGTGCCCAGCACGCCTATGAGCTGCCCCGGGTGGATAAGACCTGGATTCGGATTTCCAAGGCCCAGATGGGGGTGGGCGGCGATGACAGCTGGGGTGCTCTTGTCCACCCGGAATACTGCATCGACAACAGCAGGAAGCTGGAGTTTAATTTTATCTTCCGGGGAATTTGAGGGGACAGATTTCATTTGCGCTCGGAAGGCCCTGGGCAGCAGCTTTTGTCCCGGCGGCCAGATGTCATTTATGTCCGGCATATTTGGGTCAGGTCTGAGGACAGCATCCGTGCCTGGGGATAGGTGCCATTTATGTCCGGCGTATTTGAGGCATGTCTGGGGACAGCATCCGCCTCTGGCGGATCCTGGGAGATGAGCGGCTGCTCTTGGCGGCCAGATTTTGCGCCTGGCAGGGATTGAATTATAGGAAAAAATCCAATACGATAGAGGAGGTCTCTTGAGAGGCCTCTTAAGGGCGGCCGTGGCGGAATTGGCAGACGCGCAAGATTTAGGTTCTTGTATCTTTCCGATGTATGGGTTCAAGTCCCATCGGCCGTATATTTTATGACAGCAACGAAAGCAGTCACCTGTCTTGCAGATGCTCATCGAGAGCGAAGGCAAGCGCGGGTGGCTGTTTTTGTGGCGATGGCTATAGAATTGATACCTGTTCAAGCAGGCAATATCCAGAATTGCGTCAAATTAACGCACAATTTATGCGACACATAACATATGAGGGCAAAGAGGTCAATATAGGGATATGATGTATTAAAAGAAAAAACACATACAATATCTAGTGTTTTTTGTGATACTTGTACATAGACAAGAAATCGGCAAGCCCCTATAATGATTCTCGTACGACAAATTGATTATGATATTGATACAGTTTTTGGACGAAAACGGGGAGGAAGAAATGTACGACGAGAGTCTGGATGGAAACATGGATGAGAGCAATCACATGGTCTATGTGATGAAGCGCTCCGGGGAGCGCGTGCCCTTTGACCTGGACAAGATCATCAAGGCGATTCAGAAAGCCAATAACGAGGAGGGGATTGTCTCTGAGCGGCTGACTGAGGGCGAGATTGCAGGTATGGCTTACGGCATTATGAAGGATGCCGAGAATACCGGTCGCGACCTGTCAGTTGAGGAGATCCAGGATAAGGTGGAAGACGCCCTCATGGGAAGCGGCAAGCACAAGGTGGCCCGTCTCTATATCACCTATCGCTACAAGCATAATGAGATGCGCAAGATGAGCGCAATCGATCAGAAGATCGCCGGTGTTGTCGAGCGGGAGAATGAGGAGGTCAAGCAGGAGAACTCCAACAAGAACCCGACCGTTCTATCTGTCCAGCGTGACTATATGGCCGGGGAGTGGTCCCGCTACTACACCAACCGCTATCTGCTTCCGGAAGATATTGTGGCGGCCCATAAGAACGGGATCATTCATTTTCACGATGCCGATTATTTCGCCCAGCACATGCACAACTGCTGTCTGGTGAACCTGGATGATATGCTGCAGAACGGGACCTGTATTTCCGGCACCCATATCGACACGCCCCATAGCTTCGCGACGGCCTGCACGGTCGCTTCGCAGATCGTGGCCCAGGTGGCATCCAGCCAGTATGGCGGACAGACCATCACCATGTCTCACCTGGCGCCCTTCGTCGATGTCAGCCGTAGGAAGATTAGGAACCGTCTGAGTGAGGAACTGGCAGAGGCCGGTGTTGAGATCTCTGAGGACAAGTTCAACGAGCTGGTGGAGAAAGAGGTTCGCAAGGAGGTTGAGTCCGGCTGCCAGACCATCCAGTACCAGCTGATTACCCTCCAGTCCACCAACGGTCAGGCTCCCTTCGTCACAGTCTTCATGTACCTGCATGAAGTACCTGAAGGCCGTCAGCGTGATGACTTGGCTATGGTCATTGAGGTGATGCTTCGCCAGAGAATCCAGGGGATCAAGGACCGCAGAGGCAACTATATTACGCCGGCATTTCCCAAGCTCATCTATGTCCTGCAGGACGACAATGTGGAGGAGGGCAGCAAGTACTTCTATGTGACCAGGCTGGCTGCGGAGTGCACCGCCAAGCGCATGGTGCCCGATTATATCTCCGAGAAGAAGATGCTTGAGTACAAGGGAGATGTCTATCCCTGCATGGGCTGCAGGAGCTTTTTGACACCGGATCGTTTCACGGATGCCGGGGTTGGCAATATCGGCAAGGCCGGCAATTACGATGAGAAGAAGCACAAGTACTACGGACGCTTCAATCAGGGAGTTGTCACCATTAATCTGGTCGACGCGGCCTGCTCCTCCGGGGGAGACGAAGAGCTCTTCTGGAAGATCATGGAGGATCGGCTGGATCTCTGCCACAGGGCCATGCGGCTTCGCCATGAGCGCCTTTTGGGAACGCCCTCGGATGTGGCGCCCATTCTCTGGCAGGATGGGGCCCTGGCCCGCCTGGAGCCCGGGGAGACCATTGACAAGCTTCTCTATGACGGTTATTCCACCATGTCTTTGGGCTATGCGGGACTGGCGGAGTGCGTCTTCTATATGAGGCATGTCTCTCATACTTCTGACGCCGGAAAAGAGTTTGGCCTGGCCGTCATGCAGCTGCTCAATGACAAGTGCAACGAGTGGAAGAAGATCGAGAACATCGACTACTCTGTTTACGGGACGCCTCTGGAGTCCACTACCTACAAGTTCGCCAGGTGCCTGCAGAAGCGCTTCGGCAAGATTCCTCATGTCACGGATAAGAACTATATCACCAACTCTTATCATGTCCATGTGGCAGAGGAGATCAATGCCTTCGACAAGCTGTCCAAGGAGGCCGAATTCCAGGTACTGTCTCCGGGCGGGGCCATCAGCTATGTCGAAGTCCCGGATATGCAGTCCAATATCCCTGCCGTGCTGGCAGTCATGAAGCACATTTACAATACGATTGTCTATGCGGAGCTCAATACCAAGAGCGATATGTGCGAGGTCTGCGGATTCGACGGGGAGATTCAGATTGTCAGGGATGAGACAGGCAAGCTGATCTGGAGATGTCCCAACTGCGGAAATACCGATCAGGCTCTGATGCATGTGGCCAGAAGGACCTGCGGCTATATCGGCACCCAGTTCTGGAACCAGGGAAGGACAGCCGAGATCGCGGACCGGGTTCTGCATCTGTAAGGGAAGGATGTGCATAGCTGATATGCCACAGGAATGATGTGGAAGAAAAGTTAAGGACGGCCTTTTCTTTGGAAGGTCGGACAGACAAAGGAATTATAAATGACAAAGAGGGATATGCCGGTCAGAGATGGCAGGATATCCCTCTTTTTATTTTATAAATATGGAATGCTCGCGTAACGAGTATTCCATATTTGATTTCTGTATAAAGAGGAAAACCAGCATATCTAGATAAAAGCGAAAGAGTATGTTTCATAAATCGTAGTTCGTAGTTTGCAAAAAACATTTTTTATATGTTTGTGAAAAATACATTTTTTATATTACTTTACAAAAAAACAAATAGATGCTATTTTAAAGAAAAAGCAATATACAAATCATCATAGATGTATAAATAGGGAAGGCGATCGGTCTTTGTTGTGGAGGGACTTTGTAGAAAGGAGGTATGAGAAGAACTAGAAGAGGAAATTAGTCAACAACAAAATGGTAACTTTTGGAGTTTATGAACTGATTTCTAAAGTCATGGAGGTCAAGTTATGATGAAAAAACTTTGTAAGTTATGCCTGGTATTGTTTTTGATGATTCCGATTTTTGCTTGTATTCCGGTTCAAGCAGAAAATTATAAATTTGCAGGAAATGAGAAAACATTTTTGTTTGCTGTTCCAGGAGGAGGATGGGCAAGTGCAACGATCAGGATTCGTTACACCGAATATCATCGGAAATGGGGGAGAGATACGCAGTTTTACAGTCGCGAGCGTAGTATTTTATTTAGAAGAGCATATGCGACCTCAGCGCCATATAGTAGAGATGGGGTGGTCAGACATTCTAATGGAAGAACTTTTCTTGTATGGTCACAGCAACAGGCCATGTATGGCTCGCCATGGCAATTTTGCTCATGCTATAAAAATACGGATAAGGTTTTACTAGACAGGAAAACAAATGTTAAAGGACTGATGAACGCGTCGGTTCATTGTAATGGAAGTATTGTTCCCATTAGAACAATAAGCACAACAATGTCACTGTGGACACATTGAAGGAGGGAGGGGAGAAGATCATGAAGTGTAAGAAGTATATCTTGCCAGGAATTCTGATTGGATGTTTGCTTTTTGGAGGCATTGTTATTGCGAGTCGTGATGATTTTTTCTCTGTTGCAAAGGTAGGGGATTTTGCGAAGACACTTCGTCGAAATATCGAAGAAGGAGACACAGGAGAGATCCTCCTGAGAGGAGAACACGTGTCTGTTCAAAGGGATCAATATGAGCAGAGCAGGAAATTCTATTTAGCGACAGGTCTGGGAGAGAAAGAGGCAAGCGAGAGTGCTCTGGTCTACTGTAAGGAGTTCAACAGTCTCTACCATGAGGCGATCCGAAAGAACTACGATGTGTCTGATGGTGAGCTGGAGAAATATATTGATGAAATGAGAGAAAACTTTCATTCGGCAAATGTTTCGCCGGAGTCCGTACAGATTTATAGGGCGATTCTGAAGCAGTTCGACAGTGAAGACCAGTATTGGGAGTATCAAAAGAAGGTGTATCAGAAGCAGCTTCCAATCGAGAAGATGAATCGGGATCTGGAGGAGGAATTCTATCAGAAAAATCCGCAGGCTTCTTCCGAAGACTGTGAGAAAGAATTCCAGAAAATAAAAGATGAGCTTGTCCTCAAAGAGAATTTTCATAACTGACCGGGCAGCAACGAACCCGGGAGACCCAAAACCATAGCATAAAAGGGGAGGATATTCAGCCTGTCAACGGCTGAATATCCTCCCCTTCCCTATGACAATGGAATGCCTGCGCAGCATGAATTCTCTTGTTTACATATGTCCGTCCCGGTGCATGGAGAACTTGTCCATGGGATAGTGTTTCAGATTTTCCAAAACCTTGCGGTCGTCCGCCTTATGCAAAAGGGAGGCCCGGGCCTTGTTGATCTCCATCTCCGTCTTGTGCTTGGAGGGGCCTCCGACGCAGCCGCCGGGGCAGACCATCCCCTCGACAAAATCGGCATCCAGTTTGCCCACCTTGAGCAGGGTCAGAGCCTTGCGGCACTCGTCACCGCCGGCGCAGCGCATAAGCTTAATGTCGTCAGTGTCCTCGCCCCGCTCCTTCATGCACTCAATAACAGCGTTGGCAACGCCGCCGGAGCTGGCGAAGCGCTTGCCCCAGATCGAAGCCTCCTGGTAGGGATCATCGACGGGCTTGGGCTCGATTCCCCTGGAACGAAGAAGGGCGCGGAATTCGCCGTAGGAGATGACCCAGTCGGCGGTATCCGG
>ERZ773197.1801-NODE-1801-length-14263-cov-5.702773_pt1 | contig 14263 bp, 7 predicted proteins | sample MGYA00580999_ERZ773197 | MGnify/ENA primary metagenome ERZ773197 (study PRJEB29015, sample SAMEA2738166) | human oral metagenome | biome: human oral; feature: human-associated habitat; material: saliva | place: China | collected 2185 ...
TACGTGCCTCTTCAGCCTCGTAGTAGGATTCAAAGGCAGCGGCCTGGGGTGCGAATTCCCCAAAGCGTTTCTGCCAGTTTTTATCGAAGGCCAGCACAGCGGTTACAGGAGCCTTGAGGGTCTTCTCCTTATTTCCGTCCATCATGTGCTTGACAAGGCGCTCGCGAGCTTCGGGGGTCTTCACCCAGGTAATGCGCAGGGGCTGGCTGTTGAAGGCAGTAGGTCCCAGGTAGGCGATCTCCTGGATCTTCTTTAGCTGTTCGTCGGTGACGGGCTGATCGGTGAATGCGCTCACAGTGCGAGGTTCGCGAAAGAGAGCGGTGATCTGGTCTTCGGTCAAGCGGGTCATACCTGTGTCCTTTCAGTGAAATAAATTACTTTACGTGTAAAATTTTATGATGTACGTAATGTACATATTCAATTATTATGGCCCCATCACACGGAAAAGTCTTGTATTCGCGCACAATTGCCCCTGTAATATGTGCCACGCTCAAAAAACTTTCAAGGAGAATCCGGGGCATATACGAGATAATAGGACCATGCCCGACGCTCTAGAACCTTTCTCACCCGCCACTCAGCAATGGTTCCGCAACGCTTTTGGCACCCCGACCGCCGCGCAGGAAGGCGCCTGGGAGAGTATCAGCAAGGGCGAAAACGCGCTTATTATCGCCCCCACGGGCTCCGGCAAAACCCTTGCCGCTTTCCTATGGGCACTCGATGCGCTCTACCGCGACAAAAGCACAGAACCGGACCAGCGCGAGCTCACGACATCGACTCAGGCACGGAAAAACGGGGACGCTCGGGAAACACAAAAGACCAAGAAACAGCGTGCGGGCGGTACGCGCATCCTGTATGTTTCGCCCCTGAAAGCTCTCGGGGCGGATGTGGAGCGCAACCTGCGCGCGCCGCTTGCGGGGATTGCGCATACGGCGAAGGAATCCGGGCGAACCCCACCCGATATCACCGTGGGTATTCGGAGCGGTGACACCCCGGCGCGTGAGAGGCGGCAGCTGATCAGCAACCCGCCCGATATTCTGCTGACCACCCCCGAATCGCTCTACCTTATGCTGACCTCTGCGGCACGTTCGACACTCACCGGCGTGACAACCGTGATTGTGGACGAGGTGCACGCCCTGGCGGGAACCAAGCGCGGGGCGCATCTGGCGGTGTCCCTTGAAAGGCTCGATCAGCTGGTGGAGCGGCCGGTGCAGCGCATCGGGCTGTCGGCAACCGTGAACCCACCCGAAGCCGTCGCCACATTTTTAGGCGGGGTGCACCCGGTGACAATCGTGGCGCGGCAGGTGCCCAAACGCTGGGATCTGCGGCTCTCGGTACCCGTGCCGGATATGGCGGCGCTCGGCGGGGCAAACGATTACGGGCAGGGCAGCTATGCACCCGGGGAGCAGCGGGCACCACGCGGGCAGGATTCGCCCAGTCCAGCCCCGAACGCCCCGGATTTGCAGGTTCAGGCAGCCGATAATGCGCCACCCTATACTCTTGCGGATGCTATCGGCACCTTCCCCGGTGAAGAAGGATTATCTCTTGAGCAGCCGAACAACTCCGCCGAACAAGATGGTGCCGCGAGCGCAACGGCGAGTGCAGGGGCACGGAAGCCGGGCGGTGAGGGCGAGCGCGCATCCGGGTATCGTGCCTCGATTTGGCCTTATGTTCAGGAACGCATCGTGGACGATATCGAGAATAATCGTTCTACAATCGTGTTCGTGAACTCGCGTGGGCTCGCCGAAAAACTTACCGCGGCTCTCAACGATATTCATGTGCGCCGCGAGCTCTCACGGCGCGAGCTTGCGGGTGAGCCTCTGCCTGATATTGGTGAGGAACCGGACATTGCGCCGCTGGCGCGGGCGCATCACGGTTCGGTGGCGAAGGATCAGCGCACGCTTATCGAAGAGTCCCTCAAGAATGGTTCGCTGCGGTGCGTGGTCGCCACAAGTTCCCTGGAGCTCGGCATCGATATGGGGCATGTGGATGCGGTTATTCAGGTGGCGTCTCCGCCGTCGGTGGCTTCCGGTCTGCAGCGGGTGGGTCGTGCCGGGCACCGCGTGGGCGAGGTTTCGCGCGGGCTTTTTTATCCGAAGCATCGCGGGGATTTGCTGGGCTCTGCCGTGGCTCTGTCCGGTATGCTCGCCGGGTCTTTAGAACCGCTTACCGTTCCCGCAAACCCGCTGGATGTGCTTGCCCAGCAGACCGTCGCCGCCTGCGCTCTGGGACCTATCGGGGTGGATGCCTGGTACGAGGCGCTGCGCCGCACCGCCCCTTTCGCGAACCTTTCGCGCGCGCTCTATGACAGTACTTTAGAAATGCTGGCGGGCAGGTACCCTTCCGATGAGTTTGCGGAGCTTCGCCCGCGCATTATTTGGGATCGCACCGCCACCGCTGATGCGCCAAGCGGCACGATTGAGGGGCGGCCCGGTGCGCAGCGGCTTGCAGTAACTTCGGGCGGGACGATTCCCGATCGTGGGCTTTTTCCTGTCTACCTGGCCGGTTCTGAGGATTCCAAGGCGCCTAAACGGGTGGGCGAACTGGACGAGGAGATGGTCTACGAATCGCGGGCGGGCGATGTTATCGCCTTGGGTGCGAGCAGTTGGCGCATCGAGGACATTTCGCACGATGCGGTGCGCGTGAGCCCCGCACCCGGCGAGCCTTCACGCCTGCCGTTTTGGCATGGTGAGCGGGTGGGCCGCCCTGTGGCGTTGGGCCGTCGTCTGGGACAGTTTACCCGCGAGTTAGCGAAGTCTGCGGGTGCTGACTCCGGAAGCGAAGACGCCTCAGCGACGGTTGCGATACGCGCCGAGCTGACCCGGTTAGGGCTGGATTCTTGGGCGAGCGATAATTTGCTTGCCTATATTCGGGAGCAGCGCGAGGCTACCGGCGTGGTCCCCACCGATACGCGGTTTGTGGTGGAGCGTTGCCGCGATGAACTGGGAGATTGGCGCGTTATTTTGCATTCGCCGTACGGGTATCCGGTGCATGCACCTTGGGCTGTGGCGGTGGGCGCCCGCGTGCAGGAACGGTACGGTATTGATGCCAGCGCGCTTGCGGCAGATGATGGTATTGTGCTGCGTATTCCCGCGGTGGAAGATACCCCGCCGGGTGCTGAGCTTTTTCTCTTCGAGCCCGATGAGCTAGAGGAGATCGTCAAGGATCGTGTGGGCGAATCGGCGCTTTTCGCATCTCGTTTTCGAGAGAGCGCCGCCCGTGCCCTGCTTCTGCCGCGCCGCGATCCGGGCAGGCGTACTCCCCTATGGCAGCAGCGCCAGCGTTCGGCCCAGCTGCTGGATGTTGCGCGCAAATACCCCGAGTTCCCGATTCTGCTGGAAACCGCCCGCGAATGCTTGCAGGATGTATATGATGTTCCTGCGCTTCTTCAGCTGCATCGGGATATTGCCGCGCGGCGCATCAGCCTGTCGCAGGTGCAGACCGAGGGGCCTTCGCCTTTTGCCCGCACCATGCTTTTCGAGTACGTGGCGGAGCATATTTACGATACGGATGCGCCCGCCGCCGAACGCCGCGCTGCCGCCTTGGCACTGGATCCGGCGCTTTTGGCGGAGCTGCTGGGTACCGCTCAGCTGCGCGATCTGCTGGATCCGCAGGTGATTCTTGAGGTTCAGGAGCGTCTTCAGCGCACCGGGGCGAAGTATCGGGCACGCGGGGTTGAGGGCGTGGCGGATCTTCTGCGCCAGCTCGGTCCGCTCACGGCGAGGGAGCTGGCGCTACGGCTGCGCGGGAATGAGGGGTCCGGGGTTGAGGCCGCGCCGGAGATCTCGCAGAGCACCCCAACAGGCAATAAAAATCAATCTAATAAGGTTGATGTTTCACATGAAACAGTGCATTCAGCCGAAAATACCGACGAGGGTCTGCCGGAAGAAGACCTTGAAACTACCCCGCACGCCACCGACGAAGAGGCGCGCACGCTTGCCGAAGAGCTGGTCGCATCCCGCAGGGCGTTCGTTATTAATCCGCGCTCAAATACGGCGGGCAACACGGAACCGATCTACGCCGCCGTGGAAGATGCCGCGCGGCTGCGCGACGGGCTAGGGCTGCCGCTTCCGGTCGGGCTTGCCGAAGTGTACCTCACACCGGTCGCCGCGCCGCTCGAAGACCTAATCTCGCGGTATGCGCGCACGCACATCCCCTTTACCGCAGCCGAGGCGAGCGCCCATTTCAGCCGCATCACGCCGACGGGTTCGGGTGCTATTCTGCCGGTTTTACGCGCTTTAGAGACGCAGAATCGACTGTTCTCGGGCGAATACCTGCCCGAGGAACTGCGTGTATCTCGCGCGGAGGCAGCCGATACGATACCGCTCTCCCCCGCGCCCACGGCAAGCCTGGAATGGGTGGATGCCGAGGTGCTTCGCCTGCTTCGTGCCCGGTCTTTGGCGGCGCTGCGCCGCGAGATTGAGCCGGTACCGCAGCGTGCCTATGGCGCGTTCCTGCCCGCCTGGCAGGGAGTGCGTGCACAGACGGTCAAGGTTTCGCGCAGGCTCGCAGAAACCACCGAATACGGTGCCTATTACGAACCCGAACGCACGGTTCAGGTTCTCACCGAGAGCAAAGGTTCATCCGCCGAGGCATTAGAGGGTCGTGAGGGCTTGCTGACGGTCATCGATCAGCTGGCCGGGGTGCGTGTGCCCGCCTCTGCTTTGGAGACCCTCGTCTTGCCAGCTCGGGTGCGTGATTATTCGCCGCAGCTCTTAGATAGTCTGTTGGCCAGCGGAGAGGTGCTTTGGCGCGGCGAAGGCGAAATCTCCGGCAATGACGGCTGGGTGAGCCTGCATCTTACCGAATCCGCCGAGCTGACCCTGCCCGATTCTTCCCGCACGCAGGCCTTGGATGAGCTAGGTCCGGTGGAACACGCCGTCTTTGAGGCGCTTTCCGGCGGCGGGCTGTTCTTTATGCCGCTTCGTGAGCGCGTGAACGACATCTTGGCTTCTCGCGCCGCCTCGGGCGAGGTTGTGCATTTTCCGGAGGCTTCGGAGGTGTCTGCCGCACTGTGGCGTCTGGTGTGGGCTGGGTTGGTCACGAACGATACTTTCGCCCCGGTACGTGCCATGCTGGCGGGCGGATCGAGTGCGCATCCGGTGCGACCCGCTGCTCCCCTGGCGCGCCCGGTGCGCAGGCGCGGTGCCGCACGACTGTCGGCGGCGCGTACTTCTGCGGGTGCTTATCCGCGCAGGTATAGCGGCTTGGGCGGCACTCGTGCCAGCTCTTCTGATCCGCAGGTTTCGGCCCGGGATTCCGGGCGTTTCAGCCATATTAGCCTTCCCCAGAGCCGCCCTCATACTGGGGGCACCGAGTCTTCACAGGAAGCGGATGCTACCATTACCGCCTATGCGCGCGCGGAACTTCTCTTAGACAGGTACGGTGTGCTCACGCGCGGCGCGCTCGCCTCTGAGGATGTGCCCGGCGGCTTTGCGGCCCTGTACCGCGTCTATGCGGCTGCCGAGGAACGTGCCCTGGTGCGGCGCGGATACTTTATCGAGGGGCTGGGTGCGGCTCAGTTTGCCTCCCCGGCAACGGTGGATGCGGTGCGTTCCTACGCTAATGTTGGCGCTGATAATCCGCAGAATACCGGGGAAAAACGAATAAAAACCGAGGAAGTATTCGGTTTATTTGAGGGTGTTCTGTTGGCGGCTACAGATCCGGCGAATCCCTATGGCGCGGCGCTCACATGGCCTTCCGTCCCCAGCTTGCTCCCGGCCTCTTCTACACCCGGCGGTACGGAAGAGGCTGCGCGCGAAGGCGCAGAGACCGCCCAGTCTGTGCGGCATCGTCCGGGGCGTAAAGCGGGTGCCTGCCTCATCCTGCTCGATGGTGAAGCGGTCCTCTATCTGGAACGCGGCGGCAAAACCCTGCTGTCTTTTACGGCCGACCCGCTCAAACTTGAGGCGGCAGCCCCGTTACTGGCGCGCATCGTGCAAGCGGGTATCGCTGAGAAGATCGTGGTGGAAAAACTCAACGATTGTGATATTCTAGCGACCCCGGAACCGCCGACTCATCGGGGAGCCTCCAAGGCCGATTCTAACCGGCTGCCCGAGCATCCGGTGGTGGCGTTACGGCGCGCACTGCTTGCGCAGGGCTTTTACACAACCCCGCGCGGTCTGCGGATGCGCCGCTCCCTCTAAAATACTGGGGTGTCTAAGCATCTGGAGAACCCTGTATTTGGACGCTTTAAACGCAGAAACCCGCATCGAGGGAACCGAAATATTTTCGGCAGCTCCCGATGTGGGGTCTCGTAGAGAGGCTCTAGTAGCCACCTCCGGTGAGGCTATCGGCAGCGCCCATGCACAGTTCGATAGCTTCTTCGGTGCGCATTGCCCGTGCCCCCGCCGAGACACGCCCGCGTGCTTTCCCCTGCACCACGTGCCGGGCGAAGTAATCGACGAGGTGCATCCAGCCGCCAAGTATCATGCGGGTGCGGTCGTTCACGGGCATGCCGGTGCGGTGCAGCATCCATTCGAAGTATTCATCCGGGGTGTCGGGAACGTCGCTGGTGGCTTCGGTGCCGCGCCCGGCCACACGGTCAAAGTAAACGTGTAACGCTGTGTGCAGCGCATCCTGCGGGTCTTCGTGATGCTCACTGAGGGTTTCTAGGACCGCCCGGGCTTCACGGCGAGTCACAGCAGCAGCCAGGGACTCCTTGCCGGGGAAGTAATGGTACAGCAGGGCACGGGTAATCCCGGCTTCCTTGGCGATGTCGAGCATGGAGGCACCTACCACTCCGCGCCGGGCAAAATGTGCGGCGGCAACATTAATAATCTGCTCTTCGCGGGCGGCGGGGGTCAGCCGCGTACGGTGCGGCACAGGAAGCTTCCTTGTCTTATTTTTAGTGTGGTTGGGTGCGTCTTGACTCATTTCGGCTTCGTTGCGTATATAGTGTTCCATCATTGCCCCTTATATGTTCGATTGCTCGAACCCTCTTTTTTCAATCCTACCGCTTCACCCTGAACGGCTGTGGGTTTTCAGAAAATATGACGCTCAAACGGGCATCGGACGGCCATATTTAACGCCTCAAAAACTATAGAAAAAATCTATACTGTATAAACTTCAGCTTTAATTAGACAGATAAAGTGGATATTTCGGGGGAAATATTACGCCAACGGGGGCCGCCGGTAGAATCGGCGTATGCCCAGACGAGTCACACGAGACACTAAAACCCCGCCGCTGCCCCAGCGGGCGGGTATTGACCCGGTAGCGTTTACCCTCCCCAATGACCCGGGGGCCGCGCTTGACATCGCGGGGTCAGCGCACCCCAATCAGCCGGTGAGAACTGTTGCAGATTTTTTAGTGGCCCGGTTCTACCCGCATAACCCACGAATTATTACGGACCGTCTTGAGCGCGGAGAGATCCGTACCGATAACGGGCGTATCCTCACCGGCGATTCACCGTACGTTCCCGGGCTCACCATCTGGTACTACCGGGAACTGCCCGAGGAGCCGCAGCTCCCCGATGACCTGCCGGTACTCTACGAAGATGAACATGTGCTGGCGGTCGATAAACCGCATTTTCTGCCCACCACCCCGCGCGGGGCGTTTGTGGCCCAGACGGCCCTCACCAAGCTGCGGGTACGCGAGGGAAACCCGCTGCTGGTGCCGGTTCACCGGCTGGACCGGGCGACGGCGGGGGTGCTGCTCTTCGCCAAAACGGTTCCGGCGCGGGGATTATTTCAGACCATGTTTGCCCGCCGCGAGGTCTTCAAAGAATATCTGGCGGTGGCCCGCCCCATACCCGACCCTCAGGTGCGTGCCGCAGCATTATCGGGTGAGCTGACGGTGCGCACCCGCATTGAGAAAATACGGGGTGAGCTGCAGGTGCGGCAGTGGGATCAGCCATCGTGTGAGCGGGAACTATTGAGCCCCAACGCCACCACCGGGGTGCGCATCCTCACAGTTTTCGATGCGCCCGGTGCGCACCATACAGCCGATACACCTCGGCACACCGGCGCAATCGCGCACCCGGCACCGGGCTGCCCCGTCACCGGTGGGCAGCTGGCACTGTACCGGTTACGCCCGCACACCGGTAAAACCCACCAGCTGCGCGCCCACCTGCACCTGCTGGGGGCGCCCATTGCAGGGGATGTGCTCTACCCGAAGGTGCTGCCGCCAGCCGATGCCCCGGAGCTGCCGCTTCAGCTAGTGGCGCATCGGCTGGAGTTTGAGCACCCCGTTACGGGCGAGCAGGTGCGGTTACGCAGTATGCGGAAGCTGGCTCTTCTACCGTCATAATCCACCATAAATTCAGCCCTGAGGCCATAAGCCTGCACGTGAAGGCGAACATTTCCCACAAGATGGGATAATGTCAAAGGTAAATAAAGGTAAAGTATAGATGAGTAAAACTGTCTCGGCCCCCGGGAAAGGCATTTATGGAATCCACTCACACATCGCAGGCGCCCACCCACACCGCAGCCGACTACGCCCAGCGTGCGGCTGATCGTGCCCGGTTAGCCGCGGATTCGGTGCTTCACCAATTTGCGCACCGTCCCTTGGGCGTGCCCGGAACGCTTCTTGGTTCCGTGCAGGTGCCCGAAACCCGGCCCCTCAGCAAACGGCTTAAAGACTGGCACTACTGGTGGCAGGCGCATTTTTTGGAGTGCGTGGTAGACGCCGGGGAACGCGAGCTGCACGCCGGTAACCGGCTGGGTGCCTCAGAATGGCTTTCGCGCGCCCGCGCGCTGGTGCGCGGCATTAACGCCCGAAACCTGGGCACATTCGTGAACGGCTTCTACGACGATATGGCGTGGCTGGCGTTGGCCGCCGGTCGCATGAATGAGCTGTCCCGCGCCATGAACGGCGGCGAAGGCGACACCGGCGCGCAGGACGCCGGGAACGTTCTGTTCCCGCAGCTGCGTTCCGGCATGTCACCCTACGGTGGGGTGAGCTGGTCAAAGCAGAAACGGGATTTCATTAACACCCCGGCGACGGCCCCCACCGCCCTGGCGTTCGCCCGCGCCGGTGACGTTGCCGACGCCTCCGCCCTGGTGACCTGGCTCAATAACACCCTGTGGGATGCGGAGCGTTCGCTCTACATTGACGGGGTGAACGTGCGCACCGGCAAGGTCCGTGATGTGGTCGGTGCCCGCGACATCGACTTGGATTACGAGCAGAATATTTACACGTACAACCAGGGGACGGCTCTGGCCGCGCTGCTGGCGGTCGCAGAACGCAGCCCCGAGCAGGCGCACTCCCTGGTGCGCCGTGCCGAGCAGCTGATTGTGGGTATTGTGACCCACCTGAGCGAGGAGTTCGTGTTCAGCGACGGCCAGCGCGGGCGTGTGCTCGCATCCGGCGGGGACGGCGACGGTGCGTTGTTTACCGGCATCCTGGTGCGGTACTTGGCACAGGCGGCACAGTGCGAGCTGCTGAGCAAGGATGCACGCCTGCTGGCGGCCTCGCTGGTGCACGGCAGCGCCCGCGCAGTGTGGGAAGGGCGCCGCGAGTTCGACCCCGAGCTGCCGCTGAGCGAACCGGGTGTGAACACCAGCGAAATCCGTGGCGACGCGGTGGCGGTGTTCTCCCCCAAGTTCACGGAGCAGGCGCACACGGTACTGCCGGCGGGCACCCCCGTGGAGCTCTCCGGGCAGTTGCAGGCGTGGATGGTGCTAGAGGCATCAGCCCTGCTGACGCGCGTATCCTAGACGGTGCGCCCCCAGGGCGGGCGCGTTATTGTCACCAAAATTACCGTTTTTATTCTTTGTGCGGGTTCTTCGCGCGGTATTTCCGCGCGCCAGTGCCCGGCGGCGAGCACCCCTCCCACGGTGGAAAGGCACACATGAGCAGCAGCAATAGCGAGTTTCCCAACCCCGGTTTCGGGTTCACCGTCACCAGCCGCCTGGCCGAGACCGCATCCCCGTCTGCCGAGCGTGTTGAGGCTAACGGCGGGCAGTTTTTGGGGCGCACAGGTGTGATCCGCACCCCGCACGGCGATATTGAGACTCCCGCCTTTACGCCCGTGGGTACGAAGGCGACCGTCAAAGCGGTGCTTCCCGAAGCGATGAAGGAGCTTGGGGCGCAGGCGCTTTTGGCGAACGCCTACCACCTGTATCTGCAGCCCGGCCCCGAGATTCTGGATGCCGCTGGCGGGCTGGGGCGGTTTATGAACTGGGACGGGCCAACCTTCACCGACTCCGGCGGGTTCCAGGTGATGAGCCTGGGGTCGGGGTTCAAAAAGGTGATTGACATGGGAACCGTTGCCGATGCGAAGGGTGCCGACGGGCGCCCGATTGGTGACGACGATGTGGCTCACGGCAAGGAGCGCCTGGCGCATATTGATGATGACGGCGTGAATTTTAAGTCCCATATCAACGGGTCTATTCACCGTTTCACCCCCGAAGTTTCAATGCAGGTGCAGCATCAGATCGGGGCAGATATCATGTTTGCCTTCGACGAGCTGACCACTCTGTACAATTCCCGCGGGTACCAGGAAGAGGCGCTGGAACGCACCCGTCTGTGGGCGCTGCGCTGCATTGCCGAGCATGAACGGCTCACGGATGAGCGCACGGGCAAACCCTACCAAGCACTTTTTGGGGTGATTCAGGGCGCGCAGTATGAGGATTTACGCCGCAAAGCCTGCCGCGATTTAGGTGCCATGCCGTTCGATGGGTTCGGTATCGGGGGTGCCCTCGAAAAGGAGAACCTGGGTACCATTGTGCGCTGGTGCGCCGAAGAGCTCCCGGAGGCTAAGCCCCGCCACCTGCTGGGTATTTCGGAACCGGACGATATTTTTGTGGGGCTGGAAAACGGTGTGGACACTTTCGACTGTGTCTCGCCCACCCGCGTGGCGCGTAACGCGGCGCTCTACTCCCCCACCGGGCGTTTTAACGTGACGAATGCCCGGTTCAAAGCAGATTTCTCGCCCATCTATGAGGGGTGTGACTGCTATACGTGCGCACACTATACGCGCGCCTATCTGCGGCACCTGTTCAAGGCGGATGAGCGGCTGGCGGCAACCCTCGCTTCCATTCACAATGAGCGGTTTATTGTGCGCATGGTCGATGATGCGCGCGCCGCGATCGCCGACGGCACCTACTTTGAGTACCGTGACGAATTCCTCGGTAACTATTACTCTGGGAAGAAACCATAGCTACGAAAGGCCTACTGTGAGTGTTGCGAAGGTACCTGATGAAGAGCTGCTCGTGTTTGACCACGAGATCGCGGCGGACCCCAAACGGGTGTTTACCGCCTACCTTGACCCCTCACAGCTACACCGCTGGTACGGTCCGGCGGGGTGGCGGGCACAGACGGATGACCTTGTTGTGGAGTCCGTAGTGGGCGGTATTCAGCGGGTGCGGATGGTGAACGATTTCGACCCGGGGGCCACCTGCGTGCTGCAGAGCCGGTTCCTGGCTATTGAGCCGTATCACGAGCTGGAGTACGCCGAGCAGCTGCCGAACCACCTGGGTGAGCCCAGCGACATTCTGGTGTATTCCCGGTTCCGTTTTCACCCCGAGACGGTGATTACTCCCGAGGGTGTGGGTGAGGGCACGCGCATCACCGTGGAGATCGGCCCCATGCCCCCGAATGTTCACGAGGAGGTACGCACCAGCTGGCGTTCCACCTTCGCCCGGCTGGATGCGCTGCTCACCGAACACGACGACCCTGAACAAGAAGATGCCAGCCCCGAACAAACGGATGACGGCCCCGGCCAGGCATCGGATCCTCGCTAGGGGCAAGCCGCACACCGCCTCATTCTTGGCCCTATGTGGCGCGGGGTGCCGCACACCCCCTATACTACAAGTGACTCCAGTCACCCTCGAATTGGATGGGATCATGATTATTCAGCGCCGCTGCTACGAAAACGACCGCTAATACCCACGGCACACGCACGCCCGCGAACACTGACGACGCGGGTTCTACACGTATGCCGTCAACACCCCACAGGTATAAGCACTCGACGTTTTCAAGGAACAAACACATGACCCCCAATACCCCCACCAGCGCGCCCAAAAACCCGCTACGGGCCAACACAGCATTTCAGCGCACCGCTGCGGCCCTCGCCCTCAACCAGCTCTCAGACGCAATGTCTCTCATCACCATCACCTTCATGGTGATAGCGATGAACGGCTCCCCCGAGCTCGCCTCCCTGGTGCTTTTCTGCTGCAGCTTCACCGCAATCACCGCCGGTATTATTTCCGGCACCATCGTAGACCGCATGACCCCGCGGCGGGCACTCATCCTCTCATGCGCCACCCAAACACTGGGTTGGGTGGGCGTGCTTGCCCTCAGCATGAGCGGGTCCCGCTCTATTGTGGTGCTAACACTTATTCTGGTGCTGCTGACCGCCGCATCCCAGCTGGATTACCCCAGCGAGCAGAAAATCATTGCCGCGACCGTTCCCGTCACGGATCTTGGGCGCGCCTCAGCCATAGGGCAAGCACGCGAATCAGCCGCCAGCCTATTCGGGGCACCAATCGCAGGATTTATCGCGGGGATATCACTTCACCTGCTGCTTGCGGCACAGGGGCTGCTCAACCTAGTGGCCCTCGCCGTGGTTCCCAGCCGCAGAAGCATCGACCAGTACCGGAAGGCGAAAAACAGTGACAACCCCGCGCCCGGCGGCAGCACCGTATCGGCCACCGACAGCGCGGCACCTGAAACGACCTCCGGGATACTCGCGGACTTCAAAGACGGGTGGCGGCGAGTACTCGCCGACAAAACCCTACTGGCAATAGCCGCCGTGACCGGAATAGCAAATTTTGCGACCACCGGTATTCCGCTCACCCTCATCTACTACTACCAGTCGGCTGGCTTCTCAGCACTGTGGGTGGGGGTACTCATGGGCGCCTTCGGGGCGGGCGTACTCACCGGCTCCACCCTGGTAGGTTTTCTCACCGACCGGCTGGCGCTGAGCACCCTGGGGATATGCGCCGTGGGTACGATCGCGGCAGGGCAGCTCGCCGCAGTATTCATACACCCCACATTCTGGGCGACAGCCGTTGTGTTCGCGCTCGCCGGGGTGCCGCTACCGGCGTTTAACGCCAGCATTATGGCCTACGTGAACGCCACCACCGACGAGGCCGCAATAGGCAGGGTGCACTCGGCGCTGGGCGTGCCCGTCATGGCGCTAATGCCCGCAGCGACACTCGCCGCCGGGGTGCTTTTCGGTGCCTGGGGTGCTGGCACCACCCTACTGTTCTTCGCCGTATTCATGATGCTTTCGCTGGTGCTTATGCTCGTACAGCCGGGCCTGCGCACCCTGCCCAAGCTCTCCGAACTGGAAGACGTGAACTCATAGTCCGCGCCCCTCACCGGCAGAAAAAAAGGGGGGAACAAATCGCAGCCAGCGCAAAGGCGCTTTAGCGGCAGATAACGGTTTCGGGCCGTTGCCTGCCACTAAAGCGCCTTGAGAAGGAACCAGCAGTAAATAGCTGCGGCTACTGGGCTGCGGCACCAGCAGCCGACTCAGAAGCCGCCGCGGTGCTCGGGGATGCGCCGGGCTGCGCAGGGGCAGTACCGCCGCCCTGCTGCTGGGAGGCTGGGTTGTTCAGCTGTGCAGTAAACTTCACGCCCCCATTAGCCGCCGTGCATTCGGCAGAGCTGGACTGCTCATTCCACGAACACTGGGCATCCTGAATGCTCTGGCTGGCACGCGAAGCCGCCGAGGTATTCACGTACTCCTGCATCACCGTCAGCGCGCGGTCACACACTACCGCACCGTTCTGTACGGTAACGACCGCACTGCCATTCTGCGCCTGAATATTGCCGCAGCTCTCGCCTGCACGGGCTATTCTCTCGGCGGGAGCCTGGGGGTTCTTGGGGTTATTATTGGCACCGCCCTGCCCGGAGCCTGCGGCGGCGCTGGCGCTTTCGCCAGCCGCTGCGGCTGTGGGTGCCCCTGCGGCAGCCGAGCTGGTGGTGATAGTGCCCCAGGTGGGTTCGTCAGATACCGTGGCGGGGGCGGTACCAACCGTGGGCTCCTGCGCGGCGGTACTCACCTGCGGGGATGCGCTCGCCACAGAAGCACTCGCGGAGGCGCTGGCGCTGGCGCTGCTTGAGGCGGCTGATGAGCTGGGGCTTTCCTGCGCTTTCTGATCTCCTGACGAGCAGGCTGTTAGCGCCAGAGCGAGCGCCGCACCAACGGCGAGAACCGGGTAAGCTTTCACGGGGTTTTCTCCTTGATTTATCGGGGTGTAATAAGCCGGGTTTAATTTTACCTCTCCCCGCCGGGGACTCTTACCCCGCAGCGGCTGCGCACCAGCGCATACAGCAGCAGGTTCGCCACCGCCGCACCGGTTGCCGTCGCGCCGCC
>ERZ773197.1806-NODE-1806-length-14249-cov-6.331196_pt1 | contig 14249 bp, 11 predicted proteins | sample MGYA00580999_ERZ773197 | MGnify/ENA primary metagenome ERZ773197 (study PRJEB29015, sample SAMEA2738166) | human oral metagenome | biome: human oral; feature: human-associated habitat; material: saliva | place: China | collected 2185 ...
ACTCTCTCCTCCAATCATGAAAACCTTCTCTATTCAAGATTATTATAGCATAGGTGGGAAAGAAAAAGCATTGGATGGTTAGTCCAATGCTCAGCTCTTTATAATCACTTAAATCTTGAGAATGCAAAAACCTGCTTGTTGAAAGGTGGCAAAGGCGAGCAGTTTTATAGTTACTTAAATCTTGAGAATACAAAAACCAGGAGTGCTCGTATCTGTCCATAAATCTCGTTTTATAGTTACTTAAATCTTGAGAATACAAAAACTTGCTTCAATCGCTGAACCTACAGCGCTTTGTTTTATAGTTACTTAAATCTTGAGAATACAAAAACTAAGTAATACGTATTCAGCGTAGTCATTTTGTTTTATAGTTACTTAAATCTTGAGAATACAAAAACTACGCTTTTTACATGGTCGCATCATAAGAGGTTTTATAGTTACTTAAATCTTGAGAATACAAAAACAAAATAGTGGTATGAGATATAAGCAGGGATGTTTTATAGTTACTTAAATCTTGAGAATACAAAAACGGTGGTAGCTTTAACACTCGCATTGGCACGGTTTTATAGTTACTTAAATCTTGAGAATACAAAAACTGCTTTTGAATAGATAATCATGAGGATTCAGTTTTATAGTTACTTAAATCTTGAGAATACAAAAACGGTCGAATCCGTGTAACTCAATGAGTTCTTGTTTTATAGTTACTTAAATCTTGAGAATACAAAAACCGTCATAGTCATCGATGTAGCCTTCATATTGTTTTATAGTTACTTAAATCTTGAGAATACAAAAACCAATCGTTACAAGTAAATCAAGAACACCTTTGTTTTATAGTTACTTAAATCTTGAGAATACAAAAACCGTATGTGTGATATTTCTTTACGGTTTCCTGTTTTATAGTTACTTAAATCTTGAGAATACAAAAACTATCTTGTTGGTCTCCAGCGTCAGCTACTTGTTTTATAGTTACTTAAATCTTGAGAATACAAAAACAAGCTTGTCCAGTTCCTTATCGTCTTTCTTGTTTTATAGTTACTTAAATCTTGAGAATACAAAAACTGAATGGTAAGTAAGGAGGTGGACAAATGGGTTTTATAGTTACTTAAATCTTGAGAATACAAAAACCATCACGCACGCCCAATATTTCCTTGGTACGTTTTATAGTTACTTAAATCTTGAGAATACAAAAACCCAAACATTTTCTGAAATGATATGTAAATTGTTTTATAGTTACTTAAATCTTGAGAATACAAAAACATATTGCGTTGGAAATGTTCGAGCAATAGAGTTTTATAGTTACTTAAATCTTGAGAATACAAAAACCGGATGTGGATAAAACTTTAGAAGGTACACGTTTTATAGTTACTTAAATCTTGAGAATACAAAAACGAGTTTCGACAGAAATATTATTTTTTAACAGTTTTATAGTTACTTAAATCTTGAGAATACAAAAACTACTATTAGTTAACTTGTTTATCGGTTATTGTTTTATAGTTACTTAAATCTTGAGAATACAAAAACATACAACAATTATTGGTAATTATCCTAACTGTTTTATAGTTACTTAAATCTTGAGAATACAAAAACGTTAGTGCATCATATTCGCTCAATAGCTGTGTTTTATAGTTACTTAAATCTTGAGAATACAAAAACCAACGTGTAAAATCAAGAGTGGAAGACTTAGTTTTATAGTTACTTAAATCTTGAGAATACAAAAACACAGTTTTCTTAACTATCTCTAGTTCTTCTGTTTTATAGTTACTTAAATCTTGAGAATACAAAAACTGAACTGTACAAACTGACTAGTTGTAACGTGTTTTATAGTTACTTAAATCTTGAGAATACAAAAACAATACAAAACAATTAAGAGCGCACAATTTAGTTTTATAGTTACTTAAATCTTGAGAATACAAAAACCTAGTGTAGTGATAATATATTTCTTTGGGGGTTTTATAGTTACTTAAATCTTGAGAATACAAAAACTCGTTGGGTAATGTGGTTGAAGAAAAAGAGTTTTATAGTTACTTAAATCTTGAGAATACAAAAACCACCAGTACCGTTAACTGCGAACTCAAGTTGTTTTATAGTTACTTAAATCTTGAGAATACAAAAACTGACGATAAGGCTAGTAATCATACTGACGAGTTTTATAGTTACTTAAATCTTGAGAATACAAAAACATACGTCCGTAAGATACTGTTTGCTACTGAGTTTTATAGTTACTTAAATCTTGAGAATACAAAAACCGGAAACAATAGTATTGTTTTTCCCACCGGGTTTTATAGTTACTTAAATCTTGAGAATACAAAAACGTGATAAGGTTTCGTAACGGCTCGGTGAACGTTTTATAGTTACTTAAATCTTGAGAATACAAAAACTACCCGCCTTAGCATTGTTGTTACAAACATGTTTTATAGTTACTTAAATCTTGAGAATACAAAAACCTCCAAGGTTTCTAAAGTTGTCGTAAATGTGTTTTATAGTTACTTAAATCTTGAGAATACAAAAACTCGTTGTATTAGTTATCGTTGGAGTAGTGAGTTTTATAGTTACTTAAATCTTGAGAATACAAAAACCTCAAATTCAAAAATCGATTTTTGTCTCTCAAGTTTATTATGATTGGGGCAATCGAAATTGTCAATTGTCTAAAGTGTATTCAGATAATAGACGAATTGGCGATTCCACATTAATTTCAATCGTTTCGAACGAAAACAATTGATTTAACACTTTTAATGTGACCTTATCCTCTACAGAAAAACTAAATTCTTCAATTTCCTTTGCAAGTAGAAAACTACAAATTTTAGACAAGCTTTCTCTAAATTGCTCTTCTGACGGCACCTCACTTAACGGATAATGTTTGCGATATCTACTATAAATAAAATTTAACTCAGGAAGCGATTCAATATGATCCCCAATTATATTGATACATTCCACTAAATGCGGAAGTAAAGTAATACTACCGCCGATTGTTATAAAATTGAGTACAAATAGATTTCCAGATGCTTCAGTATCCTTTACTAATCGTTCCACAATTTGTTGATATTTATTTTTCGAAATATACTCTTCCGCATTTTTTATCAACAGTAAATACTTATCCGGACTCTCTTCTAATATTCGTTCCAACATATTTAATAGAATTAAAAATTTACTTTCATTTTCAATTAATTCATTAGAGATAGTTACTCCTTCACGTTCCACTAATTGAATCAGATGATTTTTTATGACAGTCTCTTTCACAAAATCGATAACATCTGTCTTATACAAAACATCCTTTACTTCAATCTGTGCCGTTTCATTAATCTCAATCGACAATTGTTCTAAGGTATCATTTAATTTTTCAATATGACTAGTGAGTTCTACACGATTCAAAATCTGTAATAAATATTCATAAGCAATTGTTCCCTTCTTGAAAGAGAGTTGTTCATGGAGATCTTCTGCTCGCTCGATTGTAATCAATTTGAATTCTTTTCGATTAAGCATCTTTTCTTCTGTCTGAATTACAGGCTCTTCAAAATCAAACATTGATAAATCATTCTCCGTATATTTTTTACCACCGAAATACCAATTTAATAAAAGCCACATATAATATTTTAGTTCTTGATTCAACCCAACAATCTGTGTATATTGTCCAACTTCAATTTCAACAAAATCATTATACGGATGACTAATCTTCCACTTCATATGGTCACCAACTTCTTATCTCCGACGATTACTTCTTGTCTCGTCTTTCCACCTGTAACTAATACCATCTCTGAAAATTGTTTTTCCGTAACAGCCAAAATCCTGACATTTCCATCTGGCAAATTACAACTTTGAATCCGTTTATAAAATTTATTTGCAAAGCTTCGGTTAGGGCATGTTCGATAATAAACCGAAAACTGCAGCATCTCAAACCCACAAGAAATAAGTTCCTTACGAAATTGTCGGTAAATTCTTTTTTCTTTAGGGGTTTCCATCGGCAAATCAAAAAAGCAAACTAATCTCAATTCATCATACCTCATTTACTTTCTCCCATTCTAAACTGGAAACGATTGGATAATTTCTCCACTGAATCACTTTCGAATCCATATTTCTCATAAATTCTTTCACATATTTATCCATTGCATTTACCACTGCACAATTTTCATTTCCAAATTTGACTCTAGCATTTAATAAGTTAACCAATTCTATGCGATGAGAATATTTTAAATAATCAGCATCTTGCAAATTGGAGTAAACCCAGTAGTCCACAATCTGTCGAAAGGGTTCCATTAAATCATCTACAAGATTAAATGAATTATACTCATTCTTATGAAATACCCCCACAATTGGATTTAATCCATATCCTGTAACAATTCTAGCCATTTGCGCTCTCACAATTGCATAACCGTAATTCAATCCTGCATTAATCACATCTGCTTCTTGTTGTGTCACCCGAACAAATTTCTTACCAAACAATTCATTGAAGTAAACTTTCGCAGCATGGCCCTCTCGATTCGTTTTATCTCCCAGTTCAATATGATCCAAATAATCTGCTAATAATTTAATACTCTCATCACTCTTGTCTAGAGTAATGAGTAAATCTAACTGATTGGCTATTTTCATATATGTAATCGTCTGCCACATCTTATCTTTTTGTTTATCCGACCATCCTAATTGATTCAACTGTTTTTTATAAGCTCTAAAATGTCCATTCTGCGCCAAATATATTCCAGTTGGTAAATGATTCTGGTCACAGACAACTAATACAACATTGTACTTACTAAATGCACTTAGTAATCTCAATGTAACGATGGTATCTCCACCTTCAGCAACGACCATCGAAATATCACTCAATGGAATTGTCACTTCCATTCCGTGTTTTTTTATCAGTAAATTATCCAATTTCAGTCGCATTTGCTCGCTATCTCTTACATGTACTGTTCTCCAAGTCATATTCATTCTCCTTTTTATAGCACGAAAAAACCCCACCAAATGGTGGGGTTTCGATTTCGGCATGAAGCCTTATTTTTGTAGCTTCAGCAAGATTTAAGTAACTATGTAAGGCGTCCCTTACAATCATTATTTTACACCTTGCAACCGCTTTTTTCAACCCCTATTTAAAAGTTTTTAAACGTTAATTGAGGGTTTTCTCCTTCTTTTTTGATTATAAATTTATTTCCTAAGCAATCTGATACAACCTTATATATCGATATATTGGGTATATTTAGTTTTCTTTGTAACTGATTAGATGATGGATATAAATTCCAAATAAAGTCTAAAGATTCTCCTTTTTCGAATTCTTTTTTATCATACGGTTTTAACTCAACCATATGTTTCTCACTTTCTTTTCCACATGAAGATAAGAATCTAAACAACATTTGTTTATTACTCTCAACATCTTTAATCAAAACTAGGTTATCTTTATATAAAGTAAATTTAAATTCAGCTTCAGGATCTACCTTTGCTCTGATTTTTATGTCTAGATAATCTTGTTCAGATATTCCATATTCTCCACCTTTTTGGAATTTTAAATCTGAATATTTTAATCCTAGTGCTTCATATTTTTGCGTCTTATGATTGAAATAGACATCGGTTCTCCAAGGTTTCAATGATTTTAGCGCAACGGTTCTTGAACTATTTTCAGGGGTAATATCGATATGTTTACCCACAGCCTTATCAAGATACTTCATTTGCTTAATGACTGGTCCGTTCCCTTTTCGACTATATTTTCTAACATATCCATGTTCATCGTAATATTTTTTAAACGGACTAACTAGAACTTCTTTACCTTTATCATTCAATTCTTTATCAGGATAATTCTCTACAATTACCTTTATTACTTTTTCAAATGTTTGAGGATCATGCTGAGCCATCAAGAACTTATTTGGTGTTTTTTTATAAACTTCAATAAATTTCTTATACCCTTCAATCGAATAAATATCTTTAATCTTCGCAACAGTAATTTCTTCATTTCCACGTTTTCTTGTTGTATAAATCGTAGCGTCAGAGATTTTTCTGTTTACTTTTGAATCTTGTTGATAAGCGAATAGGATAGAATCTTCAAGTTTTTTAGATTGTAACACTTTTGTGAAGTTATCATATGGAGAATTAAAAACAGCTTCTTTATATTGATCATCCGAAATCAATTCTCCAGTTTCAGTATCTAACAATTCGTTCTCACTGTATCGAATCAGCGTATTCTTTGTTTTTTTCCATAATTTCAATTGACTAGATGCGGCAATTACAAGAGCATCAATTGCATGATGGTGGTAGGTGTCACGAGTCTTTTCAATTCCCCATTTTCTTCTCAACTGAGCAGTGAACTGTCCTCTTACAACAGCAACTTTCGTGTTAGCACCTCTTTGTTTAAAGAAGTCTTGTAATGCATTTAAAACCACACGAGAAGCGTATCTTGTATCTACTAGGTTACGAGCAATGAATTTAGAACGTACTTCGAATTTATTAATGTCTTCTTCAAATAGTAAGTATTCACGTTTTTTCTTACTAAAACGACTGTTATTAATCACATAGTGCTTGAATTCGCCCCAAGACCATGAGTTCGTTAATAAAGGCATTGCTTGAAATGGCGTTCTTTGCCCTTTTTCTTGGTTAGCAATACGCTCTACTAAAACTTTATTATCTAAACCATCATCAAAGGTTAATGACAATGGCAGAATATGGTCTATTTCATACTCTCCTTGATTGTTAATTAATTTAGCAATTGGAATTTCTCTTCCTGAATACGCACAACGTTTTTCTTGTTGGTACCACAGTCTAATCTTAAGTGCTAAATCTTTATGCCCGTGGAACACAGTAGGAGGAAGCTCTTTAGAATTAGAGTAGTCCATTGCTGCAGCTAAAATCGCAGCATCCTTCTCGTTCTTATTTTTCTTTTGTCCTTCTTGAATTCTCTTCTTCTGATCTTCATCGTTTTTATCACGAGCCATTTCGACAACAATTGTGTCAATTTCCCCATGTTCTTGAAGAATTTTATTCACGATTTTAATCGTTTGTCGTACTGCTTTTGCTACAACTGGATTATAAATTTCCTCAGTAATTAATTCACCATCAATATATTTTGTTTTAGATGATTCATTCTTAGGTTTTTGTTTACCCAGACGGGTTAGAATGGTCATTTGCTCTTCAGAAGTATGATACAATTCTGGAATTAATTCATTTAACAGCTTGAGAGAAAAACTATGCCACCCCTTATTCAATAACGTAGTATTTTTCTTTCTAAATTGAATCAATTCATCAATTTGTTCATCTGTAAATGTGTCCGGTAAATATTCGTGAATGGATTCCAAGATTCCTTCACGTTCCGTATTTAGCGTTAAAATGCGTCCTAGTTGGTCTAGTTGCTCTCTTGTTAAAGTAGTGACATCAATTGTTTCTAGTTGTTTCATTTTTCTGTATGCTTCAAAGCTATGCATCTCTGCTTTATGATCTTTATCTTCACGTACTCCTGTAATATCCTCTACCTTACAACCAATCATTTTTGCGATTTTCGAAAGAATATTTCTCGCTCCACAAGTTTTAGCATCCTTGACAAATTGAATGATTTCTTCTTTTTGCGATAAACTCAATTTCTTCGTTTCTGTTGGAACAGTTAAGTTATTAAGGTCATTCAAAAGATTAAATTCTTGTGCACTGTATGAAGCCTTTGCTGCACGAAATTCATCTGGATAATAAGTACATTTCCCAATCAAAATACTGAAAATATTATCTAGCGTTTCTCCATTAGTACGATATCTACCATAATCTGTTCTAGACTTTTCATTCCCTGGTCCGTGATAGTATTTTCTCTTTTTCGTTAATATTTCTAGATAGTCTGCGATAAACTCATCCGTTAATTCTGGATAGAATTGTTGCTGCGTTTTCAAGAGTCGTTCAGCTTCTTTTCTATACTCTGAAGTAGAGAAAACATTAATAAGTCTTCTTTCTGTTCCATCTTCTAATTTTACAGAAAAATCTCCACGAACTTGTCCATATTTTTCAAGACGTTCTAATTGAATTTCACCTGGAGTTTTATTTTTTAATTCTCTAGCATTAATTTCGATGGCTTTTTTGTAATCAGAACCCGAAGTAGCCGCATTATCTTCATCAATCGCATCATCTAAATAACTAATTCCACGATGCTTCACCATATTCTTCAAAGCCACAAATAATTCTGTTAATGATAGCTTTTCATTCAATCCACGAACTCGGATTTCATATGGATTCAAATTAATCGGTACAGAATGTAAATCTACATCAATATCATACTTTTCGAACAAATCTTCTGTTCTTTTAATACGATGTGTTTTTCTTCTTTTAATACGCTTTGCTCCACGGAATCCTCTACGTTCCACATTGCTTGCAGCATCTCCAGATGGGAATAGGTTCACACTTCTATGAATAATCTCCCCTGTTTCCTTTTCAATTAACCCCACACCTACTGAACCGATACCAATATCTAAACCTAACACATAATTTGCCATATTATCTCCCCTAAAATTAATTTTGTTATACGCTTTCATTTTACTCCGATAAATTCTTGAATTCAATATGAATTTTTATTTATTTTCCTATTATTTCGCTGTTATATCTTGCTAAAAATCCAAACATCATTTCTTTTTATTTTTTTAAATGTAACATATATGCTACTGTAGCATATATGTTACATTTTGCTTTTTTGCGACACTTTTTCATGATTATAAAACGCTATTCAAATAATAAATATAGCTGCTCAAAAATATATAATATTAGTTGCAAAAAGTAGGTCTTTCACTCGTTGTAATTTACTTATCTTGTTCAAAATGAAAATCACACTTACTTTTTCTCAAATTCAGTCCAAATCGAACTCCCTTAGAACGATTTATTGATACATCATCTTTTATATAGCAATGTCGGGCTTTTATATTCCAAAAGTTCACTCGTGGGAATTATTCCTATTTTTTATAGAAAACTTATTTTTAATTTTTTAGTTATATTTCCCGTCAATTTACTTATTTTTATCGGAAGATATTCCTTTTTAAACACAAAAAAAGGAAGCTGTAAAACAGCTTCCTAGCAATTTAAATTAAAACAAATCAGAATGACTTCCAATTCTTTGTAAAGATAATACTAGTACATCTTCAAAAATTTCGTAAATTAGAAGCCAATCTGGCTCAATATGACATTCTCTCGTTCCTTTATAATCTCCTGTTAAAGAATGATCTCTATATTTTGCTTCAAGCGTTTTTCCTTGAGCAAGCTTTTCGATAATTTTAAATAATTTATCTAGATCTTTACCTTGCTTCTTTGCAAGTTTAATATCTTTTTTAAAGCGATTGGTAAAACGAATTTCATATTTAATCATAGTTCTAACGCTTTCTTCAATTCATCCACTGAGTGATAACCTTTTGCGTTTGGATCTTTAGCAATCTTTCTTCCTTCTTCAATTGCTGCGATAGTTTCTTTATTAACTTTATTCAATTTTACAGAGAACGGAATTCCTTGTTCGCGGATACTAGCTCGTAAAAATAGATTTACTGCTGCTGTCATCGTTAAGCCTAATTCAGTAAATATTTGATCTGCTTGTTCTTTAATATCTTTATCCATTCGGATATTTAAATTTGATGTTGCCATTTTCATCACCTCTTTATGCGCACATTGTACATCTATTTCAACTCAATGTCAATACCATGTAATGCAGTTATCTTTTTGTTGAACAAAAAACCAGGGCACTAACCCTGGTTTCTCAAGTTTATTCTATTGTTTTTAGTTCCCCTGTTTCGGCACGACTTCTAGATAATCTAGCAGTGTCCAGACGAATTCGCGGCCTTTGATGCGGTTGATAGCTCCTTCGGCACAAGAGATTTCGTCGTAGTGTTCGACTTTATCACGGCGGATGCCAGGTCCTGAGATGACGATTGGCACCGGCTCGCCACTATGTTCGCCTTTTTCGCAAGGCGTTGAGTGGTCTGCACAAAGCGCAATGAGGGTGTTCTCAGGTCTGTTTTCCATTAAGATTCCGACCATTTCATCGAAGAGTTCGATTCCTTTGGCCTTCTCGAATGGCTTGTTGTCATGGCCTTTTACGTCTGTCACTTTCAAGTGAACGTAGACTAGGTCGTGGTCTTGAATCATTTCTAGTGCTTTTTCGGCTTTACGTCTCACATTTGTATCCATGTTTCCTGTGAACGACTCTTCCTTATACACGTCGTATCCAGATAAGCGTCCAACACCAAGTACCGTATCTTCCCCTGCCACGACTGCAGCCTTATAGCCGAATTGTTCGCCAAGGCGGTCGATGACGGAGAATTGTCCAGCTCCACGTGTAATCACGAAGTTCGCTGGTAATTGTCCGTTGGCACGGCGTTCCACGTTCACGTCATGTTGGTCCATGAGTGGATAGATGACTTCTAAGAACTCATTCAAGATGCGAGCAGTTTTTTCCGCTTCCGGACTGTCGTCTTTTGGCAACGCATGTTTAAATGGATGACCATCGTTTGGTGCCTTTGGATCTGTGTCTGTGACTTTCGCACTGAGGCCCTCTCCGCGCATCACGAGTACGGCTCTATGTTCTGTTGCTTCTTTGAATAAGAACGTTACATCTTCGATTTGTAGACCATTGATGATTTCTGCGAGTTCATTCGTACGTTCACGAATGCGTCCTGCACGACGATCGATAACGATATTATTATCGCCACGTGTCGCGAAGTTACATCTGAAGGCTACATCTCCGGGTTGTAAGTCCATGCCAACCCCAGCTGCTTCCATCGGTCCGCGTCCTGGGTAGTTGACAGAAGGATTTCCGAATAAGATTAAGTGCCCCATGTCGGTCCCAACCGTAATCCCTGGTGAGATGAGGTCCATAATCCCTGTCATACCTTCTTTAGCGAGTTGATCGAGGTGAGGTGTTTTCGCGTATTGCAACGGCGTTAATCCGTCTAGTTCGACGTTTGGGCGATCTCCCACACCGTCGGCAATCGCTACGATGATTTTCTTTTTCATACTATCCCCTCCCGATTAGTAGATGAATTGGATCCAAGCGAAGTACATTCCTGATAGGATGATTGAGTGTACTAAGCAGGCAAGTAATCCGAATTTCACTTCGTCTAACACGCTGAAGTACCCTGTACCGAAGTACAATGTGTTTACTTTAGAGTGTGGTGGTAAAGTGATCGTTGTCGCGATACCAAGTGAACATGTTAAAGCAAGTGACACTGGGTTCATGCCGACTGTTGTAGCGATTGAGATAATCGCTGGAATTAAGATTGTTGTACGAACTGTCTTACTTGTGAAGATTAAGTGTGAGAAGACAGTGATGAAGATTAAGATTACCGCAACTGCCGCGTGGTTTAATTTGTCTAAACCGATGGCATTTACTAAGTTTGTAATCATCCACTCAGCTCCGCCTGTGTTGTCAAATGCGTTACCAACCGCATATGCCCCTGCAGAGAAGATCATTAAGTCCCATTTGATTTTCGCTTGTTTCCAAGTTAATACACCGATACCTGGTAGTAAGCAGAGTAACATACTTAATACGGCTGTTTGTTCTGTTGAGATTGAGAATCCTAAATATTTCTTTTGGATGTCTCCAGTTGCCCATAAGATTAAAGTGATGAGGAAGATGATTCCCACACGTTTTTCTTCTGGTGACGTTGGTCCAAGGTCCGCTAATTGTTTCTTCAACGTTTCTTTGACGTTTGCCATCGCTTCTTCGCCGGCTTCTTTACCGACTTTGTATAATTTCACACCGATAAAGAAGATGATTACGGCTGTAAGAATCGCTTGTGGCATTGATACGATTAACCAGTCCATGTAGCCAAGGCTTGAACCTGTTTGTTTATTAATGAAACCAATTGCGATTACTTGAGCAGAAGTGGCTGTCATAACCATTGATGTTGCGAACGCGTTGTTTTGAACGTTTTGTAACATCATTAATTTCCCGAAGTTCGATTCTCCTGGAAGCTCATTGTAAATTTGTAATAATACGATTGAGATTGGCAAGATTAATGAAGCACGTGCTGTTGTTGATGGTACGAAAAACGCTAGAATGAAGTTTACTGCTAGTAATACGGCAAGTGTCTGTACCTTCGTGCGTCCGAATTTCACGACCATTGAGAGCGCGATACGTTTACCAAGGTTCGTTTCGCTGATGGCTGATGTTAATACGAATGCGGCTACCATTAACCAGATGATGTCGTATCCTAACGTTCCAAACGCTTCTTTTTGCTTTTCAACGACTCCAATTAACGGAAGAAGTAATACGGCTATAATCGATGTTTGATAAATTGGAATTGGTTTTGTAATCCATAAAATAAGTGCTGATACAAAGATAGCCAAACTACGTTGTGCTGCGACTGAGAGTCCTTCCATTGGCGGCATAAATACGATAATGAGGAATGCTGCTAATGCGAGAAGAATGCCCCACAGCGCGGATTTTTTGTTTTTATCTTTACTCATGATAATAATCACCTTTCGTTTGTTATTTTTTCGTCCTTGACGTTACATACAGTGTACTGAGAATAATTGGATGCGTCCAATTCACTTTTTGACGTTTTGCATGCCGTTTTGTTATGCATTTGTATAACAAATTAGAATGATTATGATATACTAGTGGGGAAAGGCGGGATATCATGAATATCGATAAATTACAAACCTTTAAAACCCTCTGCGAGACGATGAGCTTTACGAAAACCGCAGAAGAACTCTATACTTCACAACCAAATGTCACAAAACAAATCAAGAGCCTGGAGGAAGAGCTGGGGTACTCGCTGATTGAGCGCACGCATAAAAGCTTCACGCTGACCGAATACGGCAAGCTGTTCTATGAGACGGCCAAGAAGGTAGTTGCGACGATGAATGGTGGCCTGAACGCGCTTCGGGAGTTGGCCGATACGACGAGTCGTTCGATTATTATCGGAGCAACGCCATTTATCGGGTCGACGATTTTGCCTGCCCTCCTGCCGCTTTTAAACGATGCCTTCCCAGACCATCAAGTATCCATTAAGGTCGACCGCTCGAAGGTGATTCTAGCGGACTTGGAAGCCCGGAAAATCCAGCTGGCGTTCTTCTCGGAATATATTCCAGTCGATATGAAGCAATTTGCGAGTACGACGGTGTACGAGGATTCGCTGATTGTGATTTGTAAGACGGATCATCAGCTGACAAAGACGGGGCACTGCACGCTAGAGGATTTAAACGGGGAACGGTATATCTCGAAAGGAAGCCAGTCGTCGCTGCATAAGTTTTTATTTAAGCAGTTACGGGAGCCGGAGTTTATGAATCGGCAGCCGTTTGTGGTGGATAACCAGTACAGTATCAAGGAAGCCGTGGCGCACGGGCTCGGTATCTCCATCGTGTCTGAGCTTCTTGTAAAAAAAGACTTGGAGAGCGGCTACCTTTCCAAACTCGAACTCGATGGCTTCACACCAAAACGGAACATCCAGCTCGTCTACCGCAAAGACTTCGACTCCTCTGTTGTACAGTGCGTAGAGAACTTGATGAAAGAATTGGATATATAAAATAGACTGAATGGCGACGTTGTATAAGCTTCTATACATGATTACTCCAAATCCTTGCGGATTTCTTCATAGTAGCGATAACGTTGCACCGGTTCGAGCCTAAAGTCTCTCACCTTTAAAGCCTCAAAAAGGGAGTACGGAATTTCATTCCTACTCCCTTTAATTCGCATTTAATGCTAATTCACGCTATTGCTACTATAGAATCCGCGGATTTTCTGTAATCATTTTGAGTGTATTCAGTCTTTTTATATGTGCATCTAGTTAACATGCTCTTGTGCAACGGAGGGGTTGGAGCTTTGCATAGGGGTTGGTGGTCAGATGGTGTGAAGTGCGGTTTGGAATGGTGCCGCGCTCTTTTAGAAAACACGAGGAGATGCCGGCCCACTTGGAAAAGGGGAAGATGCAAAATAAAAAACTGGGCTCACGTGAGTCCAGTTTTTCTGCTTTTACTTCATCCCATTATAAATCTCATCGGCAATCTCAACCCCAATTTGTGCTTGCTGCTCGGGCGTCAAGGCGTGGCCTGTGTCCTCCAATGTGGTAAGGCGTGCATCTTTTAGGCGTTTAACTGCTTTTTGCGAGGCGGTAAGTGGCACGATGTAGTCGTCTTTGCCGTGATAGATATGCACAGGGATCCTTAGCTTGTCTAGGTTCGCGTAGGCATCCATGTCGTAGATGTCCGTGATGTATTTCTTCCCGATTTTCGTGCCGAGTAAGTTAAAGGTCTCGGGTACTTCGTCGATTTTCGGGAAGCTACTTCTAATATCGTCCGGCAGTGAAAATGCAGGATAGAACAAG
>ERZ773197.1807-NODE-1807-length-14240-cov-13.461191_pt1 | contig 14240 bp, 8 predicted proteins | sample MGYA00580999_ERZ773197 | MGnify/ENA primary metagenome ERZ773197 (study PRJEB29015, sample SAMEA2738166) | human oral metagenome | biome: human oral; feature: human-associated habitat; material: saliva | place: China | collected 2185 ...
GCTCTTACGTTAAAGCACTACGAAAAGCGTCCACACATTTAACGGAAGAACCTTTAATAATAGGAGGTTTGGATTTTCGTAATAGGTGATATGGTCTTTTATAAATAGGTGATATGCATTCTTATAATAGTTGATTTGGGCGTTTTAGGAAAGGAGATAATTGTGTTTAATAAAGTATCATATTAGTGGTCTCGAAGGTATATCGGTTCTGTCAGTTCTCCACGCCATACGGAGTTCAGTTTTCATTTAGGCTTGCGAAAATACCGTTATCAGATGTTTCTTAATGCAGAAAAGTGCAAAAGAGATGAAAAAACACGGTTGTTTCTGATACAACAAACCAACCAAAGGACTTCTTTAACAATTTTTATAGGTGTTATTGTAGACCGGACGTTTAATTTGATTTAACTTTGCGACTATAAAACCTAAAATAAGTTTTAATCTAAATATACTTAAAAGCCTATGTACCTAAGGAAGAAAAGGACAACAAGCTTAATGATGATGGCTTTGTTCAGTTCAAGTTTACTGCATGCCAACATTACGTATAAAGCTAATGCAGCTGTTGTTCAACAGCAAGCTGTATGTAAGGGAACAGTTGTCGACAGTAATGGAGAACCAGTTGTTGGTGCCTCTGTTTTTGCCGTAAGTAATGGACACAAGAAAGGAAGTGTAACTGATCTTGATGGTAATTTCGAGATAGACGGTATCGCTTCAGGCTCTTCACTTACCATCTCTTATGTTGGTTATAAGACTCAGCAGGTGACTTGGAGTGGTAAAGACCTAAAGGTAACACTTCAGGAAAGCAGTGAGATGCTTGATAACGTTGTTATTGTTGGTTATGGTACACAGAAGAAAGTTAACCTTACAGGTGCTGTCTCTGTTGTATCTTCAAAGACTCTTGACTCTCGACCAGTAACAAGTGTAGCACAGGCATTGCAGGGTGAGGTTCCAGGATTGAATTTCAGCGTAGGTAATGGGGGTGGTTCATTGAAGAGCCGTATGGGACTTAACATTCGTGGTATAGGAACTATTGGTGAAGGTTCTAATGCTGCTCCACTCGTACTTATCGATGGTTCAGAAGGCGATCTTTACTCTATTTCTCCAAATGACATCGAGAGTATCTCTGTATTGAAGGATGCTTCTTCAAGTGCTATCTACGGTTCACGTGCAGCCTTCGGTGTAATCCTCGTTACTACAAAGAGCGGTAAGGATTCACGTATGAACGTATCTTACAATGGTAACGTACGTTTCTCTACAGCAACTCAGATTCCTGAGATGCCTAACTCATACGATTTCGCACGCTATTGGAATGATGCTGCAGCAAACAGTGGCGGTAATGCGCCATTTAGTCAGGATATGCTTAATAAGATTAAGAACCATATCAATGGTACACCAGCGCCAGGTGAAGAGGTAACTACGACTTGGCAGGGTACTGCTGCTAATGAGCCATGGAGTATGTATAATGGTTCTTGGGATAATACTAACTGGTTTAAGGAGATGTATAAGTCTGCTGTTCCTTCAACAGAGCATAATATCTCTGTAAGTGGAGGCGGTAATAAGGTGAACTACTATATCAGTGGAGCTATCTTAAGTCAGCGTGGATTGATTCGTCATGGTAAGGATAAGCTGAAGAGATATAACTTCTCTTCTAAGGTTACAGCAAACCTTACTGATTGGGCAACAGTTACCTATAACACAAAGTGGATTCGCGAAGACTATAGCAGACCATCTTATATGACCGGACTCTTCTTCCATAACATCGCACGTCGCTGGCCTACCAACCCTGTTTACGACCCAAACGGCCACTATGTACATGGAAATGAGATCTTACAGATGGAGAATGGTGGTATTGATGCAACCCAAGAGGATAAGCTCTTCCAGCAGCTTGCTCTTGAGTTCCGACCAATTAAGGGTTGGAAGATAAGATTAGAAGGTAACTACAATACAACTAACTACCACAACCATTGGGACGTGTTGCCTATTTACTACTATGATCCAGATCAGCATCCAGTAGCTGCAGCGTGGAGCGGAGACTATTTAGCAGGAAAGTCTAACGTCGGTGAGGCTATGTCTAAGAATAATTACTACAATGGACGTTTCTTCACTGAGTATAACATGACCCTCAATGACAAGCATGAGTTTAAGTTCCTTGCTGGTTTGGACATGGAGTCTAATATTTATACTAACCTCAGTGCTTCTCAAGCTGACCTTGTAACACCATTAGTGCCAACCCTCAATAATGCAACTAATAAAGTTGTTGGACGTGGTTTCTCTAACACACACTGGTCAACAATGGGTATGTTTGGTCGTATCAACTATGCTTACGACTCACGTTATTTGGCTGAGTTCTCTATTCGTAGAGACGGCTCTTCACGTTTCATCGGAGATAAGACATGGGGTACATTCCCATCTTTTGCACTCGGTTGGAATATTGCTAACGAGCAGTTCTTTAAGCCTCTTAATAAGACAGTTAATACTCTTAAGTTGAGATTAACATACGGCTCACTTGGTAATACTAATATAGATCAGCTCTATCCTTGGTTCCTCAGACAGCCTATCAACTCGAACTCTTCAGCATGGCTTGTTAATGGTGAACGTGTTAATACATCAGGCGTTCCTGGTCTTGTATCACCTTTCCTTACATGGGAGAGAGTACAGTCATGGAACATTGGTCTTGACTTCGGATTGTTCAATAACAAACTTCAAGGAACATTCGATTACTTCGTTCGTACAACAAAGAACATGGTTGGTCCTGCACCAGTTAAGCCATCTATTCTCGGAGCAACACAGCCAAAAGAGAATAATAGTGATATGAGATCAAATGGTTGGGACTTAGAAGTAAGATGGAGAGATAGAGTTGGACAAGTAAACTATGGTATCAAGCTCGTTCTCTCTGATGATTACCAGACTATTACGAACTTCTATAATCCAAACAGACTGCTTTCTCAGTGGTGTGCAGGTAAGCGTATGGGAGATATCTATGGCTATAAAGTAGAAGGTATAGCACAGACTGATCAGCAGATGAACGAATGGTTGGCTAATAATAAGCCTTCATGGGGTTCTGACTGGGCTGCAGGTGATGTAATGTACAAAGACCTCAATGGTGATAAGAAGGTGAACTCTGGTAAGAGCACATACGATGATATGGGTGACTTGACCAAGATCGGTAACTCTTTACCACGTTATCGTTTCGGTATCACTTTGGATGCTAATTGGAAAGGATTTGATTTCCTCATCTTCATGCAGGGTGTTGGTAAGCGTGATTTCTGGGATGCTTCTCCTTATAGCGTAGGTGCTAATACCGGTTTATGGCAGAGTGCAGCATTTAAGGATCACCTTGACTACTGGCGTCCAGCTACTGATACCAACTTCGGACCTAATCCAAATGCTTTCTATCCAAGACCTCTCTTCGGTGCAGGTTCTAAGAACTTCAAGACAAGCGACAGATATTTACAGAACGCAGCATACATGAGAATTAAGAATATTCAGATTGGTTATACGCTGCCAATGTCCATCGCAAGCAAGATAGGAGCTAATAGAATACGTTTCTATTTCTCTGCTGAGAACCTCGCAACATTCACTAAGATGAATAAGATTTTCGACCCTGAAGCAACAGGAGGAGACTGGGGACCTGGAAAAATTTACCCTCTTCAGAGAACTGTTTCATTCGGTTTGAATCTTAACTTCTAAATATACGGAATTATGAAAAAGATTATTTCAGATATACTAAAAGGTGGTCTACCATTGCTGTGCCTTGGCATGACTGTTACTTCATGTGATGATTTCCTTGATAGAAAACCTCTTGACGAGGTTTCACCAAGCGAATATTTCAAAACTGCGGATCAACTTGGTACATTCACCATCAAATACTATACAAATATCTTCCCTAATAACAGTGGCTGGTTTGGGGGTGTTGCTACATTTGATAATGGTACAGATAACCAAGCAGCAAGAGATGGAAACTCTGGAATGTACCTACAGGACCAGTGGAAAGTCCCAACATCTAAAGGTCTTGATGTGTATGCTATCAGAGATGTAGATAAATTCATTAATGAAAGTGAAGCAAAGATTGCCAAAGAAGAAGTAACTGGCACGCCAGAACTTATCAATCAATACATGGGTGAGGCTTACTTTATTAGAGCCATGCTCTACTTTGATAAGCTGAAGACTTACGGTGATTTCCCTATCATGCTTAATGAGTTAAACATTGATAAAGACCTCGTAGAAGCAAGTAAGCGTCAGCCTCGTAACCTTGTTGCACGTCAGATTCTTTCTGATATGGATAAGGCTATTGATAAGTTGCAGGTGAACTTTGCCAATAAGGTACGTATCAATAAGTATGCTGCTTTAGCTATGAAATCAAGAATGGCACTCTATGAAGCAACCTTCGAGAAGTATCACAGAGGAACAGGTCGTGTACCAGGTGATGCTAACTGGCCAGGTAAGAACAAGGAGTGGAATAAGAACTTCACTATTAATCAGGATGATGAAGTTAATTTCTTCCTTGATCAAGCGATCGATGCAGCTAAGAAGGTGTGTGATGCTGTACCATTGTCAACTCAGAATAACCACGTAATGAATCCTGGTACTGTTGGTAACTTCAATGGTTGGAATCCATACTATGATATGTTTGCAAGTCCAAACTTGACGAAGTATCCAGAAGTTCTATTGTGGAGAGAATTCAATACTGATATCAACGTAGCTCACCTCACGTCAAACAAACTGCGTGGTGGCTTGTCTTCAGGTTGGACTCGTGGACTCGTAGAGTCATTCCTTATGAAGAATGGTTTGCCTATCTATGCTTCTGGTTCAGGCTATCATGGTGATACTACTGTAGACTTAGCTAAAACTGATCGTGATGAGCGTCTGCAGCTTTTCGTGTTCGGTGAGTCTAATGACCTTGATATTGATCAGAAGAGTATTGATTTAATTAATAAGCAAAGAGTTAAAGAAGGTAAACCTACCATTACCAAACTCTTATTCGATGCGGCAACTCTCTTCGCAACAGACCAGGCAAGTAGAGACGTAACTGGCTATCGTCAGCGTAAGTTCTACAACTATGATCCAGCAATGCAATTGGGTCAGACCTTCTCTGATGTTGATGGTCAGATTATTATTCGTGTTGAGGAAGCTATGCTCAACTACATTGAAGCTTCTTATCTCCGTACTGGGTCATTGGATGCAACAGCTACTGGTTATTGGACAGCATTGCGTGCACGCGCTGGTATCACAGCTCCAATTTCAACAACTATAGCTGCAACTGATATGACTAAGGAGGCTGATGTAAATCGTCCATCATACGACTGGGCAGCATTCTCAGCTGGTCATCCAGTGGATGCAACACTCTATTCTATCCGTCGTGAGCGTCGTAGCGAGTTTGCAGGTGAAGGTCTTCGTAATGACGACTTGATTCGTTGGGCAGCTTTGGATCAGGTGAAGAACTATCAGATTGAAGGTGTTAACTTCTGGGATCAAATCTATCAGAGTCCTTCTTTCGTTGATAAGAATGGCGTGAGTCTGATTATTGCTGATGGTGAGTCTAAGGCTACGATGTCAGCTAAGACACTTTCAAAGTATGTTCGTCCTTACCAGATTCAGAAGACTAACAACATTCTCTATGATGGTTACACCTTCTATCAGGCACACTACTTGTCTCCATTCTCTTATCAGGAGATGCAACTCTGTTCTCCTGATGGTAACGCAGAGAACTCTAACTTGTACCAGAATATCTACTGGCCAGTTGAGGCAAATGGTGAAGCTATAAAGTAGGCTTATACTGAATAAGACAGAATTAAATAAGGAGAGAGAGCATGTCAAGCGATTGATATGCTCTCTTTCTTTGTACGCTTACTTGTCGTCTGTGTAATAGTAGTTGCTTTATGGGACGTAAGTTTTATACTATGTCATTAGGTAGAGATGCGTTTCGATGACCTCAGTTATATAATGCTGGTAGAATTATTTACGTGAAAAGAAATATTTATTGTCATGAAAAGAAATATTTATTGTCATGAAGAAAAATATTTTTTTTCATGAAAATAATTTGAGGAAGCTTTATTTTATAGACATGTAACCATGTTTTGTCTGCCAAAGAAGGCTGTTGTTTTTAGTTGTATCCCTTGTATATTAGAGTACAAAAGTTTATCTTTGCAAGATATAATTCTTACTGTTTAGGAGGCAGTTGATGACTGTAATAATAAATTAAGTATGTTCGCTTTTATCATCATTATACTACTTTGTGTTCTTGCTTTTGGTGTTTCATTGTTTGTTGGCCATTGGAATAAGAGCAAGAAGAGTGGGGCAGAGGTCAGTGTTGTTGCTTTTTATAATAAGGATTGGCGGTCTTTATTCTGGATATTCCTCCGTGTGTTGTCTTTCGCTTTGGTTACTATTTTATTGTTCTTAATGGTAATAGCCACTTTTGGTGAGGATGATGCAGGCGAGTGTTTCTTTTGGATTATCATGTTTGTTGTTGGCAGCTGGTTTATTACAATACCTATTCTTGTTATTTATATCTGCTCAGCAGTGCAAGCCATTCGGCACCGTGATTATATGAATAACGTCTTTCTTGGCTTTTATTGTTTCAATGCTCTTCAGTTACTTTGCGTTGTGATATTGAGTAGTCAGCTATAAGTGGTTTGTATGAATAATTGTTATTTCGTCTTCTTTTCCTGTGCAAGTATCATTAGAAACTCTTATCTTTGTAGTCAATCTATAGTCTTTCAGAAAGACAACCATTTTTTTTAAGACCTATATTAATAACCTATAATCTTTGACTCCCTTGTGGAGAAATGATTTATAATGAGTAGAAACTTACATGATAAAGAATAAAAAGCTTCGGATAGCCATAGCTTCAGTTGTAATGGCTTTGATTTACCCACTTATTTTTGTGTTCTTGTTTGCAATGGAGGCAGCTTCTGGAGACAGCACTGATGCGGCTGGACGGGGATATATAGCTTTAGGTATATATATTGAAGGTTTCATGGTTTCCGTGGTATACTTTATAATTAGTATAATCTTCTCACGTATTTTCCTACGTACTCTACTTCCTCCCTTCATTGCTTTATTACTTTTATTATTGGGATATGGGATATCTCTTATACCTGATTACATTAAAACTCTTCCAAGTGAGTACACTGAGTATTATGAAGATGGTAAGGTGAAACAAGTTGGAAAAAAGGAACATAGTTATGATACATGGGTTGGTTGGGTGAAGTCCTATAGGCGAGATGGCACCATTTGGAAGGAAGAGAAATTCCCTTCTATCAAGTCAGATAACCGCTTAATCTATGCTAAGTATTATTATGAGGATGGTACTTTAAAGTCGGAGGGGTACACAACTTTTGATAACTTAGCGCATCGAGAAGGTGAATGGAATTTCTATAAGCCAGATGGAACACTTGATGATATTCGCAATTATGACGAGAATGCAGTAAGATTAAACTCTTCAGAGAAGTATCAACTATATACAGATGGAGTAAAGATATACAGAGTCGGTTCTGGGAAACTATTTACTGGTACACTCAGTAATACGCCTGTTGTCTACTTGAAAAACTATTTCAACGAATTTCCAGAAGCCTTTTTCCCAAAAGAAAATGAAGACGATGAGGAAGAGATATTTCCCGACTTATATACATGTAGGGTAAAGAATGGATTAAAGCAGGATAAGGTCGTTATCCGTTATGCTACTCATGGACATCCTATTGCCTATCAGACTGTTATCTACGACGGTGGTAACTCATGGGCTCCTGCCAATGTTTATTATCCAAATGGACAGATACAAGATAAAGTAACAATACTTGATGATAGTACAAGACGTTATGATTGCTATTATCAAGATTCAATAAAGCGCCGTCCGCATGGTGTTCTTCGTTTTAAAGTGAAGTACAGGAATGACGAAGCTATTGATACGGCTTATTGGTATAATAGGCATGGTAAGTTACGAGCATGGGCTGTTTTCAAGGATGGGGATGTCGTTAAACAATGGCCAGAAGAAACGTATTAAGATTATGAAGAAGAATATAATAAAGGTATGCCTGATAGTGCAGGTGATTTGTGTACTACTTTTCTTGATAGATGTAATCTGTTTAGGAAAAGACACCTTCTGCTATTTTATACAACAGGTGGAGATTGTTGGGGCCGTTCTCACTTGTTGGGTATGGGGTTATTACCTTGCTAAACTTATCTCCTTTTGCGCTAATGACTCAAAAGTTGGTAGGTTTCTTCTATGGTCAATATCTGTTATTGTTTTCTTTATCTTCCTAATACCCTCCATGAACTTTATCCTCTCTAATATAGCTCTGGGTTGTGAGTATCGTGATAGTCGTCATGAGATACTTATAAAGGTCCAGGATCCCATCTTTTTCTTAAGTTATAATCCGCAGTTTGTGTTCTATAAGAAAGGAATGATTATTAATCATTATATGTGAGAGGACATTGGCTATAACCTTCCAGGCGACCAGAATAAACGATGGAAGTTCTATGATGACCTCGGAGTGGCTGTGCTTACGGCAGACAAAGACTTAAATGAAGGTTTAGGACTACTGTCTGACAACAAGTTCTATTATATTGATGAAGCCAAGGCCATGACCCACAAGAAGGAGATAAGCCAGTTAGCACAGCAACTCTTCTGTGAGAACGATAAGTATATAGTCATTGCTGATGGGTATTACCTAAAGAATGGATTTGATACTCGTTCTATCTATGATACAAAGTCACGCTTGTTGCGTCAACTCTTTTTTAGTGATAGCGTGGGCATAGAAGTGCCAGATACACGATATAAACATTTCTCAAAAGTTGATAATGATAGTATTATAGCTTGTATAAGATCAATTCCTTTATCTGTATTACCCGTCAATGTGGGAAAAGATGATACTTTAGGTATGAGTATTAATGAGCGAATTGTTACAGATCAGAACGCAAAGTCCAATCCAGCTGTGAAGAGGAAATTAATGTGGCTGTTCTATAAACTAAACTAAGAAGCCGTCTTTATGTTTGCTTTAGTCTAAAGTGAACAATTCGGTAAAACTAATTTTGCTGTCATTACTGTCATGCTTTTTGAAGATGCAATACTTTGTCATACAGATAGTTGCTGCCAAATGTTAAAATGACAGCAACTTGATAATAACATTATTCTTATAATAGTGTGTGATAATAGACTTCTGTTTTTAGTAGTTTTTAATGCCTTTATTAGTGAACATTTTTGTAGTTGGCAACCTTATAGGTAAAGAATTAAATAAGTAAGGTTGTCAGATACGTATAAAAAACTCATGGTACTGATAAATATATCAATAGTCTATTATGATGGTATTTACGATTAATATTCTACTATTCCTACTTGTCCTTGGTGTTTGGCTATGGATGGATAACAGGAAGAAAAATAAACAAAAGGATGTAGTTGGCGATGCAGAGGGTTCTTGTAAAAGCTATTATCGTTTCTTCTTCTGGCTGTTTCTACGTTTTTTGATATATGTTCTTGTAACAGTCCTGTTGTTTACAATCATGTTGAGCTTCTACGAAGATGATTATCCAGAGGATTCGCTCTCCTGGTTAATGTTTTTTGCAATACTTGGTTGGTTCATTTCAATACCTATTGTTCTTGTTTATATCTGTTCTCTTGTACAGTCGGTTTGGTATCGTAATTATGTGAACAATATCTTTCTTGGACTCCATTGCTTTAATATCTTACAGGTGTTGTGTATTGTGGGTTTTGCTGTTGTTCCACAAAAAGAATGTACCCCTGAGACGATGGAGGCATCCTACAATGCTAATCAGCAGAATATAGAGAGACTTATTAAGGTTACAAGAAGTTGGCTACCAGATAGTACTGGATTCTCTGTAGCGTATTCGAAGCATGGAAAACTGACGGACTGGGGTGTATCTTCAAAGCAAGACGTTAATTTCAAAGGTGATGAGATAGAGTCGAAGAAAGAACAGGAAAGAGAACTACAAAAGATAGGGTTAAGTATAGAAAGACTCGATTCTGTTCGTTTAGCCTTGCAGAAGATGGGTTATCGAGGCTTGTCTGTCAGTAGAGGTGGTTCTGTAAGTGACTATACAGAAATCGTTTATGGGGTGACTGGAAATAAAGAGTTTGATTATAGAATCTATGATAAACCGCTCACAGACTCACTTGCGTATGAGTTAAATCGGCATTATAGCCTTGTTGTCTACAATCGATATGTAGTGTTTAGTTGTGTGGAATCAATTGATTATGATTGTCCTTTCCCTGGTAAATATGACTATTTACAGAAACATGCAAGGGCTAAGCGTGTGCAATAGATTGTAAGATAGCATATGTATAAGGGTTTTAGTACATCACTACTTATAGTAAAAAGCCTTCATCTTCTGCAAGGACAATAATGCTGCAGACGGATGAAGGCTTTTTATGATTGTGTTTTGTTTACTCTTTAGAACTTGTAAGTGACTGTAGCTTTTATGTTCCGTGGAGCACCAGGGAAGGAGCGGAGCTTGTCGTATCCGCCCACCCAATAAACTTTGTTCAGTGCGTTGTCGAGATTTAACTGTACCTGCAGGTTACGGAGACGATAGTAAAGGGCAGCGTTAATGAGACCATAGCCAGGGTAGACCGTAGTATTCTCGCGTCTTCCAACTTGTCCATAACGTTTTGTAACAGCATTCCAACCAAGTCCAAAACCGAAGTTACGTAGCGTACCAGTCTGTATGATATACTTTGACCAGATATTAAAAGCATTACGAGGAGTGTTAGGACGCTGCATTCCAAAGTCTTTCTCAGAATCAGTTACAGTCTTTGTGATGGCAGCATGGGTGTAGGCATAGTTTGCAACAACACTCCAGTTAGGAAGGATGAAGCCTGCCACATCTAATTCTATACCCTTTGAAGTTTCTTCTCCCACCTGTTCTAATAACTCTGGATTATTTGCATCATTGGCATTATAGAGTGTGTTGCGTTTCTGAAGATGGAAGAAAGAAAGGGTTGTACTGAGTCGTTTGTCAAACCATTCACCTTTCAATCCCGCCTCCAACAACTGGCTGTATTCTGGGTCGAATGGTCCACCTGTGTTAGGGTTACCCTGTACGGATGCACTCTGTGGTTCAAAGCCTTTTACCCATGTACCATACACATTCAGATTCTTGTTGATCGAAACGACAGCGCCAAGGCGTGGAATGAACGCATGCTGCGTGGTACGGGTCTCCTTATTGGTCTTATAATTTAGTACATCAGTGAATATTTCCTGGCGAATACCCAAGAGAAGCTTCACTGGTCCTACCTCCATCTGCTCTTGAAGATAGATACCATGAGAATACTGCAGGTAAGGAGAGAGTGCTGTTGAGACAAAGATATACTTCGAATAGTCACGCTCAATGTTGTTATTATTACTTGTCAAGTCATAGTAAGGCACATTCGTTCGTGGATTACCATCCTTGTCGAGTACGTATTTAGCAATGTTTGCAGGCTTAAAAGCCGTTGTTGTCGTACCATCTTTCAATAGGTAGCCTCCAGCAGTCATTGCTGATGAGCCTGCTTGCTGTGCCATCTGGAAATAGTCATAACCTAAAAGGATACGATGATTGACTGAACCCGTGCTTACATTATAGTTAAAATAGGTGTTGAAACTATTGTTGCGGAAGTGACGCTGACGCACAAGACACTGCATAAGGATGCGTGACGGGCTTTGTGTACCATCGGCTAACTTCACATACGCATTAGCCTGATTGTGCTCACGGAGGTCTTCATCATAGGAAGAGTTCAGATAGGTAGCATTGAAAGAGAGGTTATCCGTGAACTTATGGGTTACACCAAGCGTAATATTCACGAGGTTCTCCTTAAGATAGTCATTTGTTGCAGAGAGCGAACGACTAATTGGTACTGAATTGAGGTCACCATCTCCAAAGATAGGCTGACCACGGTCAACCTTACCATCGGTGCGCTGATAAACGATGTCGACGTTAAAGCGTGTCCTTTGTGTTGGGAGAAACGAGAAAGATGGTGCAACGATATAGTTCGTATTTGCCTGTAAGTCACGATAAGAATCAGTATGTTCGTAACCGATGTTAAGGCGATATAGCAGGGTGTTCTTCTTATCTAATGGTCCAGTAAAGTCTCCGTAGGTGTTCAGTGTGTTGAAGCTACCAACGGTTGTTGATACTGTATTGCGTTGATAAGGTAGTGGCTTCTTAGTTACACGATTAATAATACCACCCGGTGCAGCATTGCCGAAGAGAGCAGAAGCAGGACCTTTGATGACTTCAACACGCTCGATATTTGCCAATGACTGCTGTTTCCAAAGACTTGTCTGTGCTCGCATACCATTGACAAGGTTTCCTGAATTGCGGTTACCTGTAGTGCGGAAACCACGGATAGAGAAGTCATTATAGAAGGTATATTGGTTTACACCACTGATATTCTTTACAACCTCATTAACTGTGGTTGCGCCTTGGTCGCGTACCAACTCCTTTGTTACGTAACCGATAGATTGTGGGATGTCTTTCAAAGGTGTCTCTGTCTTTGTACCGATGAAAGAGTTGGTATTCTTATATGAACGTTCGTTACGTCCAATTACTTCTACCGTCTGCAACACTTGGTCGTGCAGATAGGGTGTAGAGAACAATGTGTCTTGTGTAAGGCTATCTGTTGGGACTTTACCCACCGTGTTCCCTTGTGCATTTATTGGCAGGGCTGCAGAATATAATAAGGTACCTGTCAATAACAGATAAGAGTGTAATCTTTTAACCATATTGATAAATATAATGATCCTGAAATAATTTATAAGCGGTGCAAAAGTATATATAAAATATGAATACTACAATACCTAAGAGTTGGTATAAATTAGTTTCTGTTAGGTTATTGAGTGGCAATATGTAATAATAAATCCCTACTTATGTGTGGTGTGAGAGCACTTGTAAAAGTTAGAACGAATGGTCTAACTTTCGTATCTTTCCAAATGTAGCGAGAAATAGAATGTTAGTTTACCCTTATGAAAAAGCTGTTAGCTGAAGAGGGGACGCTAAACGGGTAAGTAGAAATTGCAAGGATATTTCTGTGATTACTCTCTCTTCATTCAGAGAAAAGGCTGTATATGAGGGAAGAAGAGGCCTAACTACGTTCAAGAACATGCTCTTCTTATATGAAGAAGACGCCCTTCTTGCTGTAAGAGGGACGTCTTCTATGACGCAATCCGTAATAAGCTTATTTGTTGTATGTTATGAGCTTGGTTGTTGGAGATGTCATATCCTTTCGGTGAAGATGTTTTGTACGATGTTATGTAATGATTTTTTATTACTTTACTGGTTCTTTTGAAACATGGAAGATTACCCATTACATTTCTATGAAGATGTTGAGCAAAGTAGTAGCTTACGTTCTGTTTCTTAGTGTAACGTCGGCTGGAAAGTTATTAGTCGGACGGTAAGTCGTCTCTTTTCTATTAACTACGTTACCCAACAATAATGTTTTTTACACCTCTGTATTCTGAAGAACATACTTCGGAGACTCACCATACTTGTTTGCTTCTGGCTGACTATCTTGTAGAAGGAAAACCAGAATTGTAATACCTAAGGCGATGTTTATTAGATAGAAAACGATAGCTAAGATACCTGTTATGCTTGTTATAGCACTAATCAAAACGTTCATTGCGGCCTGAATATCTTGTGATCGTATGGCTTCTAAATATGCGCTGAAGTTGAAAGACACAAAGAAAAGTGTACAAGAAATTGTTCCCACACAAGCTTGGGCAGCCCACCACCATCCGCTTCTTCCAGTGTCATGCAAACGACGGAACTGCATAGAAATGCCTGCAATACTAAGAACAAGTGCTACAAGAGGTCCGACAAAGGGAACTAATGATATAACAAAAGCAGCGATGAAAAGGGTAAGAAAGCCCCACCAATACTCAGATCGACGGATGCGACCATTGAACTGAAAGAATTTCTTGAATGCGTTCTGTGCTGCTACAGCAAACTCAACTTGTGGTAATTCTTTGTACTGTGACATAATTTCGTATAGTTTTATTTGTTAATCTTAAATGCTCATTTGTCTTATTCTTTCAGGAGGTCAGGACGCAATCTTCTGGTTCGCTCCATTGCTTGATCAAACTCCCATTGTCTAATCTTCGCCTCGTTGCCACTGAGTAGAATCTCAGGAACATCCCAACCATTATAGCTACGAGGGCGAGTATAGATAGGTGCTGAGAGCATATCGTCCATAAAGCAATCGGAGAGTGCACTCTGTTCATCACTAATAACACCTGGAACCAGTCGTACAACAG
>ERZ773197.1809-NODE-1809-length-14231-cov-8.687218_pt1 | contig 14231 bp, 18 predicted proteins | sample MGYA00580999_ERZ773197 | MGnify/ENA primary metagenome ERZ773197 (study PRJEB29015, sample SAMEA2738166) | human oral metagenome | biome: human oral; feature: human-associated habitat; material: saliva | place: China | collected 2185 ...
CGATGCTGTGGCGTCTTTTTCTTATACGGCGCGCACGGAGGCGGGCGACTTGCGGCGCGGCGAGGTGGAAGCCGTCAGCCGCACGGAGGCGGCGCGGCGCATACAGGCGCACGGGCTGTTCGCTGTGGCGCTGCGGCGCAAGTTCGCGCTGCAGATCGCCGTCCGGCGTGCGGCGGATCGCAAGTACAGCATGGTGTTCTGCCGCGAGCTTGCACTGATGCTTGGCGCAGGTCTTGCCGCGAACGAGGGCCTGCGCCTTCTGGCCGGCGATGCGTCGCCCGAGAGACGCGCGATGCTTTCCGATATGGCGCGGCGCATGGAGCATGGCTCGACGCTCGCCGAGGCGATGGAGCGCCATGGCGGGGTCTTTGCATCGACGATTTCCGCCCTCGTGCGGGCGGGGGAGGCGGGCGGCAGTCTGGAGCCGCTGCTTCTGCATCTCGCCGACAAGGAGGAGCGGAGCTGGCGCGTGCGCGAAAAGCTGCAGACGGCGCTCATCTATCCCGCGCTGCTCGCATTGGCGGCGATGCTTTCCATGACGTTCATCTTCATGTTCGTCCTGCCGAACTTCGTCCATATGCTCGACGGCCTTGCTGTGGCGATGCCTCTGCCGACGCGGCTTGTGCTGGGGCTGGGCGGTCTTTTGGAGAGGCATGGCGGCGCGATTCTTGCCGCAGCGCTCCTCTTTTCGCTCGCGCTTTGGCTCGCGTATCGCGAGAAGCGCGTGCGTTTCCGTGTCGACCGCCTTCTGCTGCGCTTGCCGCTTTTCGGCAGGCTGCGCCTCGACTTGGAGCTTATGACGCTCTTCGATACGCTCGCCGTCCTCATGGAAAGCGGCAGCGCCCTGCATGAGGCGATGGCCATTTCCGAAGGTCTCGTGCAGAATCGCTTCCTCGCCCGGCTCTTTTCCAAGGCGAGGCGCGAGGTGGAGCGCGGCGGCACGCTTTCCGCCGCCCTGGCGCCAGGCGTCTTGCCGCCGCTCATCTGGGAGCTTCTGCGCACGGGCGAGCATACGGGCGAGCTTGCGGCGATGCTCGAAAAGGCGGCGGCGTTCTGCCGCTTTGCGGGCGAGATGCGCGCCGAGCGCATGGAGGCGTTGGCAGAACCTTTGCTCGTGCTCTTTTTGGGAGCGGTCATCGGCATGATCGTCCTCTCGGTCGCCTTGCCGCTCTTGGAGATGATCGGCTCTTACGGATATTGAACGTTTTGATGGGAGGGATGTGTTGTGTGGAATGCCATGCCGACAAGGGGAAAGAGAATCGCAAGGGAGATATGGGCGGAAAACGTGCCGGGAAACGATGACTTGCGAAATCACGATGGCAGAAGGATGTGCCGATCGCTGGGCGAGGAGGGCTTCACGCTCCTTGAAATGCTTCTCGTCATCTGCATCATCGGCGTTCTCGCCGCCATCGCCGTGCCGAAGTTCTCGCAGTCCATGACGCTCGCGAACACGTCGAAGATCCAGGCGGATCTCAGCACGCTCAACACGGCAGTGGAACTTTACCATGCGGAAAAGGGCGTCTATCCGAAGGAGTTGAAACAGCTCGGGGACTATGTCCGCGACATCGACTCGTTGAAGCCGCCTTCGGGGAGCTATTTCCTGCGCACGGGAGAGACGAAGAAAGCGGGCGCAAGCTACGAGCTGACAGCGGAAACGGGCAAGGAGACGCAGGCGACATTGGACAAGCACCGCATACAGGATTTCGGCAGGGCGACGCAGAAAGAGACGGCCGGCCAAGGGGCGACGGGAAGCTGACGATGGGCGGTTTTCAGCGCGTGAAGTCGCTCTCTCTTTGCGGCGAGGCGCTCTTCGCCGGCGGACTTTTCGGTGCGGCAGCGATCCTCTCGGGCGGCGGCTCCGGCGCGGCATTTTTCCGCCCGTGGCTCTTCTTCGCCTTTCTCTGGCGCATTTCCCTGCTCGATTGGGCGCACGGACTCGTCTTCGACCGCATCGTCCTGCCGTTCGGCGTCGTCGGCGTCGCCTCTTCCGTCTTCCTGGCGGGATTGCCGCCGTCGGAGTTCCTGTCTGCTGCGTTCCTTGCGGGCGGCTTCCTCTATCTCCTGCGCCTTGTTTCGCGCGGCGGCATGGGCGGCGGCGACGTGAAGCTCGCCTTTTGCCTGGGGCTGTGGCTCGGCATGGAGGGCGTCGTTCTCGCGCTCTTCCTCGCCTTTTTCAGCGGCGGCGTCGTCGCTTTTTGCCTGCTGCTTTTCGGGAGGCGGAAGCAGGATGCACGCATCGCCTTTGCGCCTTTTCTCGCCTTGGGAGCTGCGAGCGCCATGCTCTTTGCCGATGATCTTCTCGCCTTTTCTGGGGGGCTTTTGCGATGAGGGAGGAAGGCTCGACCTTGTTGGAGCTGCTCGTCGTCTGTCTCGTGCTGGCGCTCATCGCTGCGCTTTCCGTGCCCGTCGTGCGCGTGACGGAGCGCATGCGCGTGGAGCGCGAGGCGGCTCTTCTGGCAAGCGGCTTGCGCTATCTGCAGGAGGTTTCGCGCGTGGAGCGCACGCCGGACGGCAAGGGCGAGTGGCAGGCGCGGCCGAAGCTCGTGGTGGAGACGCACCGCTTCTATTTCCTCCTGCCGTGGGCGGCAGGCGAGCAGCTCGTGCATCCGTTCCCTGCGGATGTCTATGCTGTATCGAGCGGTGCGGGCGAAGACCCTGCAACGGTCTGCTGCTTTTTCTCGTCGGGCGATCCGAGCGGCAAGAGCGCCCTGGGGCAGACCGTCGAGCTGCAGTCGCCGCATTATTCTCTCGACGTCATCATCGATGAAGCGGGGCGCGTGCGCACGGAAAGAAGGGGGCAGCCATGAGCCCGAAGCGTTTGGGCGAAGGCGGCTTCCTCGCGGCAGAAGCCGCCATGCTCATGTTCCTGCTGCTCTTCGCCGTGGCGTCGCTCGCGGCGTTGGAGCGTTCCGCGAGTCTTCTGGCGCACAGCGAGGCGGAAACGAGTGCACTGTTCTTGGCAGAAGGCGAGCTGGCTTCGATGGAGAGGAGGGCGGCGCAGTGCCCGAGCGGCAGCCCGCTGCCCGTGGGACAGCGGCGTGAAGCGGAGGAAAACGGCAGGCGGTTTTCATTGGAAGCGCAGTTTTCTTCGATCGAGGCGTCTTCTTCCGTCTGCCGGGCGAGCGTGCAGGTGAGTTGGATGGAGGGGAAAGAGGCACGGGAGCTTTCCCTTGAGAGGACGGTGCATCTCGGTGGCGGGCGATAAGGCATGGGCGATGTGGAAGAAAGTGCGCGGGACGCGCCGAAAGGGCTGCGCGTCGTCTTTGGCGGATGAAGGCGGCTATGTGCTGTTGGAGTTTCTCGCGAGCTTTCCTGCCTATATCATACTGCTTGCCAGCCTTTTTGCGGTATGGCTGTTCTTTCTCAAGAGCTATGTCGTCCTCCTGGGCGATTGGGAGCTGCAGCAGGAGATGCGTCTCGCGCTTGAGCGCATCGCGCAGGATGCGGCCTTGGCGACGCGAATCGAGTGCAGGGAGCCGGGGGCGCTCCACATCGAGCGCTTCGTCAAGGGGGAGAAATGCTCGCTGGACTATGTGCTGCGCGAGGGAAGGAAAGGCCTGCCGCCGTATATCAGCAAGAAGGCTTCGGGCGAGACGTATGGCTATTCTGCGCCGCAGCCGATGACGGGCGGCCGAAATGTCTTCGGCAGCCTCGCTGTCGTCGAGTTTCGCTGCGAGAAGCGGGACGGGCTGCTCCTCCTGTATCTGACGGGGGAGAATCGGCGCACGAAGAAGCGCGTCGCCTTTTCGACAGCCGTCTGTCTGCCGCAGGCGGATCGCTGAGAGGAGGGAGCTGGATGGCGAACGACGAGCGCGGCATGGCGTCCGCTTTCGCTCTGGCTGCCGTGCTGCTGCTCCTCTCCGGCACGGCGGCTCTTCTCGTCCTCTCCGGACACAACCGCCTCGCCGCGAAAGAGGCCGTCGAGACGACGCGCTTGGTGGAAGGCGCGAGGAGCGCCGTGCGCCTGGGAGCGGCACGCCTGGAACGGGATGAGGTCTTGCGCCGTCAGTTGGAGCAGGGCGGAGCGGAGGAGGAAGTGGCCGGTGGCTGCTTTTCGGGAAGCGGCGGCTCGTATCGGACGACCGCGAAGCGCCTGCCGGAAGCCGACACGAAAGAAGGGGCGGCGTATCGCTTGACGGCGGTGAGTTGGCAGGAGGCGGGAGACGGCGGGCCGGTGGCGGAGCCTTCCGGCAAGCGTGCGTATGCGGCGGCGGTCTACTGCTATGGCGAGGGGCGACTGGCGTTCGTCCATTGGGAGAAGTGAAGGGGGTGTCGGCTTGCGGCAGGGGATGGAAAGGCTTTTGGCGCGGCTGCGCGAGCCGTGGACGACGGCGGTGGGGCTGGCCATGCAGGACGGGACGCTCTGCCTCGCATGTCTCGAAAGGACGGGGCCTCCCTGGCATGTGAAAGAAACGCTGCATCTTCCCCTTCCCGCATCGGAAGCGGACAATCCTCCCTGGCAGGAAGCGGCGGAGGCCGTCAAGGTCGCGCTCTTCAAGCGCGGCTGGGAGAAGAGCCGCATCGCCGTCTGCCTGGCGCAAGAGCAGGTCTTCTCCTACAGCAAGGATTTTCCTCCGCTCTCCGAGAGGGAGATGAAGGAGGCGGCGCGTTGGGACTTGCTTGCGAGTCTGCCCGCTGCGGAGGAGGAACGCGCGTACTCTCTGGGGTTCAAGCGCGTGGGCGAGCGCGAGGTCGTTCTGGCGGCGCTGCCGCGCGAGAAGGCGCGGGCGATTCACCGCGCATTTTCTGAGGCGGGACTCTGCCTCGCTTCCCTGTGCTTTCTGCTGCCGGCACCGGGAGATGCGGGCACGGCAGCGGAGCTTGCCGCCGACGGTGCGCCCTTGGCGCCGGCGCAGTCAGGGCAGGAGGACGACGCCGCTGCCTTCTTGGCGGCGCAGGGTCTTCTCGGGCAGGAGGAAGAGCATATCGAGCTTCTGCCCGAGGAGCTGCGTCCGGCAGAGTGGGCTTTCGGCAGGATAGCCGCCCTCTTCGCGACTGTCTTCTTCTTTTGCTTGGCCTCGCTTTACGCATGGAACGCATGGCAGATCCACGCCCTTCAGCAGGAGCTGCAGGAAGTCTCGCAGGAAATGGCGCTCCTTTCCCCTGAGCGGGTGCGCATGGAGCGCGATGCGCAGGAGGAGGGACGCACGGCCTTGAAAGAGGAGAAGCTCCTCTCGCTTTCGGAAGGCGCTGTGCCTTGCCGCAGCCTGCTCGTGCATTTCGGTGCGCATACGGTCGAGGGCGTTTGGATTCGCGATCTGCGCGTCGTCGATGGACATGTGGTCGAGGTCGGCGGCGCGGCGACGAGCTACGACGCCTTGGCGGAGTTCGTCCGCTCCCTGGAGTCGGACGAGGCGTTCTTCAAGTCGGCGCCCGTGCTCAGAAGCTCGGAGCGCAGAAAGGAGACGGCGGGAGATACGCTCGTGTATTTTTCGCTGGAATTGAAGATCTAGCGAAGGGAATACGGCCTCTGTGCGCGTCCTGTGGAAAAGGTCTATGGAGAGGGAGAATGCCATGCGTTCGATGATGCTTGTGCCTGCGATCCTCGCCGCCGTCTTCCTGGCGGCCGCGTTTCATCAATGGTGCTATGTGCCGCAGCGGGCGGAACTCGCAGGGCTTGCAGGCGAGCTGGAAGAGCAGCGGCAGGCGGCTGCCGCTGTGCAGGGTTTCATGAATATGCACGCCGACGAAAAGGAGCGTTCTGCAGCGCTTTCGGAGCGCAGCGCCGCGCTGGAAAAGCGTCTGCCCAAGAGCATGGGGCAGGGCGCATTCCTCGCGCTTTTGGAGCGCGAGGCGCTGCATGAGAAGCTGACGCTCGCCGCCGTCGTGCCCGGACCGCTGGAAGAAGAAGGCGGCACATCGCGGCTGCCGCTCGACGTGGAGCTTGACGGCGATTATTTTCATCTCCTCGCCTTCTTGAAAGGGCTGGAAAGAAGCGAGCGATTCGTGCGCGTGGAGAGCACGGAGATCCACAGCGACGACGGCAGGCTGCATGTGAAGCTCAAACTTTCCATCTTTGCCGAGAAGGAGTGACTTCTTTCGATCGGCATTGCAATCGGGCGGAAGATCAGGGACAGAGCAGCTCGCCTCTTCGTGGTCGCCATGACTTCGACGGGATCGCTTTTTTCCCGTCATTCATCCATATGGATGAATTTTGCACAATCTATATGTACAGCGGCGCCTGCGTGACGGTGAAGTTTGCTGCGGATGCCTCGCTGATGGATGCGTTGGTCGATTGGTTCGGGAAGTCGTTCCGCATCAAGGAGGAGGGCGACGGCAAGATGCTGATGACGCTGAAGTGCAATGAAGAGGCCATGAAATATTGGGCATTGCAGTACGGGGACTGCATCGAGATCATAGAGCCTGAGTGGCTTCGCGCGATGGTCAGGGAAGTGGTGGAGCGCATGGCGAAAAAATATGCCGATCGGCCAGCGTCCCCTGTGCAGAGCTTTTAGGGCTTGCACAGGGGACGCTTCTTATTGTAGACTAGGAAAGGTGACAAGGTTCATGTTTTGATGAAAGTGGGAAATCATATTGAGCACATTGCGTTTTTTGACGGCGGGTGAATCGCACGGCCCTTCGCTGACCGCCATCTTGGAAGGGGTTCCGGCAGGACTTGCACTGGATTTGGAAAGGATCGACCGCGATCTGGCGCGACGCCAGCAGGGGTATGGGCGCGGCGGACGCATGAAGATCGAGACGGATAAGGCGAAGATCCTTTCGGGCGTGCGCTTCGGCGAGACGATCGGCTCGCCCATCACGCTCTCGGTCGAGAACCGCGATTGGCAGAATTGGCAGGAGCGCATGGCGGCGTTCGGCGAGCCGCACGGCGACAAGGTCACGGCGGCCCGGCCCGGCCATGCCGATCTCACGGGCGTCAAGAAGTATGCGCGGGAGGACATCCGCGACATCCTGGAGCGTGCGAGCGCACGGGAGACGGCGATGCGCGTCGCCGTCGGCGCTGTGGCGAAGGAGCTTCTCCTCGCCCTCGGCGTCACGGTCGAATCCGCCGTCCTCGATATCGGCGGCGTCAAGCGCGAAGCGGGGGCAGCGCAGCGGGCGGCGTCGGAGCTGAACTGCTGCGACAGCGAAGCGCAGGAGCGGATGAAGGAGCGGATTCGCGTCGCGAAGGAGGCGGGCGACACGCTCGGCGGCATCTTCGAGGTGCGCGTCTCGGGCGTGCCGCTCGGGCTTGGCAGCCACATCCAGTGGGACAGGCGGCTCGATGCGCGTCTCGCTGCCGCCATGATGTCGATCCAGGCGATCAAGGGCGTGGAGATCGGCGCGGGCTTCGGCTACGCCGCGCTTTTGGGAAGCGAGGCGCACGACGAGCTTTTCTGCGATGAAGATGGCCGCGCGTATCGCAGGACGAACCGCGCGGGCGGACTTGAGGGCGGCATGACGAACGGCGAGGAGATCGTCGTCCGCGCCGTCATGAAGCCGATCCCGACGCTGATGCGGCCGCTTCATTCCATCGACATCGAGAAGAAGGAATCCGTGCTCGCTTCGAAGGAGCGCAGCGACGTCTGCGCCGTGCCTGCCGCCTCTGTCGTCGGCGAGGCGATGGCTGCCTTCGTGATTGCCGAAGCGTTCGTGGAGAAGTTCGACAGCGACAATATGCGCGACATGAAAGCAGATATCGAAGCGTACAAGAAGCGCACGGGGGAGGCGTGAGATGAAGAACGTCGTGTTGATCGGCTTCATGGGAACGGGCAAGACGAGCACGGGGCGCATCCTCGCGCAGCGCCTCGGCAGAGCTTTCGTCGACCTCGACGCTGCGATCGAGGAAGAGGCGGGGCGCTCGATCCCCGAAATCTTCGCCGCAGAGGGAGAGGCGGCTTTCCGTGCCTTGGAGAAGGAGGCGGTCAAGCGCGTGGCGGCGCGCCGCGCCCTCGTGATTTCGACGGGCGGCGGCACGGTGAAGGATGCGGCGAACGTGACAGCACTCAAGCGGAGCGGCGCGGTCATCTGCCTTACGGCTTCCGTCGACGCGGTGCTCATGCGCACGGTGCATGTGGGCGAGCGGCCCGTGCTCGACGGCAAGGATGCGGGCGATCGCCGCCGGGCTGTCGAGGACCTGATGGAGGAGAGGCGCTCCCTCTACGCTGTGGCGGACTACAGCGTGGACACGAGCGAGCTTTCGCCGCTGCAAGTGGCGGACGACATCATCGGCTATCTGAAGAGGGAGGGTGTTTTTCGTGCATGATGTGCAAAAGGTGCGCGTGGAGCTGGGCGCGGCGAGCTACGACATTTTTCTCGGCGAGGGACTTTCTCCGGAACTTTGCGCTTTCGTGAAGGCGCAGGGGTTTTCGCGCAGGGCGCTCATCCTCTCGGATGAGAACGTGGGAAAGATCTATGGCGAGGAGACGGCAGACGTTTTGCGCGCGGCGGGTCTCGATCCTGTGCTCTACAGCGTGCCCGCAGGCGAAGCCTCGAAGTCGCTCGCCATGGCGGACGAGGTGTTCACCTGCGCCATCGAGGCGGGGCTTGACCGCCGCTCGCCCGTCTTCGCCCTGGGCGGCGGCGTCATCGGCGACCTCGCGGGCTTCATCGCTGCGGCCTACATGCGCGGCGTACCCTTCGTGCAGCTGCCGACGAGCCTCCTCGCGCAGGTGGATTCGAGCGTCGGCGGCAAGGTCGCCGTCAACCATCGGCTCGGCAAGAACCTCATCGGCGCGTTCTATCAGCCCGCCGCCGTCTTCGCCGACTTCGCCGCCTTTTCCACGCTGCCCGAGCGCGAGGTTCGCACGGGGCTCGGCGAGATCGTCAAGTATGGCATCATCTTTGACGAAGCGTTCTTCGCCTATCTCGAAGATCATGCGGGCGATGCGCTGCGCCTTTCGCCCGAGGCGGCTCTTCACATGGTCAGGCGCTCGTGCGAGATCAAGGCGGAAGTCGTCTCGAAGGACGAGAAGGAGGGCGGGCTGCGCCGCATCCTGAATTATGGGCACACCATCGGCCATGCCATAGAGAAGGAAACGGGCTACGTGCGCTACAATCACGGCGAGGCTGTCGCCATCGGATCCTTGGGCGCGGCGTACATCAGCGAGGCCATGGGCATGATCGATGCAGCGGACGTCCTGCGCGTGCATCGCCTGACGGAGCGCCTGGGACTGCCGCTTTTCGCTGAAGGCTGCATGGTCGACGGGCTCTATGCGGCGATCTTCCACGACAAGAAAACGATCGACGGCAGGGTCAACTGGGTGCTCATGGAAGGCATCGGCAAGGTCTGCGTGCGGGACGACGTCCCTGAAGCCGTCGTGCGCGCGGCTATGGAGCGCTGTCTCAAATCTTGAACGTCAGGAGTCTGAATCCGGTCGCTCACTGGCTGAAAGTCGCACTTCCCTAGAAAAATTCAGCTTCGGAGCAATCATTTCATCCGATTTGATTGACAGATTAGGCGGCACGGTCTATAATGAAATTGCGTGAGTATCAGGCGCGGTTCTGCAACACACCTAGAAACAGGAGGAATTACTATGGTTGGTAAGGTCAAATGGTTCAGCGCAGAAAAGGGCTATGGTTTCATCGAGAGGGAAGACGGCGATGATGTTTTTGTCCATTTCTCTGCAATCCAGGGCGATGGCTTCAAGACATTGGCTGAGGGTCAGGGCGTAGAATTCGAGATTGTCGAAGGCGCGCGCGGCCCGCAGGCTTCCAATGTCGTGAAGACTGCGTAAGCTGCACGCACGAACGTTCGTTTTTTGGACACTGTGTGCTGCCCTACATGAAAGATGCCGATGGGACTTCGTCTTCGGGCGCGGCTCCTGCACTTTCATGGAAAGCAAGACGAAAGCATTCCGTGCTTTCCTCAGGGAACATTGAATGAACCCCGCGTTTTCTGGAAGTTTGGCAAAGAACCGGCTCCGTATGGAGCTGGTTCTTTTGTTTCTCCGACGTTGCTGCGAAGAAAATCCTCGTGAAAATTTTCAGAAATATTCTTTCCAGAAGAAGGGTTTTCGAAGCGGGGGGAGAATATATACAACAGAAGAAACAGGAAAGGGGACATGTCACTATGGCAACATTCACGGTGCGAGGGAAGAATATTGAGATCACCCCGTCGCTCAAGGATTATGTCGAGAAGCGTGTCGGCAAAATCACGAAGTATTTCGATGACGTGGGCGAAATCTCAGTGCTCCTCACGGTTTCCAAGGGACGCCATATTGTCGAAGTCACTGTGCCCATCCCGGGGGGCGTGCTGCTTCGGGGCGAAGAGGCAACGATGGATATGTACACCTCCATCGATCTCGTCGTCGAGAAGCTGGAACGTCAGATCCGCAAGCAGAAGACGCGGCTTGCCAAACGTTTCCGCGGCGGCGGTTTCAAAGAGGAGGCTGTGCAGCAGACGGGAGCTATTCCCGTGCAGGAGGAGGAAGGCGAATTCCCGCTCGTGAAGACGAAGCGCTTTGTTGTGAAGCCGATGGATGTGCAGGAGGCGATCATGCAGATGAACCTCCTGAACCACAACTTCTTCGTTTTCCGCAATGCTGATTCGGAGGAGATCAACGTTGTCTATCGCCGCACCGACGGCAGATATGCCTTGATCGAGCCGGGAGATTGACTTTTGTTTTGACTGCCCGCCGGAGCAAAGCTCCAGCGGGCTTTTCCATCCGTCCGCCTTCGGAATCGTGCGCTGCCTTGCAGGAAGGAAGCGAATCCGTCTGCGCCCTTCGGGCTTGACTTCTTGGGCTTTCATGGTAGAATGGTTCATGATAATGGATGATGCGATGGCTGTTTGGAAAAGAAACGCAGATGCCTTTTGAGGCGTTGCGGAAGGATAAAAGGGGTGCTGTTTTCCATGCCGAATCATGTTTTGGCGTTCCTCGTCGCCATGGTCGCCGCGGTTGCCGTGACGCCGGCGGTCATTTTTTTTGCAAAAAAAACGGGGGCGCTCGATGCGCCGGATGCGCGCAAGGTGCACAAGAAGCCAGTGCCGCGCATCGGCGGCGTCGGCATATACATCGCTTTCGTGGTGTCGATGCTCGTCTTCATGCTCTGCGGCGATCTTTCTGACGAGGTCTTGACGGAGCTTGCAGGGCTCATGGCGGGCGGCTCTCTCATCGTGCTCCTGGGGCTGATCGACGATTACAAGAATCTGCCGGCGAAGGTCAAGCTCCTCGGGCAGATCGTCTGCGCCTGTGTGCTCGTCGCTTTCGATGTGCGCATCGACTTCATCACCGACCCGTTCGGCGATTACTTCTATCTCGAATATCTTGCTGTGCCCGCGACGATCTTCTGGATCGTCGGCCTGACGAATACCGTGAACCTCATCGACGGCCTGGACGGCTTGGCGGCCGGCGTTGCCACGATCGCATCCGTCACCATCTGTCTCGTCGCCCTGCAGCAAGGCTATGCGCTCGTCGCTGTTTTGACGGCTGCGCTCGCGGGAGCTGCTATCGGCTTTCTTTTCTACAACTTCAATCCGGCGAAGATCTTTATGGGAGACACGGGCAGCATGTTCCTCGGCTTCATGCTCGCGGGCATTTCGATCATCGGCGCGGTCAAGAGTGCGGCGACCATCGCGCTCATCGTGCCGATCCTCGCGCTCGGGCTGCCCATCATGGACACGACGTTCGCAATCGTGCGCCGCTATCGCGGCGGCGTGCCGATCTTCAAGCCCGACAAGGGGCATCTCCATCATCGCCTGCTCGACCTCGGCTTCACGCAGCGGCAGGCAGTTCTTTTGATGTACATCATCAGCGCGCTCCTCGGACTCAGCGCCGTCGCTTTGACGGAGGTTTCGGGCGGCATCGCGCTGCTCATCTTCGTGGGCGTCGTCGCATCTGTGCTTTTCGGCGCGAAGAAGATCGGCATCTTCCGCATGAACGACTCCGCGCAGACGCATTGATGCGGGCGGAGGCCCTTCTATATCTTCCATCGATCGCCTGCAGCGGGAAAAGGAGAACGAACCTATGAAGAAGATCAAGGTCATGACAGTTTTCGGCACGCGCCCGGAGGCGATCAAGATGGCGCCGATCGTGCTCGAACTCAAGAAGCATGAGGCAGAGATAACGCCGCTCGTCGCTGTGACGGCGCAGCACCGCGAGATGCTCGATCAGGTGCTTTCGCTCTTTTCCATCACGCCCGACTACGATCTCGACATCATGGCGCAGGGGCAGACGCTCTTCGACATCACGTCGAAGGCGCTTCTGGGGCTGGACGGTGTGCTGGGCAGAGAAAAACCCGATATCGTGCTCGTGCACGGCGATACGACGACGACCTTTGCTGGCGCCCTCGCCGCCTATTATCATCAGACGGCGGTCGGACATGTAGAAGCGGGGCTGCGCACGCAGGATAAGTACTCGCCGTTCCCCGAGGAGATGAACCGAAAGCTCACGGGAGCGCTCGCCGATCTTCACTTTGCGCCGACGATGACGGCGAAAGAGAACCTCATGAAAGAGGGCGTGAACGAAAACCGCATCTTCGTCACGGGCAACACGGTCATCGACGCCTTGCGGCAGACGGTGCGCGAAGATTTCCGCTTCGACCATACGCGCCTCGACGGGCTGGGCTCGGAAGGACGGCGCATCGTGCTCGTGACGACGCATCGGCGCGAGAACCTCGGCGAGCCCATGCGCCACGTCTACAAAGCGCTCAAGGAGCTCGTCGGAGAGCTGCCCGACATCGAGGCGGTCTTCCCAATGCACAAGAACCCCAAGGTGCGCGAGGTTGCCCGCGAAGAGCTCGGCGGTCTCGACCGCGTTCATCTGATCGATCCCTTGGATTATGAGCCGTTTGCAAACCTCATGGCGCGCTCGTACCTTATCCTGACGGATTCGGGCGGCGTACAGGAAGAAGCGCCGGCGCTCGGCAAGCCCGTGCTCGTGCTGCGCGATACGACGGAGCGCCCCGAAGCATTGGCGGCGGGGACGGTACGTCTCGTCGGCACAGACGAGGGCCGCGTCTATCGGGAAGCGAAGAGGCTTCTGACGGACGAGAGCGCCTACATGCGCATGAGCGGCGCCTGCAACCCCTATGGCGATGGCGAGGCGTCGCGCCGCATCATCGGGGCGATCCTTTACCATGCGGGCTTCTGCCACGAGAAACCCGACGTCTTTTCCGCCTGCTGATGGAGCGGGAAATGAAATCCAAGGAGAAAGGCGCGCTTCGCCAGGCGCTCGACGCCTACCTTTTTTTGAGCGGTCTTGGCATTTTCTTCTGCGTCGTACTCGGCATCTCCATGTATGTGGGGCACTTGGCAGACGAAGCGTTCTCTTTGGGGCACAAGGGAATTTTTGCAGGAATCCTCGTGGGATTCCCGCTCGCCCTCTTTTCCGTCTATCGGCGCGTGCGGCAGATGCGCTGAACCGTCGCTGCTGCGCTTTCGTTGCACAACATGCGCAGGGCAGCGGACGGTTGGAAGACCGAGAATTTTTTCGAAAAACTTAAAAAGAGCTTAAGTTTTTCGCTCTTTTTTACGATACATAGGTACAACGTCGCATAGAGAGTAGAGTGCTGTTGCTATTGTGCGGAAAGTGGGGGAGCAGGATGAAAGTTGTCGTGCATCTTCCAGACATACGCATAGAATTTGCTATAATTTATATTGATAGTTTGTTTATGAAACGATAAATACAGGATATATAATTGCCATCTATTTCCATGAGGTTCACCATTTTTTAATTTTATGGAGGTTTCTGCTTGTTTTCGGCAGGGGAAAGGATTCTTTTGTCGAAACTATGAAATAGACGTGAGGGAAGGTTGCGGCGTTCGCGCGAAAGCTTTCACGTCGGTTTGAGGAGATATTCGCACCCGGCGCTTTTGCCGCCGAAGGAGGAATATGTGAGGGAAGTCTTATCGGTATGTGCGAAGCGGCTTGCCGCATGGCTCGGCGGCTTCGCGCTCATGGCGCTCGTGTCGTTCGCCGCCGGCGGACGCGCGGAGCTCATCGGCGCGTGGCTCGTCGGCTATCTGGCGGCTGCAGTCTGCCTGTGGAATCTCATCTGGCGTACATGGAGGAGCACGACGCTGACCGTCGAGCGAGCCAAGCGCGAGATGCGGCAGGGGTTCGTCCTGCGGCTCGTCACGATCTTCATCGTGTTCTGGGCGGCAGTGCAGATTTCGGCCGAAGTATTCTTCGCGGTGGTTTCGGGCTTTGCCCTGTGCTACGTCGTGACGATGCTCCACATCATGCTGCTCGCGCTTGGCAGGATCGATAAGGGAAAGGCGGATTGAATCCGCCCTTTCAGGAGGAGACGCCTTTCGGCGCTCCTCGAAGATTTATCCGAAAGGGAGGT
>ERZ773197.1813-NODE-1813-length-14214-cov-7.180451_pt1 | contig 14214 bp, 6 predicted proteins | sample MGYA00580999_ERZ773197 | MGnify/ENA primary metagenome ERZ773197 (study PRJEB29015, sample SAMEA2738166) | human oral metagenome | biome: human oral; feature: human-associated habitat; material: saliva | place: China | collected 2185 ...
TCTTCCACCATAAAACCCAAGCTTTCGAACGTCAAGTATAAAAAAAGTGTATTCGTGGAATCCTTCCAATAAGACAGGATGCCTCGAATACACTTTTTACTTTGCGCTATTCCCTTTAAAGCTTTTAACTTTAAGCCTTTTACTTTAAGTTTTTTGCTTTAAATAGAATGCTTATCAGAATACTCTTTTCTCTTCCGCGCTCTTACTCTTCTTCTCTTTCTCTCCATCTTCTTTCTCTCCCATAAGCTATAGGCACAAAGAAGCATAAGGCTGGAGCCGAAGAGTCCGAAATTCAGGACCATGGTAGACATATCTCCGGTGGCTATCGCCCTTCCGTATTTGTCCACCCTTCCTTTTCGGATGGCAGCTAAATACTCTCCGATGATTTGCAATTCTTCCAAATCTTCCTGTGAGAGATCTCGGTTTTGTCCAAGAACTGCTCCCAATCTCTGGGCTAAATCGTCTCTGCTGTAACCGCTTCCGATTTCTCCCTTCTTCTTTTTCTTCGGATCCAATCGAACAATACGATTCTTTAAAACCTGACTGTTTCCTCCTGAAGGAATGGGAATACCGTATTTTTCAATATAACGCCGAACCTCCCCCGGAAGAATATCCACCGGTACATAAATGGGGTTTCCGTTCGCATCCAAGCCCACAAAGAGTAGTCTCTTTCCCGGATTTCCGGGAATGGGCTTATTGGGATTTTGATTATAGGGATTTCTTGTGTCGTTAATAATCGTATCCCCCTGATGGACAGAAGGTTTAAAGCTATGCTTTCCGACTCCGGCACCACCGATTCCTCCATGGTTCATTTCCTTCTGGTAAAGTAACCATTGGAACCTAAGCTCTTCCGTAAGAGGAATTCCCTCTCCCAGCACACCGTCTTTCCCCAAGTTATGATAGAGTCCTTGCTTGTCTTTAAGATAAAGGGCCTCTCCTATACTGTAGAGACCGGAAAACTTCGGTCTTGTGGGAATTCTGTGGTTTCTTCCATAGGAGATAATTACCGCTCCCTCATCGGAAGGCTGGAAAACCAGAGCTTCCGTGGGATCCTGATACTTTTCTTCCTTGGTCACATTCAAAAGAGCATAGCGCTGCCCACGGGTAAGGTTTTTGAAGCGCAAGTTTCCGAAATCATCATTTTCCTGCACAGAGAGTAAAACATACTTTTTCCCCTCAATGCTGATTTCCGGCTTAGCCTCTCTATCCTTAAAGCTGTCTCTGCTAATGATGCTGTCTTCCTCAGAAAGCTCTCCCTTCACAAGCTTTTCCATAGCCCAGTCCTTTTCCACATAGAGGGCATAGCTCTGCTTTGTGATGTTCTCTTTTCTGGTCTTAAAGTCTGTGGTATGGAAGGAGAAATCCGCCTTCTTCAGCCCGTACTGCAAATGATAGCCGTCCGTAGCCTTCGTTGCTTTTTCAATGTCGGAAGAGGATACCACTTCCAGACGACTTTCCCCATCGGTGAGAGAAAGCTTATAGAAAGCCGTTTTCTCTTCCTCAAAGTCCACATTTTCTTCTTCCGGAAGTTTTTCTCCAAGGCTTACCGCCTTCAGATAATACTCTCCCTTGGGAAGACCGTGGAGGCGTAAAGTTCCCTCCTGATAAAGTCTATTCTTCTGCATCAGATATCCCTTTTTGGAAGAATCCAAGTTTTCCGGCTTTCCTAAAAGAGTCTTTACAACACCGTCTGTAATCTCCTCCTCTTTCCCGTTGACCACCAGTTTTCCGCTGAAGGCTTCCCTACTTGCTGCATCCTTATAGAGCATAAATTCCACTCCCGGAAGGACAGCATTTTCAGACCTTCCTGCATCTTCATGCTGCACTCTTGTGGAAATCTGGAATGCGGTTCTCTCTCTGGGAAGCTCCAAAACATTGTCCTTCACAAAGTAAATCTGAGAATCTTCTCCCTTCTTCACCACAAAATTGTCCTGGTTATCAATTTGGAAATGCAGTTCTTTCATGGGATGGAGAGACGCAGGAAGGTTTTCCGCCGGCAGGATGCTGTAATCCTCTCCCGCCACCAAATCTCCTGCAACGGTAAAGCCTCCGTTTTCATCAGTGGTATAGGTTTTTTCACTAACCGCCGTTTCTCCCTTGAAAAGACCTTTGATTTTCACCTTAAGTCCCTTCAACTTTTCTTCGTTTTCCCAAAGCTCACGCTTTTTATCCTTCTCCTGATAGCTTAGAAGAGGGTCAATGCCGTAGTGGTTGAAACGAACTCCGGTTACTCTATCCACTTGGGTAGTTTCCTTCTCCAGTTCCTTTGTGGAAAAACGGAAGGGACCGTAGACCTTCTGATCCAGTCGATAACCTCTGGGCTCCTTTACTTCCTTCACATAATAGTCCTGATACCATTCCAGGTTGGAAAAGCTTAAGCGACCTTCTTCGTTACTTTCCTTCACCAAAGGCTTTCCGCTACCGTCCTTTGCAGGATTTTCTCCCTTTGCATCCAAATAAAGTCCATACTGTGCCCCAGACAGTTTCTCTCCGGTATGCTCCGCTTCCTTTACAAGATTTAAGGTTCCCGGAATTCTGGTATTTTTCGCAAATCCCGCCTTTTCCCTGTTGGCTGTTTCAGGAAGTCCTGCCTCTGCTTCCAAAACGCTTTCCAGAGAACGGGCAAGCACTGCTTTTCCATCCTCCTTCGGGCGAACCGCAAAGAAATACTTTTTCTTCTCCTGTCCGGATTGCTCCGTTTCGATGCTATAGCCTGTAGGCGCCTTGGTCTCCACGAAGTAGTAAAGTCCCACGGGCAGCCCCTGAGAAAGAGGCTTATTTTCATAAGCAAGATTCCGCTTATTGCCGCCATCCTTCGTGGACAGCTTTCCGGATCCGTCTGTCGTAAAGTCTCCCAGATACAGGTCATTTTCCGGCTTTCTCAGCACAAGATTCGGGTACAAGTCGGCAATCTTTCCGCCCTGCTCCAAAGCCTCCGCCTTGTCCGCCTTTCCGCTGTCCTTTACCTGATAGAGGGCAAATGTAGCCTTCTCCAAAGCCTTTTCATCGATTCTGTCAATCTTTGTTAAGCTTCCTTCTGCAAGAATTCGCTTTGCCTTCACCATCAGACTTCTATCCGCACGTTTTTCCAACGTAATACCGTGGCTTTCCACAGCCTCAATACTCTTTCCGTCCTTAGACAGACTAAAAAGTGCATAGTCTGTTGTTGCATTTTTTTGATAAAGAATGGACTGAGCCGTTCTTTCCAAACGGTAATACTCTCCGGCCACCGGCTTCTCCAGGGTTTTTTCCGTATTTTCCCCATTATCCCAGGAAAATACGGGACTCTCTTCCTTTTTGCTTCCATCTCTGTTAGCAAGATAAAGCTTATAAGAGGAATGAGACACCGGAAAAGCATTTTGATCCTCTTCCGAAATTAAGATTCGAGTAGGATTATCCTTTAAAATCAGCTTTGCGCCGTCAGAGGTATAAAATCCCGCCTCCGGTGAATTGTTTGCCGGCTGCTGCAATACCAGATTTCCGCTATTGGCATCAATCGTAAATGGAATTGCAGGCCCTTTTTCATAGCCTCTTGGGGGAACTTCCTCACTAAAGCGATACTCCACTCCGGTCTTTAAGACACCTAGTAAACCACCATCCTTCTTTATTTCCTCTTCTGTAAGAAGAATATAGGACTCGGTTCCGGCACTATGCAAGGTATAGCGGGAAGAAGCCTCCCTACTTTGCAGGAAGTCCTCCGTCTTTCCGGTGATGCGGAATTTTACGCCCTTCAAAGCATCCCCTGTCAGAACATTTCCTTCTCCATCCCTCTTTTCAAAGGAGAAGACCGTGGGGTAATTCCGAAGAACCACTCTATCCCCGTCCTTTTCTCCCTGATAGTTCAGGGTACTGCTGCTTACGGGAGTGCCGTTAGGGGTTTTCTCGCGCTCTACATTAAAGACAATACGATCGCTGAGCAGATACCCTGTCTCCGTATCAATTTCTTCCAAGGCATACTGTCCCCAGGGTAGGCCGTTTAACTGCAGGCTTCCCTCATAGGTAAAGCCTCCCTGTCCATCCGGTACTGCCACCGCAGGAGCAGTTTCCACCTCTGCGCTTTCCCCAAAGCCGATACCGGCAGGATACTCGTAAACGCCGGCTTCTCCGTCTACCTTCACCATAGGGAATTCCTTAAAGTAATCCCCCTTCATCTCCGGATCCGGATTAATATAAAACTTAAATTTTGTCTTATAACCGGTCTTATCTCCCTTTCCTTTAGCCACATAGGAAACCTTAGGAAGACGAGGATTTTCTTCCTCGTAAATCTTCTTAATCTCTGCGGAACCGGTTTTGTACTCCTCCCTCTCTCTAAAATTATAGAAAGCATCGGAAATTTCTTTTCCCTCGTAAATCGGTTTGATTTCTCGCCTTCCCGCTTCCTCCTTATAGGGTCCGAAAATTCTTCTATCTCTTTTATAACCTGTAGGAGCTTCCATCTCCATCAGGTAGTAAATATTTTCTGTAGGAAAATTTGAATCATATGCCTCACCGGAAAAACGCACCTGTCCCTTTGCATCGGTAACCCCATAGTCATGGGCCATACCCAGAAGGGCATCCTTACTTGCCGTTTTCAAAAAGGGTAAGTATTTCTCTTCAAAAAGTCCAAACTCCGCTCCTGCCAGGGGAAGACTTACCTTATTATCTGCAAGAGAATCCTTCTTGTTAATGACATAGCGCACCTTCTTGGAGCCGGTGGAATAGTCAAAGGACTGGGCCTTTATCGACTTTTTCGCAATAGAATCCGGCTCTCCGGAAGCCTTTTTCACATATACCACATTTTCAAAGGGTGGTGTCGTATTTTCAATATCCGCCGTAATATCCGTGGAATAAGCCAAAACATAGGTATCGGTAGTGGAATTCTTTAAAGTGATTTCCAGCTCCGTCACCAGGTCATGCTGATCATCAAAATGACGAAGTCGCTTGGCTTCCCACTCCGTATCCGGCACTAGTGTGGCATTGTTGGGATCATTTACATCTCCGTTAATCTCTATAGAATGATCCTGATGCTTTACTCTATAGAGCTTAATGGACTTCATATCCAGGAATAGCCCTTTGGGAATCTTATCCAGCAGTACGGTTCCTCCGGTAATATTTCCACCCAGAGGATTAATCAGCACCTTCCAGTTCATAACACCCTGATAGCGGGAACCTGCCTTACCCTGTTCTCCCTCCTTGACCAAGATCTTATTGGGAATCACCTGGGTTTTTCCGGTTCCTGAGGCTGTTGCGTCATGAACAATCGGATTTCCGCCATTTAAATAGGTGGGAAAGCTGGTAGAGGTGATGGTCACTCTATTGGTGGTACTGATGGTAGCTTCCTGTAAATTAAGCCCTGCCGCATTGGTATTTTCAAAAAGAACATCCTGCCCTTCCTGATTCAGATAAACATAAATATCCATGTACAGGGTATCACTTAAAGGATTTTGCAAGTTCAGTTCTACCCTCTTTGCCACATTATCTACCGTCAGCTCACTGCCGGATACAATCTGTTCCGCAGTTCCGCTTCCGATTCTTGCCAGTGTGGGGTATTTGCTGTCTGATGCCGTGGTAATGGTAAAATACTTGGAGTCCAAAGGCTGTGTCTGCCCATTGGGCTTTTGGTATTTAAAGATATTTTGCAGGTCATCCTGTAATACAAAGTTCTTCAAATCCTCCATACGACTGGCATTTGCCGTAATTTGGAAACGGAAATAGGCACGCTTCTGCTCATCATCGTAAAAGCTTTGCACCGTCTTTCTCAGCATATCCTGACTCATCATCTGAGGATCCGCCACGGATTTCACTGTCTTAAAGGGGTTTATATCCTCCTTATGGGTATAGAGAGACAGGGTGGCATTACTACCAAAGTAATGATTTCCATCTTTTCTCGTCATATAGTACAGTGCCTTGGAGTCGTGATTCCAGGACAGTAATCCAATATCAAAACGTTCTTCTACAGGAACTGCGTTGTTTCGGATTACGGTTAATTCCACATTTCCCCCTGCCGGAGCTCCGGTGCTGGGAAGATATGTCAGGTTTAAGGTAGCAATGGGAGTAACCCCGTCGCTTGCCATAATGGTTTCCGTCTGGGTTTGATTCACAAGCTTGTCTCTGCTTGCCTTATCCACAAATAGGTTAGAGGCGGAAGCCCCTTCTCCATAGCGAAGATCCAGGCTGTTAAATTCATGGAATTGTCCATTGTTGATAACCAGCTTTAATTTTTCATAATTTTCCTTGGTGGTGGCCTTTACTCTCCAGTTTAAAAGCGCCTTTCTGTAATCCGTTCCTGTTCCCTTGATTTCTAGGAAAATGGACTTAAAAGCAGCAGAAACAATCGGAGTTTCGTTGCTTAACTCATCTGAAATACCTCCTGCGACATCTCCGGTAGGATAGGTAGCTATCACCTGAGCTTGATTGCCAATTGTCGTATTCGTCCCGCTTCCCTGTAAAGGAAAGTCCTCCGCCACAAGCGTATCAAATTCGATACTGTAGGGCTCCTTAAAGCGAGTACCGAAGGCAAGTGTCAAGGTATCTCCCCCATTGGGACCTGTGCCCTTATTATAGGTATAGAATACATCGTTAACGTCTCCAAATCCTCTTCCCGCCAGATTCACATGATTGTTATTGGGCTTTAAAACGGTGGCCTCTCTACCCCCATAGCGAATGGTGATTCCCTTACTCTCATCCAGAGTAAGACCTTTCTTCAAATTGTCCAGCACTCTGGCTTGAACAGCTGCCGCTCGATCATTATTAAAGTCTATTTTCCAACGGACACGATTTCCGCTGACCTGTGTTCCACTCTTAACTAAACTTATCTTCGGAATCGTGGTTAGAGCAAAGGTAGATCTTTTGTTTGTTTCCTTAGGAAGACGGGCTTCATTTTTATGACTTAAGCTCACGTTATTTCTAAGGGTAGTGGCATTTTTATCCTTAAATACCTCTCTCCGAATACCGGTAACGATCCGAATCGTCTGGGGAGCACGAATCACTTCTCCTCCCTCCGGAAAGGTATAGCTGTAGGTATTCATACCATTTCCGCCTCCCGAAGTCTCCGTCATATGGAGAGTCATATCCTGACCGGTTAAGGGATCTTTCTTTCCCAGCCAGGTAGCCGATAAAAAGACCTGATGATTGTTTTGAAAGCTGTCGGTAACGGTTAAACCGTTTAAGGCAACACCGGGAGAATCCTCTCCCACCTTAATATCCCATGCCACCTGTCCCTTGGCAGGCTGGGCATCCGCCACCTTCTTTACCCCGGAAATCACGGATGGCAGGGGTGGAAGAATGATTTTATAATTTTGCTCCGGTAAGGAAATCTCCACCGGATTATCCGTCTTTTCCGTAAGCTTGGAAGAATCCAGAGCAAAATCCAAGGTGATGATTCCTCTAATCTCCCCATAAGCGGAAAGCTCAAAATCCTCTAAGAATTCCACTTCCAGCTCCCAATTCTTGGTAGCAGGATTCTCACGGATTGTAAATTTGTAGAATTTTTTAGCGGGATAGCCGGTATTGTAATAAGTGCCTGCTCCTTTTGCCCGTAAAATAGAAGGGAAGCTGAAGCGAATCTTTTCTCCATTTTTTACGGTAAAACTGTCTCCAGACCTTACAAAACGGATATCCATATGTAAGTTTTCCACTTCATAGGGAGAATAGTTCTCATTTAATTTCCAGCTAACGGTATTGCTCTCCTTAGCGACTTGCTGAAAATCCTTTTGGCCCCCCTTGTTCTTCAGCTGTACATTGATGTTATTTAAAGTAAATTTTACATCATTTAAAATATGCTCTGTAGCATTTACCTCTCCTTTATAAATTCCAATGGTGGAGAAACTATCCAGACTAAACTGAATTCTTTCTTTCTTACTGAAGAAGGCCTTGTTTTCCTTAACCGCCAAATCCTCCACAAGAATATCTTCCTTCTGCAGGTTCGGAATCTCTAAGCTGTTGATTCCCTCCTGCTTTTTTTCCTGTTTAATAGGAAGGTGGGTTACCTGTAGCTTTCCCTCTCCTTCCAAACTATCCTTTAAGGTAAAGTCGATTTTCACCCTTCCCTTTTCCGGCTGAACCTCTTCCCAATCTCCCGTTTTTTCTTCCTTAAGAAAGAAGCCTACATCATAAAGTCTAAGGTCATGGAGTACATAGCTCTCTTCTCCGGTACTTTCCCCATTCTCTGTATCCTGTTTCCCTTCATTTTTTGCTTCCAGTAAAGCCGCCTTATAGGCCTGATACTGCTCTTTTCTTTCCTCTTCTAAAATCGGGCGAACCAAAAACACAACACCCTTAGGCAGACTTTCCGGATATTCCAGCTCGGCATTTACGGTAATCTCCTCATCCTTATATTGAAAATGCTTTTTCTCATTTCTTTCGATGGTAGAGTAAGACAAAGTAGGAAGTGTTTCCACTTCCGTCTCTTCGCCTTCCGCTTCCTTAGCACTTTCTTTTACCGAAAGCCCTTCCTGCTCTTTCACTTCCCTGCTTTGAGCCTCAAGAGTTTCCTGAGATTCTCCTGTTTCTCCCGGGGCACTTGCCTCTGTTTCGGAACTTGCTTCTTGGCTTTCCTCCGCTTTAGACTCCTCCCCATTGTCCTCTCCGCTTTCCCGGGTCAATGCAGTGGCCTCCCCGGAAGAAATTCCTTTCTCCCCGGCTTGTTCGTTCAGAACGGCACTATCCCCCACAAGACTTGAGCTTTCTCCTACAGCAGTAAAACTCTGTAAGCCGATAGATACGGCCAAAAATAGTGCTAAAAAGCGCTTCATATTTACTCCCTTCAACAGACATTCCACCGTATTGCTTTCCGTCTTTTCCTCCGGAAAGCCTTCCGCATTACATTTTTACCGAATGTCCTTTCTAAATCGCCTAATTTGGTTCTTGATTTTTAATTTTTGCACAATACGTCTATCTATTATCGTCATTTTCTTTGAATTTATAACAAAGGGAGGGGACTTCCTTTGCTCTAATTTTTACAAGGAAATATATCCTCCCCTGCCTGCAATACTTCTTTAGAACGAAAAAAGCAGAAGGTGAGCGCCTTCTGCTTTCTTCCCGTCTTGTGGACGGACACTTAAGTTGAGTCTATTTATTTCAGGAGATTTCCCTTGTGTCGTGCTTATGGTCAGGAGGACACGAACACAGGGCAGTTATGAAGTTTACAAACCAGGTATTTGCAAATTCACAACAGTTAGTTTTATCTAACTGACGTAATAATACACTTTGAATTCCTAGTTGTCAACAGGAAATTTGATTTTTTTCAAAAAATTTGTTCATCAGGGTATTTCAAGCTTTTTTCCGGATAAAAACTCTGAAATCTGATTTTACAGACTAAGCCCCAATTCCATAGAAAAAAAAGCAGCCCGGCAAATCCTGCCAAACTGCTCCTCTTTTCTTCTTAAAAATTCCTATCCGTTCTGTGATGCTTCCTGTGTCTCCAAATACTCTCTTAAAACATCGTTTAAATCTTCCGTCAAATCTTCCACGTTAATGCCATGGAGTTCGCAGGCTTCTTCCAAAGACTCTGCGCTGGATGCGGAACAGGATACACAGCCTAAGCCGTTTTGCATGAGAAACGGCGCAATCAGCTCATTTAAAGCCAGAATATCACCGATTTTCATATCCTTGGTAATTTCGTCCATAGCCTTCCTCCTTCTTTTCTTAAGAATTGGCAGCTACCAGTATATCACATCTGCTTTACTTTGTAAGGGATTTAAACTGTCTGTAATTTCTCCAATGCAGAATTGGGAATCAAACATTCCATATGCTCCTGATAATAGGCCTCGCTAGCCATATTACCGTGTAATCTCTCTCCGTATTCCAGCAAAAGATTTGCCACGCGATTTAGCGTTTCCATATCTTCATTCTTACTATGTATAGAAAGGTAAAATTCCTTCTTATCCACGTCTTTATAAAGGCTATTGTTTCCTAAATCCATGCCATGAACTGCTTTCGCCGCATCAATCACTCTGTCTAAGCTCTGAAAACGGTATAAGCGAAGCCCTTCTTCTTTCTTTTCCTGCTGTCTAGTCTCCGTCTGAGAAGCATCTAACTCCTCATCACTGTTGTCTTCTGTCTCCTTCAACTGTTTCATCAGTCCGTGAGCGCCTTCAAGAATCTGGGTGGCCAGTTCTGAAATCCAGCCGTTTTGTCCGTTGCTTGCGGTGGAAAACTTCGAAAAACGTGTATCTAATTCTTCCGGATCATCCACCTTAGAAATAATGAGTTGAACCGCACCACCCTGTAAAGGAATAGCCTCTATCATCAGAGGGGTGTTGTCCATTGCAAATCCCACTTCTTCCTTTGCCTTCAACATCATTTCATTAAAGAGCTGCTTAGCAGCCTGCGAGCCATAGGTCATATCCCTTAGATTTATATTTCTTGAAGATAAATCCAAACTGGATAAAGTACATTTGATGGAGTTGTCATCAATTTTCTCGATTTTCATGGCTCCTCCTTCTCCAAAATAAACTTCTTTTACCCTTACTGAAAAAAAGTTTATCGGTGCATTCATCATACTATTTTATCGGTACTTTTGCAATTTGAATTACCCATTTTCAGAAATATTTAAGATGATAACATGTATAAAAATCATTTATAAAATAGTGAAATAAATATTTTTTATTGTATAGAAAAAGTTATAAATATTTTTTTTAATTCACTGTATAGATGATTTATAAGCCCAAAATCGGTATTCAGTATACAAGCGTCGAAAGGAATTTCTATCGGAAAACAATCTATAAAAAAACTATTCAGATACAAAATTCTCCTTTCTTTGTAACCTGAAGAGGAAAACTACAGTCTTCCATAATGAGCAAACTTTCTCCGGCAAAGACTTGCCTGAGAGTATTATAGTACATTTTCAGAAAGTAGGTCTTCTATGATAAAAAAGCAATTTGGAATTTTTCTGCTTGGCTTAAGCCTTCTTGCCGTAGCCTGCGGAAATAAAGGGACTTCCCCAAAAAAGGAAAGTACTGCTGCAGTCGCAGAGACTAAGCAAGGCAATGAGGTTTCCGTAGCGGAGACAAAACAAGGCAATGAGATTTCCGTAACAGAGACTAAACAAGGCAATGACGTCTCCGACAGTCTTACACCTGTAAGTAAGGCAAAGCTCTCCCTAAAATATTCCAATCTGGTGGATCAGGAAAGTAGAGACCGGGTTTCCAATGCTTTAAAAAATGCAGGTCTGAAAGATGAGAAAATCAAAGCATTTTTTGCCGCTGTGGATGAATATAACAATGCTGTCGGGAAGGACAATCTTGTACAAAAGATGACCACCATTGACAAGGCATTTCCAAGCTTGGATACGGATAAGCTGGTGGATGCATGGTTAGATAAAGGGGGATATGTAGGCAGAAACTGTAGAATTACCGCCTACTCTTTGATGGGAGATTTTATCTCTGTAGGAAACCAGACTCCGGGGGATACCACTATGCTCTTTTCGGATTTTGATGCAATTTCCGCAAAAAACATTTTCACCGGAGAAGATAAGAAGAAATTCGATACCCTCTTCTCCTACATTGATGTAACAAATACGAAGGACAGCAAGGTTTTGGCGGAGGAAATTCAAAAATCTTGGAAGGAGAAAGAAATCTCTTTCCAAAACGACAAGATGCATATGATTTCCGTCTTTATGACCATGGATGACGGCAAGAATAAAGTGCAGGAATTCGTCGGTCATGTGGGGGTTCTGGTACAGGACGGCGACAAATATCTCTTTATTGAAAAGCTGGCCTTTGAGCTTCCCTATCAGGTGGATGAATTTTCCAATCTCCAAGAGGTCAATGACTATTTAATGGGCTACTATGATCAGGATGCCGACGGTTTAAGTGCCAAACCCCTGATTTTTGATGATGACCATGTACTAAAGGAGTATCGAGTAGTAGAATAAGATGGAAGCTACAGGAAGATGCTCCTGAAAATGAATACAGAAACAAGTACGGATTGATTCCTTGGAAGCTACCATGAAAAATAAAACGAGCAAAGCATTCGGTAGCTAAATCTAAGTACAGTGCATCAAAAAACAAGGTGCATGAGAAATAAGGAGAACCCATGAAAATAAAGAAAACACAAATCAGCTTTTTCCCATCCCTGTTGCTTTGTGTTTTCTTTTTGCTTACTCTCAGTTTCTGTACAAAGGCTGAAAGCCCCAAACAGGACTATGGGGTATTTCTTGGAATTGGCGGGAATACCGGAATAGAGGAGCAGGATGAAGAAAAGCTTCAAAAGCTGAAAAACTACCGCATGGTAGTTCTGGATCCTTCTAACTTTAGTCCTAAGCAGATTCGGAAAATCAAGGCAGATGGCACAAAGGTTTACGGCTATCTAAACATCGGCGCCCTGGAAAATTTCCGCCCTTATTATGAAGATTTTAAAAAGGATAGTCTGGCACCCTATGAAAATTGGGAGGAAGAATACTGGATGGATGTCAGCAATCCACAGTGGCAGGATTTTCTGATTAACGACTTGGGGCAGAAATACTCATCCATGGGCATAGACGGCTTTTTTCTGGATAACACAGACATATATTATCAATATCCCAAAGAGGAAATCTATCAGGGGCTGAAAACAATTTTAACAGGACTAAAGCAATACTCTCTCCCTTTAATTTTGAATGGAGGCGATACTTTCGTGCAAAAAAGCATAGAAGATGGTAGTGCTTTGAGCCTCTTTGACGGCGTGAATCAGGAATGCGTCTTCACCAAAATCGATTTTACCAAGCCCGCTTATCTTTCTCAGGACAAAGAAACTAAAGCATACTATCAAGAGTATTTAGAAAAGGCAAAGACTTCCGGTCTATCCATCTATCTTACGGAATATCAAGCGAATTCCGAATTAAGCCAAGAGATTGAGCGGTACTGTAAAGATAATGGCTTCCTTTGGTACAATGCGGAGAGCTTAGAGCTTAGATAAAGCGATTTCTTTTACTCTATTTCTTTTGCGCTATTTTTTTACTATTTCTTTGATATTTCTTTGATGATTTTTTCCCGGTTTTCCTTCTAATAAGGATTTTCTTCTCCCTTTTATTTACTTAGTATGCAAAAATCTAAGTGCGGATTTCTTCGCCTTCTCTATTTTTTCAAGCTCTATATTTTCTATGGCAGAGCTTGTAATCCATTTTTTCCCAAATATAGTTTGTACGGATTCCAAGATCAGCCCACAGGCATAGGCATCCTTTTCTTCCGAAATAGCTCCTGCAAAAGCCGCTTTTGTTCTTTCCTGTAATACTTCTTTATTTACCCGATGAAAAGACATTTGCATAAGACTTGTGGCAGACCAAGCTCTGCAAAGAGCATCCGAATCGATATGCATTTGCTTTATAAGAACTTCGATTTCCTTGGAAGCTCCCACCCATCCAAGGGCAATAATCAGCTTAGCACGAAGAAAGGCTTCTCCTTCCTTTTCCAAAAGCTCGGTCAAAAATGCTACCAAGCAATCACAATAAGAAGTATAAAACGTTCTATACTTTAACTTGGAAAGACATACTGCCATCAAATAGGCAGTAAATGCGCTCTTCCTTTTCTCCTGCTCGTCCATCTCGCAAAGCTTTTCCCACAAAAACTTCAGACCTTCTTCTCCATGACAATCAAAACTGTTCTCTAAGAAAAGCTGCGTCTCTTCTTCCCAGTCCTTACAGATTAGCTGATAATGATAAGCTATCTCCCCACTGTTTCCAAGCTCAGAAATAAAACGAATCCTATTCCCATCAGGAAAGCCCTCCGCTTCCAGCTTACGATATTCATCCTCCAAAACTTCTTTTGAAAGCTCCGGCTTCTGTCCCCTTGCCTCTACAGCTTCTCTTGTATTTTTATTGGATAAATCCGCCATAATTTTTTTCCCCGTTATATCAATATTCTTTTCGTATCTTCTGAATTTTACATCTTTTAAGCTTGAAAGCCTAGCCACACCATAGTATTCTCTCAGATCCCAACCGTTCTATTGTGATTTCTTTGGAATTAGGGCTTTATTGCATTTCCTCTCCTAGCGCCAGCCGTTCTATCTAGAGTCCTTTTTGAAGGCAATATGAGGCGGCAGCAGGAGTGTGCCAAAAAAAGAACTCCGGATATAACGGCGGTAGCGGAACAAAAAAGAGAAGCCCCTAGTGCTTCTCTCTTGTTGCATTCACAAATCTTGTATACTGTGGTTGCCATCCCAGGGTAACGGTTCCAATGGGACCGTTTCTTTGCTTGGCAATAATAACCTCCGCCACATTGGGGGTTTCCGAATCCTTGTGATAGTAGTCATCACGGT
>ERZ773197.1815-NODE-1815-length-14210-cov-19.540586_pt1 | contig 14210 bp, 10 predicted proteins | sample MGYA00580999_ERZ773197 | MGnify/ENA primary metagenome ERZ773197 (study PRJEB29015, sample SAMEA2738166) | human oral metagenome | biome: human oral; feature: human-associated habitat; material: saliva | place: China | collected 2185 ...
GCGGCAATGATATTCGTGTTATCACCGCTGGATACTGCAGCGAAAGCGTAGGCGTCTTTGACGCCCGCCTGTTTGAGAGTATCGCGGTCCATGCCAAGTCCAGTAACGCGGCGTCCCGAAAAATCTTGTGGGAGCCTCTGGAAAGCTTTGGAGTCTGAATCAATGACGGCAACTGAGTGGCCTTGCGCATCCAAAATGCCTGCAAGACTTGCGCCCACCCGGCCGCAACCCATAATTACGAAGTGCACACTCCAAGGCTACTCGCCCGAAGGGCAGATAGCATCTCTTGACAGTACTTAGCGGTTACCCGCCGAACAAAAATGACGTCCAGTCCTCTAAAGGATAGTCTTATAGGGTGTCTTCATTCGTTGAATCCGCGAAACGAGTAATCATCGGACGCCCCATCCGTTCGAAAGCCGCGGCTCACCAGCTGCTTCCAAAACGACTTGCGTTGCCGATTTATGCTTCGGATGCCCTATCATCGGTCGCCTATGCTCCGGACGAAATTCTGCTGACCTTGGCTCTTGCTGGGTCAATAGCCTTGATTAAGTCAGTGTGGATTGGGGTCGTTGTTGCCTGCGTTTTGGCTGTCGTTGTCTTGTCGTACAGGCAGACGGTCCATGCTTATCCCTCTGGTGGCGGGGACTACGAGGTCGTCACGACTAACCTTGGTCCGAGCTGGGGACTACTTGTTGCTTCAGCTCTACTAGTCGACTATGTGCTCACCGTTGCGGTATCGATCTCTTCTGGCGCAAATTACATCACAACGATCGTTCCTCACCTGCGGGGTTCTGAAGTCCCCATCGCTGTAGGACTCATCATCTTTCTCACGCTCGTCAACCTGCGCGGCACACGTGAGGCAGGAACTGCTTTCGCAATCCCAACGTACACCTACATGTTTGCGATTGCTCTCATGGTGATCGTAGGGTTTATCCGACTTTTTACTGGGCATCTACCCCTTGCCGCCAGTGCTGCTTATGAGATTCATTCGAGCGACGTACACAGTGATGGACTTGTTGGGTTGGGGGGCGCGTTCTTGCTCATGCGAGCGTTCTCGTCCGGCTGCGCTGCACTAACTGGCGTCGAAGCTATCTCAAATGGCGTTCCAAACTTCCGCCGTCCGAAATCGAAAAATGCTGGAATTACTCTGCTGCTTCTGGGCAGTATCGCGGCGACGATGATGATTTCGATCCTTGTGCTGGCACGCCGCACCGGGGTACAGATGGTGGACGATACGTCGAAGGTGTTCCTCAACGGGACGCCTCACCCTGAGGTTCATTTTGCTCCGGTTATTGGCCAACTGGCCTCGACAATCTTCGGAGACGGCTCCGTTCTCTTTATTCTGGTAACGGCGGTGACGGGTTTTATCCTCGTGCTTGCCGCGAACACCGCCTTTAATGGGTTCCCGACCTTGGCCTCGGTCCTCTCACGCGACTCCTTCTTACCGCGTCAGCTCTACAAGCGCGGTGATCGACTCTCTTACTCCAACGGAATTATGGTCTTGGCGGTCGGGGCCTCGGCCTTGGTTATTCTTTTTGATGCGAGCGTAACTCGCCTCATTCAGCTCTATGTCGTCGGCGTATTTGTCTCCTTCACACTCTCACAGCTGGGAATGATCCGACATTGGAATAAACGTCTTCGACTGCCTCAGAACGGGGGAGAACGCAGCAAAGTTCTGCGCTCGAGGTCAATCAATATTGTCGGTTTTATGATGACCGGTTTTGTCCTCACCATCGTCCTCGTCACGAAGTTTACGCATGGTGCGTGGATCACTGTTGTCATGATCGCTCTGGTCTTTGGTATTCAGCGTTTGATTCGCCGCCACTACGATACGATTCGCGGGCAGCTACGTATCGATGACTGGCATGCTCGACGTGCTCTTCCCACCCGTGTCAGGGCCCTCGTATTGGTGTCGAACCTTTCAAAGCCTTCGATGCGTGCAATCGCCACAGCGCGTGTTCAATCGCCAACCAACCTTGAAATCGTCTCTGTGGTTGCGGATCTTGATGAAGAAGAACATATTCGCCGCGAGTGGACTGAATCGGGACTTCCGGTTCCTCTCACATTGATTTCCTCCCCATTCAGAGATGTCACGCAGATTGTGAAGTCGTATGTGCGAGCACGGCGCCTTCGTTCTCCAGGCGAAATGCTTGTGATCTATATTCCCGAGTTCCTTGTTCGCCACTGGTGGGAGAACCTGCTCCACAATCAGATGGCGCTGCGTCTGTCGCGGTCTTTGCTTCGTATTCCCGGTGTTGTCGTCACTATCGTTCCGTGGAAGCTTGGTGAAGAGGCGGAAGTTGAAGGACGTCAGAGCGTGAACGATCCCTTCAAACGGCGCGAGGCGACGGAGAGGGCATGAAAGTAGGCAACGAGATTTGTGAACTCACGATCGGCCCTCCTGCTCACGGTGGTGCTTGCATCGCTCGAGATGAGTCTGGCCGCGTGGTTTTTGTTCGGCATGCGTTGCCCGGCGAGCGTGTTCGTGCACGCATCATTGATCGCCAGAAGCGTATGGCCTGGGCCGACGCTATAGAAATTCTTGAAGGCAGCCCCGATAGAATTCCCAGCGTGTGGCCCGCTGCTGGACCTGGAGGCGTAGGCGGCGGGGAACTTGCGCATGTGAGTCCCCAAGGACAGCGTCGATGGAAGAGTCAGGTTTTAGTGGATCAGCTTGGGCGCATTGGCCGCGAGCGCGTTTTGCAACAGATCGATGCGATTGGGGGAGTAGAGGTTCAGCCTGCGCCTGGTGATGAGGGATCCGCCAGTCTTCTCGGGCGACGCACACGCATTGAGTGTGTTGTCGATGCGGAAGGCTTCCTTGGGATGCGCCAGTATCGCTCCCACAAGATTGTGCGACTTGATACGATGCCCTTGGCAGCAGTTCAGATCAATGAACTTCCCGTTTGGGAAGGCAACAAGATCTTTTCTTCTCTCCCACAGGGATCGTGTATTCGCCTCATCGCACCACCCGGTGGCACTCCCGTGATCTGCACGGATCACGGCTGCTGGGACGGGGAAGGCAATTCTTGGGATGGTCCTTTACACTGGCGCATTTCGCATCCACAAGGAAGCGATGACTACGCGGTTCGCCCTTGGGGTTTTTGGCAGACCCACCGAAGCGGCGCCGAGGTATTGGCACGAAACGTCGAAGAGATCGTGGGCGCTCATTGCCCATCTCGGGTCATGGAACTGTATTCGGGCGCGGGGCTTTTTTCGCTTCCCCTGTCTCGTGTTGTAGGTGAGCATGGTGCCTTGGTGACTCTTGAAGGGGACGAGGCCGCGGTTGCTGACGCTGCGAACAATCTTGGGCGCAGCGCATGCGAGCCATTCGTCGGTGACGTGGATGGCGGTGCAGTACGAGAGTTGAACGATTACATCGGTGGCGCAGAAGTCATCGTTGCAGATCCACCGCGCGCGGGCGCAGGGCAAGAAGTGTGTCATGCGATGGCCTCCACAGGAGCTCAATGCATTGTTCTGGTTTCGTGTGATCCAGCAGCTGCGTCTCGTGATCTTCACGATCTGTGCGAGAGGGGCTACCGCATTTCAGATATGAGGGCGTGGGATTTGTTCCCTTACACGCATCATTTCGAGGTGATGACGGTCCTGAGCAGGGATTAATGCATCGAGTAAGCACGTGGCGCTGAGCTAACTAATGGTGTGGGGCAGACCGTTTTGGTCTGCCCCACACCATGTCTGTCCAAGAAACTTAGAGGTTTTGAATCTCTACCTGCACAGGACACGAAGCATTAAGCTTCCAGACTTGCGAGTAGAAGCTGAGTTCGCTTTCCCACGAGTCTTTAATATTTTCGGCGCGGCGGAAGCCGTGGCCCTCGCCCTCATAAATACGTAAAGCAACCGCGCGTCCGTTGCCACGAAGCGCCTCGTACATCGATTCGGCTTGGGAAGGAGGCACGACCTTGTCGGCGCTTCCCTGGAGGAGAAGAAGCGGCGCATGGATCTGGTCAATCTTGTGTATCGGGGAACGCTCGATCCACAATGCATCTTCAAGATTGTCCGAGCCGAGCAGCTTGAGATCGTAGTGGGATTCAAACTTGTGGGTTGTCGCTTCTAGTAGTTTGAGGTCAGCGATACCAAAGAGAGAAGTTCCAGCGGTGAAGACGTCGGTATCGGCCATGGCAGAAAGGACGGTGTAGCCACCTGAGGAGCGGCCTCGGATCGCAAGGCGCGCGGGATCGGCCAATCCTTGAGAAACCAGGTACTGAGCACCCTCTGCGCAATCCTGGACGTCGAGGACCCCCCAGTGTCCGTTCAAGCGCTCACGATACGTGCGCCCGAAACCGGTGGAACCGCGGTAGTTGACATCAAGGTAGGCGAAACCTCGTGACGTCCAGTACTGCACGCCGATGGAGAGGCCAGCGCGCGCCGAAGAGGTCGGGCCTCCGTGCACGTTGACCAAGAGGGGCGGAAGCTCCCCCTCGGGAGCAGTAAACTGCGGGTTTTTCGGTGCATAGTAGAAGCCGTAGACGGTTTCTCCGTCACTGCTTGTCCATGAAACTTGTCGCGCCTGTGAGATCAGTTCTTCAGGGAGTCGTTCTTGCGAGGAGGAACGCATGACGCGAGAAGAGCCACCGCTAACTTCGACAATGGCAGGTTCGTGGGTGGGGGAGTCGGCAAGAGTGACAACGCGCCCCTCAAAGCACGCAACATTACCAGTCGGCCACCATGGGGTACGCCATTCTTCACACATTCCGTTATCGAGGCGAACGGTTCCCAAATGCCAGGTTCCGTTCTCAGCCCACGAACAAATCAAATTCTCGTAGTCGAAATTGTCGTAGGAATGCAGTCCGAGCTGCCAGTGCGGGTGCGAGAACGCACGAGGACTGGGGTGGAGCGGACGAGTCCGCAAACGTCCCATCCATGCAAGCGCATCTTCATCGTCATTCCAATGGAAGCCTTCGGTACGGTAGAGATTCGCCCAACCAGAAGAATCGTCAACGTGGATGAGGTCGCCATTGAGAGTCCAACGAGGCTCGTAGACGCAGACCTTCGGGCGGTCAACCAGAACCAGGGAAGCAGATACTCGCCCTTCAAAGTCCAGAGCGCCTACATGCAAGGTGGAGTGCGTCCAGGCCATCTCAGGATGGTTCCAGCTCAGCCACGCGAGTTTCGTGCCGTCAGGGCTAATTGCTGGGGAAGAAACGAAGTCAGTACCGCTGAAGATCGACATGATTTCGAAGGCGTTACGGGCTGCGCGTCCGTCCAGAGGAATCGCAACAAGAGAGTTGACGGGTTCACCTGGGTTCGAGTGGTCCTCTGCAACGGCATAAACGAGGCCGCGTACGTCTGCAATTTCGAAGTCACCGTAGCGCACCTTGCCCAGGGGCGTAAGAGGAACAAGTTTGCGGTGAGGATCGCGGGTATTGAATGCGTAGACCCGGCCATCAAAACCGTCAGAGAAGACAATTAATCCTTCGGAGACCGCGTAGGCCTTGCCACCGTACTCATGGACGCGTGTGCGTACATCAGGCAGGCGAATGCCGTCAATCAAAGGAAGAACTTCAGAGATCTCTCCCATTGAATTCGAACGCAAAAGGGTGTTGCGCCCCTGGTCGCGGGGATTTCCTTCAACCCAGTAGGTATCGGCCTCGTCGACGCGTACCTGCGACAGCTGCACTGATGTCTGGGTATACGAATCAGCTTCTACAGGAGAATCCCACTGTCCGTACGGGCGTTGCACGCTCATCATGTCTCCTTCTACATGGGGAAAGTTCTCGCCAGCTCTATTCTAATTCGTGGTGCGATCTCGTGCCTCGAAGAATTCTCGCCCTTGAAACTCGGTTGCTCTTTGAGCCTCATCGCATCCTTGACACTAGAATCGTTTCCATGACGCAATCCGAGAATCAAGCTTCGCTGCTGAGCACTATTGATTCACCCCGCGATCTCAGGCGGATTCCCGCCGCGCGATTAGACTCTCTTGCTGAAGAGATTCGGACGAAACTGATCGATGACGTCTCGAAAACTGGCGGGCACCTTGGACCGAACCTTGGCGTTGTTGAACTCACCATTGCGCTTCATCGAGTCTTCCGCTCTCCTTCTGACACAATCGTTTTCGATACCGGGCACCAGACCTACGTCCATAAGCTGCTCACTGGTCGCCAGGATTTTTCACAGCTACGCCAAGAAGGCGGCATTTCGGGATACCCCAGTCGCAAAGAATCCATCCACGATGTCGTAGAGAATTCTCACGCGTCCTCATCCCTATCGTGGGTCGATGGAATCTCGCGTGAGAAGGCGCGAAGGGGGGACCCCACCTGGACTATTGGGGTCATTGGCGATGGCGCATTGACCGGCGGAATGGCGTGGGAGGCGCTCAATAATATTGCGTCGGATCCCAAGCGGCGCGCCATTATCGTCGTCAACGATAATGGCCGCTCCTATGCGCCAACGATCGGCGCTTTTGCACGCCATCTCGATCTTCTGCGTTCATCGCAGAACTATGAGAAAGCACTGTCTTGGGGCAAACGGACTCTCATGAATTTCGGTGAGCCAGGACGAGCAACTTACGGCGCGTTGCATGGCCTGAAAACAGGGCTTAAAGACACCCTCATCCCGCAGGCAATGTTTGAAGACCTTGGCCTGAAATACCTCGGACCCGTTAACGGGCACGATATCGCTGCTATGGAAGAGATCTTCAATCGTGCCCGCGAGCTTCACGAACCTGTACTCATCCATGTGATGACACAAAAGGGACGCGGCTACACCCCAGCCGAAGAAGACATCGCGGACCGTTTCCATGCCGTGGGAAGGATCCACCCGGAAACGGGGCTTCCCATTGCTCCGGCCCGCTTCGCGTGGACCAGTGTTTTCGCCGATGAAATTCGAAAGCTCGCTCATGAACGCGATGACATCGTTGGCGTTACCGCGGCGATGATGCTTCCTGTAGGCCTAGGGCCTTTCAAGGATGATTATCCCGATCGCGTCGTCGATGTGGGTATCGCAGAGCAGCACGCAGTTGCTGCTGCAGCTGGAATGGCATTTGCCGGAGCCCACCCGGTTTTTGCGGTCTATGCGACCTTCCTTAACCGCGCTTTCGATCAGATTCTTATGGACGTCGGACTCCATCACTCCGGTGTTACTTTCGTGCTTGATCGCGCCGGAATTACCGGCGATGACGGAGCCTCACATAATGGTATGTGGGATATTTCCATGCTGAATTCCGTGCCCGGTTTGCGTCTGGCTGCGCCGCGTGACGAAGCCACCTTGCGTGAAGAACTTCGCGAGGCAGTTGCTGTCGGTGATGCTCCGACCGTCTTACGCTATCCCAAGGGAGCTTTGAACGATCCGATCGTCCACCTGCGTCGTGAAGGCGGGTGCGATGTCCTTAAGGACTGGGATGAGAAGAGCGCACTGCCTCGGGTGTGCATTGTCGCTCTCGGATCAATGGTTCCAGCTGCGCTTGAAAGTGCAGCGCTTCTTGAAGACGAAGGCAAAGCCACCGTTCGAGTGGTTGATCCTCGGTGGGCGCTTCCCGTTCCCGAAGCTCTTGTTTCCTTGGCTGAAGGCGCAGATCTTGTCTTAAGTGTCGAGGATGGGCTCGTGGATGGAGGATTCGGTTGGTCTCTGCGCGACCTTTTGAGCGCTCGCGATGAAACCTTGAATGTTCGCGTTGTCAGCGCTGGGATTCCAAAGAAATTCCTTGATCAGGCGAGTCGCGTCAGCATTGTGTCTGCCTTGAATCTGGATGCTGAAGGACTCGCAGCCACGCTCAGACGCGAACTAGCCCGCAAGTAGCTGCTGAAGATCGGGCGCGACGATGGCGACTTGCCATGGGCGCGCACCATGAGCCGCAAGGTATTCATCAACAGGCCCAATCGGCTCATCTTGCGAGTAATCCCAGGCAAGTGCTCGCTGGATACGTGGTTCTAGCACGATCTCCGGGCTGATTTCGAGGTATTCAGATTGCTGTGCGACGGTGGCGCGCACCTGGAGAAGCAAATCGTGAGCTTCTGCGCGCAGGCGCTGCCAGTGACGAACGCTGGGGGTGTGTTCATCATCCTCTTTGCGGTGACGAGGCGGGAGCTGGTTTTCGGGAAGAACGAGTGCCCTTCCGACGGCAGCAAGAAAACGATCGGCGTAACGGCGGGTTTGTGGTGAGCGGAACTCTGCGATCGAAAGCAGATTATGGCGGGTTCGAGGCGGGCGTTGGGCAGCGTGAATGATTCCACTGTTGCGAACCAAACGTCCTGGCGCCAAGTCGATTTCTTGGGCAATAGCATCGCGCTCAAACCAAAGTTCTCGTGCAATAGCGAGAGCTCTCTTGGAAGTGAGTTTGCCGATGCCGGGAATTGATCGCCAACGATCTTTCTTCGGTTTGGGAGGTGCGGCCTCGGCAATGTGAGAAAACTCCTGCTGGGCCCATGAAAGACGCCCGAGAGCCTCTAGACGCAGCTCAAGCGCGTCCTTTAAGGCCGTCAGAAGCTCGACATCGAGGACCGCATAGCGGAGCCAGTCTTTGGGAAGCGGCCGCACGGACCAATTTGCGGCTTGATGGTCCTTGAGTAAAGCGAGCCCAAGAAGTTGCTCGCATACTGCAGAAAGGCCGAAGTGCGTGAGGCCGACTAAACGAGAAGCGATCTGGGTGTCAAAGAGCTCCGGAATGAGCAGGCCAAGTTCACGCAGATTTGGTAGATCCTGCGAGGCATCGTGAAGAATCCAGGGGGCATCAATAAAAGGCTGAAGAATCGTTAGATCACTGAGTTCAGCCGTATCGATCAAGAAGGATCCGACGTCCTCGCGGCGTAGCTGGAGAAGATAGGGGGAGGAACCGTAGCGAAAGCCTTGGGCTCGCTCGACGTCGACAGCCAGAGGCATTGCTGAGCGCCCCAACTTTTCTGCCGCTTCCTTGAGCGCGTCGATGGTCGAGATGACCTCGGGGATTCCGTCTCGGGGGTAGGCAATAAGTTGTGGATCTTCGGTGTCGCCCTGGAGAATTCCGTACGGGTTGTCGACTAGCACAACTTAAGCCCTCTCAAGAAAACGTTGGTTTTCGACGCCAGCAATACGACACATGAGGTCCTGCCACGCTAAGAGGTGCTCACCAATCCACGGCGTATTGGGAGTGAGAGAAGCGCGGATTTCTACAGCCAAAGTCGACCCCATCAAGATCAGACCGCCGAAGGATTCACTCACTTCCTTGCTGACAGTTCCGGTTAAGTCGTGGAAACCGGCGCCGCGCTCCTCAAGGCAATCGTGGGTCCAATTCCACAAAGCTTCGGACAGGAGGGGGTCCGAACTCATATCGGCATCAATCTGGGCTCGAAGCTGAGTCACGAGGCGGAATGGGCCATTCCAACCCATCTGTCCGTTTGGGTCGTGTAAAACAATGAAACGCCCAAAAGCGAGCGCTTCATCGTGTGCCATTTGAGTGGTTCGAAGTGCAAGCGCAGCGGTGAAAGGAGCAAGTGCCCGGGGTGCGGGAACTTCCTCGATTTCGACGTGAGGATGCACCGCGCCGCGCAATGACATGAGTGCGGTTCGGAAATCCTCTGGTGGTGCCACTTCGATCACGTCTTTGACTCTATGAGGGAGTGTCGAAGTGGGGGTGGAGGCGCGCCGCCACAATAAAAAACGCAGGGTGTGAGCGGGGACACTCACTCATGATTTGTGTTCTGGGGCCAAACCCTGTTAGGCTTCCATCCGTTGCAAAACCGTTTCGATGGTTTCAAACGCGGATGTGGCTCAGTTGGTAGAGCATCACCTTGCCAAGGTGAGGGTCGCGGGTTCGAGTCCCGTCATCCGCTCGGGCGATTGGCGCAGTGGTAGCGCGCTTCCCTGACACGGAAGAGGTCACTGGTTCGAACCCAGTATCGCCCACTGTCGTTATCTAACGACGGACAAGGCCCCAGTCTGATAGAGACTGAGTGCGGATGTGGCTCAGTTGGTAGAGCATCACCTTGCCAAGGTGAGGGTCGCGGGTTCGAGTCCCGTCATCCGCTCTCAATCGGGAATCCACACGATCCCATTGGGCGTGGTGGGTTGGCCGAGAGGCGAGGCAGCGGCCTGCAAAGCCGTATACACGGGTTCGAATCCCGTACCCACCTCGGGCGATTGGCGCAGGGGTAGCGCGCTTCCTTCACACGGAAGAGGTCACTGGTTCGATCCCAGTATCGCCCACGGAAAATTTGAAACGCTCGCGCGAATCTCGATTTGTGAGTGACGCTCGTGCGTGTTAAAGTTTCCAAGCCGCAAAGCTTTGGCTTTGTGAGTCACCTGCGCGGGTGGCGGAATAGGCAGACGCGCTAGCTTGAGGTGCTAGTCCTCATTTTACGAGGGTGGGGGTTCAAGTCCCCCTCCGCGCACAAGTGCCCGGGGATCGAAAGATCCCCGGGTTTTCTTTTATATTCCGCGCATCATTGTTGGATGAAAACGCGCCGCGGGCGCTTTAAGGCGCGTTTTGCGGTGGTAACTCTTCAGGGGCACACGTACCCTTTTGGGTAGGACGATTGATACCGTTTTTCAAGGAGAATGCATGCATATCGACGTGTGGGCAGACTTTGCGTGCCCCTGGTCTTACCTCGGTATCCATCATCTGCGTGATGCTCTGACGCGTTTCGACCATCGTGATCAGGTTGAGGTTCGTTTCCATGCCTATTTGCTGGATCCTGAGCAATCGAGTGTCCTTGAAATGTCTCAGGCCGAATTCCTCGTTCATACCCATCCCGGCATGAGTCTGGACGAGGCCACTGAGGCACTTGAGCGAGTGAGTGAGCTTTCACACGCGGATGGAATTTCCCTGGACTTTGAATCCTTGGTTGTTGCACCGACCTCGTTTGCCCATAAGGCTATGGCTGCAGCTCGAGAAAATGACGAGCGCTTTGGAATCACGACGGGCGCAGGGACCTATCAATTTACCTATGCCGAGGCCCTGTTCCGCGCCCGCTTTGAAGTTGGCTTAAACCTTGCCGATCCCGACGTGTTGATCGGGTGCGCGCAGGACGTACGAATCCCCGAAATGCTGGTTGTTGACGCCCTCCGCGACCCCGTGGCCTCGTCCGAAGTGTTTTCGGACTACCAAATTGCGATTCAGATGGGGATTGACTCAATACCGACCTATCTCTTTGATCGGCGTTTCGTTGTTCAAGGTCTACACAGCGTCGAGGCGACGACGCGTATTTTGGAAAGCGCGTGGAGCCAATCATTGGCGTCCACAGATACGACGGAGGAAACACACTAATGCAGCCTTTTGACGTTCGCGGCGAGCACATCGTCTTTGTTCCGATCTCAGTTGAGGATGCTGCTGACCTCACCGCAGCTCTCCAGGACCCGATTTTTCACGAAACAACATCGATTCCCTATCCTTACACGCAATCGATGGCTGAAGGGAACCTCGCCAAAGTTCCAGCGAAGTGGGAACAGGGGAGCGCGGATTGGGCCATCCGAAGCAATGATGATGGACGTTTCCTTGGCCGCTTCGAACTTATTCGAAATGCGCACTTTTCTGACCGTTATGAAGTCTCGTATTTCGTGTGCCACAGCGAATGGGGACAGGGGATAGCAACGGAGGCAGTTGCGCTTGCTCTCGATGCTGCTTTTGGAGCCTTGGGCGCTTCCAGAGTTGAGTGGGCGGCGCATGTAGGAAATTGGGGTTCGTGGAAGGCTGTGTGGAAGAACGGCTTCCGCAAGGAAGGCATCGTGCGTCTTCCCGGTTACGAGGCCTGGGTAGGCGGCATTCTTTCTACTGACCCGCGTACTCCCGCTACTGCTTGGGACGGGCCTACCGCTGGAACACCCGAAGTTTTGGATTCATCGCGTCCGCAAGCTCTTGTTCAGCAGTTCCACCGCACCTACTTCATGCCTGATCGCGTGCGAGACGGTCAGGAACCAACCCTTGATTATGAGCGTCTCCATATGCGCGTGAGCTTGATCCGCGAAGAGTTCGCTGAACTCCTGGGCGCGGTGTACGGAAAGGAAGCTCGCGCAATCGTTGAAGAAGCGACGCAGCGCGCGACCGCTGCCGATGATGGGACGCGCGACATTATTGAGACAGCGGATGCTTTAGGGGATTTGGTCTACGTCATCTACGGCATGGCCCTCGAATCGGGCATTGATTTGAATCGTGTCCTCGCTGAAATTCAGGCATCCAATTTGTCGAAACTGATGCCGGACGGAAGCGTCAAGCTCCGCGAGGATGGCAAGGTTTTGAAGGGTCCGAACTTCTTCACCCCGAACATTGCACGAGCCCTCGGTCAGCAATAACACACTTTTTGCGCTCGTCGCGCAGAAAGTTTTCGGGGACAATGAAGGGGAGCGAACGAGTAAAGGAGAGCGCTGTGGCCCGAGTCGTCGTTGTCGGTGGTGGATACGGTGGTGTCACCGTCGCTAAGGGACTTGATCCTTTGGCTGAAGTCATCTTGGTTGAACAAAAGGATCAATTCGTTCATCACGCTGCGGCTTTGCGTGCAGCTGTTGACGAGGCGTGGCAGCACTCGATCTTCATGCCCTACACGAACCTTTTGACCAATGGCCGGGTTGTTCATGGAACCGTTTCGCGTGTCGATGGCACTCGGGTTCACATTTTCGGACAGGATCCGATTGATGCGGACTACGTCGTGCTCGCAACTGGCTCTACCTATCCTTTCCCCGCGAAGTACACAGCCTCGCGTTCAGACGTCGCAAAAGCTCGTTTGAGCCAACTTTCCGCGTATCTGCATGGCGCGCGCTCTGTGTTGCTTGTCGGTGGCGGAACCGTTGGTATCGAATTTGCTGGAGAATTGCGTCATGCATTCCCCGATATTGACATCACTTTGGTCGAGAAGAGCCCCGAAATCCTGCCGACCTACGGCTTCTCTGAGGCTCTGCGTGAGCAGGTACGTGAGCAGCTGGCGGAACTGAACATCCGCCTTTTGGAAGGTTCAGAGCTCGCTTACCTTCCTCCGTTTAATGTCGGTGAACTCGGCCACTTCAATGTCGAAACCAAGGATGGCCATAACATCGAAGCGGATATCTGGTTCCAGTGCTATGGTTCGCGTCCAAATTCTGGCTACGTTGTCGGTACCTCCTTGGAAGCTGCGCTGCGTCCCGATGGTGCTCTGAGGGTTGAACCGACGCTGCTTGTGTCTGGACAAGAACGTGTCTATGCAGTCGGTGACCTCACCGATGTGCGCGAATCAAAGCGTGCGGATGCCGCGCGTGCTCAGGCGCGTGTCGTTATCGCAAATATTTCCGCACAGCTGGCTGGAAAGGCTCCCGAAGTTCAATACGTTCCCAGTGACGAATGGGTGATTTTACCCCTAGGCCCCGAGCATGGCGTATCCCAGCTTCTCGATAATGAGGGAAATGCTCGTATTTTAGGCGCGGATCAAACTGCCGAGATCAAGGGTGCTGACCTCATGGTTTCGGGCATTCGTTCTCAGCTGAACTTGCCCTAGAGTTTCGTGTAGGATATGTGACCATGACCACGAATCCGCGCCTCGTTCTTGATCAATTGATCGCAGCCTTCGAAAACCACTACGAAGTTACGTCTTCAGACCAGGTTGACGAACAGGCACTGCTCGACGCTGAAGAGGCACTTCGTGACGCCTTCTTCACCTACGACGACGTCCTTTTCACGCAGTATGAAGTCGAGCTTCCTTTCGATCTCATTGTCTCTGACGATGAAGAAGACGAAGAAGAGGACGACGACGATTTCATCGATCTCGACGAAGACGATGATGAGTCCGACGATGACGACGATGATTTTATCGATCTTGAAGATGAGGACGATGGCGACTGAAATTGTCGTCTAAAGGTCACATACATCATTGAGTGTGGGGTAGCCTTCGGGCTGCCCCACACTGCTTATTAATCTGCTAGCTCGGTGAGCACGCTGCGGATAGGAGAAGGTAGTTCAAGCTGCCCGGCAAGAAGCTGCTCGAGCTGCTTGAGGTTCCTCGGCCCGATAATCGCGCTGGTGACACCGGGAGTATCGCGCACCCAAGCAAGCGCAATATCTGCGATTGAAGACTCCAGCCCCTGTGCTGCCTGAGAGAGGGCCTCGACAATGGGATCACTGGAATCAAGGTAAGGCGCAACAGTGTGACGCAAGTGCGTGGAGGCTGCGCGTGAGTCTGGGGGAGTGGCATGGCGGTACTTTCCTGTTAGCACGCCTCCAGCAAGTGGCGAGTGCGCAAGAAAACCAAAATTCTTGTCTCGGGCACGATCAAGGAGGGGAGAAGGACACACAAGCGAGAACTCTTCTTCGACAGCGG
>ERZ773197.1818-NODE-1818-length-14192-cov-64.827333_pt1 | contig 14192 bp, 9 predicted proteins | sample MGYA00580999_ERZ773197 | MGnify/ENA primary metagenome ERZ773197 (study PRJEB29015, sample SAMEA2738166) | human oral metagenome | biome: human oral; feature: human-associated habitat; material: saliva | place: China | collected 2185 ...
AGCTTACTACACCCACACCAAATAAACAGCAAATCACACAAATCCCTAAATAATATATTTCTCTCGTGCGCCGGGCCTGTTCATTCAGGCCCGGCGCACGCTTGTTTTTGAATTAGTGCACTCCCGCTTGGTATTAGCTCAAGCTCTAGTTTGGAGTTAGGAACTACCTGGTTTAGTTACAACCCCATTTAGAAGCCGTACACTTCGTGGCTGTTGCGGTTAACCAGCTGACACATTTGCTCCAGGCTCAGCTCGCGCAGCTGCGCCAAGGCGGTTAACGTCACCGGCAACAGGTAAGAGCCATTAGGCATACCCCGGTAAGGGGTAGGCGGCAGGTAGGGGGCATCGGTTTCTATCAGCAGCAACTGCTGTGGCATCGCCGCAATTGCGGCGCGCAGCTCCCGGTTAGATTTGTAAGTCACCGGCCCCGACACTGAGGCATACCAGCCGTGTTCAGCGCACACCTGGGCCATAGCCTCATCCCCGCTAAAGCAGTGGAAAACCGTGCGTTCAGGGGCGCCGTCGGCAAGCAAAACCTCAATGCACTCACGGTGAGCCTGGCGGTCATGGATCTGCAACGGTAAACCCAGCTCTTTAGCCAGAGCGATATGGGCGCGGAAAGACTCCCGCTGCGCCACGCCCCCACGCGGGCCGGTACGGAACAAATCCATGCCGGTCTCCCCCACCGCCACCACAGTTTCGGGGTTTTCGCGGCAGGCCCGCTCCACCTGGGCCAAGGCGGCGTCGAGATCATATGCACCATGGTGGGCCTCAAAACGCGGCTGCAAACCATCAGGGCCCACTTCGCTGACGCCCGCATGCAGCACCGCCTCATTCGGGTGAATCGCCAGCGCCACTTTCACCCCCGGCAGCTGTCGGGCCAGCTCCAGCGACGGCGCAAAAGCGGGCAGCTCACAGGCGCTAGTGATCATGCGGTCCACCCCCACCGCCTGGGCCCGCTCCACCAGCTGCGCGGCGCTAAGCGGGCCTGAAGCAGCCGCCGCCCCCGGCCCCTCAGTGGGCGAAATCGGCAAATGGGTGTGGTTATCCATAACCGCCTGCGGCAGGCGGGCAATATCTTCCAGCGCCGGCCAATCGCTCGGCTTACGTTTAGACACTTTGTTCTCCCTGATAGATGAGGGTGGCCCCCGGTTTAATAGATGGGGACAGCCCCGGTTTAATAGATGGGGGCAGAGCCCGGTTAAGGGCGCAAGTTACATGCACGTGTTACATGCGCGTGCCCTCGGCGCTACCAGTTACGGCTAGCGACGAGGGCACAGCTAGTTTCTAAGCAGCTCAGGCGCCGGTGACGTCGTCGGGCACCTGCCCGGCGTAACGGGCCAGCTCCTGCTCAATGATGGCTTCATCCAGCTTCACAAACACCGGGGTGGGCTTACCTACGGGCGTGCCCGGGGTGACTGCGTGACGCTCCCAGGTGGGGGCGGTGGTGTAGTCGCCGGTGATGATCGGGTAGGACTTGCGCCCTGCGAAGTCTGCCGGCAGCACCTGCGGGTCCAGCTCGGTTACTTCCTCAATCACCGGCATGGGGGCGATCTGGCCGTCCCCACCCATTACGCGGTCGACGTCGTTAGCGGCGTGCGGCAGGAAGGGGCTGAGCATCAGGTTCAAGTCAGCCACAACCTGGGCCAACACGAACAGAATAGTGCGTAGACGCTCCTGCTGGTCTTCGCTCTTGAGCTTGAAAGGCTCAGTCTCGGCAATGTAACGGTTGGCTTCACCCACCAGGCGCATGGCTTCACTCAAGGCGGCCTTTTGGCGGTGATGCATGATCAGGTCACCCACGGTCTTAAAACCGCGTTCCACCTCAGCTAGCAGCGAGCGGTCTTCAAAAGTGAACTCGCCCGGCTCAGGGATCTGCCCGAAACGCTTGTGGATCATGGAGGCGGTGCGGTTGACCAGGTTACCCCAGGCAGCCACCAGCTCAGAGTTGGTGCGGCGCACGAACTCAGCCCAGGTGAAGTCAGCGTCAGCGGTTTCCGGGCCGGCAATAGAGATGAAGTAACGCAGCGCGTCAGCCTGGTAGCGGCTGAGCACATCACGCACATAAATCACGATGCCATGCGAGGAGGAGAACTTCTTGCCCTCCATGGTTAGGAACTCGCTGGAAACCACCTCGGTGGGCAGGTTTAGCTGACCGAAGGGGTTGTGGTCGCCGCCGCGTGAGCCCTTACCGTTTTGGGCCAGCATTTCAGCAGGCCAAATCTGGGAGTGGAAAACAATGTTGTCTTTACCCATGAAGTAGTAGGTCAGGGCGTCGGGGTTGTTCCACCACTGGCGCCAGGCCTCGGGGTCGCCGCTGCGGCGCGCCCACTCAATGGAGGCAGACAGGTAGCCGATTACGGCGTCGAACCACACATACAGGCGCTTGCCAGGCTGGTCATCCCAGCCGGGGATCGGGATACCCCAGTCAATGTCGCGGCTCATGGCGCGCGGACGGATTTCCTTGAGGATGTTCTGGGAGAACTTAATGACGTTGGGGCGCCATGTGCCCGAGGCTTCACGCTCATCTAGCCACTCGCCCAGGGCGTCGGCTAGCGCCGGCAGGTCCAGGAACCAGTGGTTGGATTCGACAAACTTGGGGGTTTCGCCGTTGATGCGACTGCGGGGGTTAATCAGGTCAGTGGGGTCGAGCTGGTTACCGCAGTTGTCACACTGGTCGCCACGGGCGCCGTCGGCTCCACAGATAGGACAGGTGCCTTCAATGTAACGGTCGGGCAGGGTGCGGCCGGTGGAGGGCGAGATAGCCGAGCGGGTGGTGCGCTCAATCATGTAACCGTTGTCGCGCACGGCCTCGAACATTTCACGCACAACCCGGTAGTGGTTACCGGTGGTGGTGCGGGTAAATAGGTCATAGGACAGACCCAGGGCAACCAGGTCCTCAACAATGAGGCGGTTGTTTTCGTCTGCTAGTTCGCGGGCGCTAACTCCAGCTTCGTCGGCGGCCACCAGGATGGGGGTGCCGTGCTCGTCAGTGCCGGAGACCATGAGCACGTCATAGCCAGCCATTCGCATGTAGCGGGAGAAAACGTCTGAGGGGACACCGAAACCGGCTACGTGGCCAATGTGGCGTGGCCCGTTCGCATAGGGCCAGGCAACAGCTGAAAGAATGTGCGTCATGTCCCCTAGTTTACTGGCTTTGGCCTGATTTGCCCGAACCGATATTTTGCTTGCGCCGCCTGGTAAGCGCTGGCCTTGCCGGCGACGGTGCCCGGTTTGGTGCCCTGGCGGCGACGGCGCCCGGCGGCTTTGCGTTTTGCTTGCGCCGCGTTCTTGTCTGTCCCGCTGTTTTGGCGACGGCGCCCGGCGGCTTTAAATGTGCACATGGGCTCAGGGTTTGGGTTAGACTCTGCCCAAGCACACAGTTTTAAGGATTCACTATGGCCAGTGACGAAAAAATTGATGCAAGCGCGAGCAACGCAGCTAGCAAGGCACCTAGAAGTGTGCCGGATAATATCGACGAACTATGGGATGCCCTGATGGACACAATCCCCGAGATTGAGCCAGAAGTAAATGAGCCAAAAACACTTTGGCGACGCATCTCAGATTGTTTCTGGTACTGCGACAGCTCAGTATTCATGATTATTTTCGGGTTATTCCCGCTCCTGCTGGGCCTAGCAATAGCTGCACCATTATTTGGAAGCTTAGCCATCCCTGCGTACGCTACTTTCGAAGGGAGTATCACTAAGAGCATCTATCTTGAGGCTGGCAAAACTTATAGTCTATACACCAGCAACCCAAACTCCCTTCCCTATTGCTTTTTCGTAGACTCAAAAGGAAATAACTTACCTACAGAAACCTGGGAAAGTAGCTATTCTTATACATTCATAATAGGTCTTTATGATTTTGGGCAAGTACGCCCCACAAAGTCTGACACCTACAACTTTTTCTGCACGGATCAAGATGAATCAAAAGATCGGTCATTTGCTATAGCTGAAACTACCGCATTTCCTAAACCCCACGATATTTCGTCAGAAATATGTTATAATAGGATCATAGTTTTTTATGCTTCGAGCATTGCATTACCCGGACTACTGCTAATATCCGCAGGTACCATAAATCTTATTTTCAGGGATCTTCGTAACGCATCCCGCTCACGCGCACACAAGCGGTCACCACAAAGCACTGTTTAAGTTAGTTGTCAAGGGCACTAACCCCCTACCAGACGGCTCTAGACACACTGATTATTCCGCTAGGGTTGCATCAGCAACCGATTTAAGGATTAGTCATGCCCGCTAGCCAGCCTCAAGCTGCCGCCAACCTAGCTGCAGCAGACAGCGACCCATTCGCTCACATCTACGCCAGCCCCAACACTAAAAACATTCACGCCTCAGCCAGCTTCGGGCCAGCATATCTGCAACCCCAGAAAGAACTACAAACCCCAGCAAGAGCTACGCCACCGCCCCGTCCATTATGGGCCGAAATAATTATCATATTTTTCAGGCTAATAATTATCGCAAGTTACGCTATCGTCCTGACTTTATGTCTGCCAACTATAATCGCGCCAAACTTAAACACTTTCTCTGCAGACAATCCCAAAAGTGTTTACCTAGACAACAATAAAGAGTACTATCTCTACATTAAAACCAACATTCAGACTATAGCCGACAAGACCAGCTGTGTAATCTCAGGTCCTGGAGACTACCAGGCTTCCATCATGGCACAGCCAGTAGACAGCGAGCTTGACATTGATGGTTACTACAAACTTGGCAGAATCTCTGCAGGTAAAACCGGTACTTACAGTTTTTCTTGCGTTAACCCTAATTTAAGCGGTTCACACTCTTTTGCTGTAGCAGACACTACAGACAACTATTACGCTAAGACTCAAATATGGCTATTTCTTGGCTATTTTTGGGTAATCATTAGCGCAGCCATGATTTTATTGGAGACAGTTTTAATAGTTGCGAGTATTCGTAACATTTTCCGAGCCTCTAAAGAGCGTCGCCAGCTACAGGCTGAGTTTCCCGCGCCTCTGCCCGCATACATGCCCGCGTCAGCATCAGCAGGCCCCACAGCCACCGCCTCACACGAGTATCGGCCTACGCAACTTTGACGTGCCACGCCAGCTGCGCCGTCGTCGCCCCCCGCAGATAACGCAACCAGCATGGGCGCCGTCGTCACCAGCCACGTAAAACGCCGAGCCCGGCACCTATTCAGCTAGGCTTAGAACAGCAACCGATTTAAGGATTTAACATGCCGGACAACCAGTTCAATCCAGGACCGTACGGCTCCGCTAGCACCAGTTACAGCTCCGCCAGCGGCCCGAACCCGCAAAGCGCCCCCAGCGCGGCCACAACCTGGGCATCCCCGGGGCGAAACGCCGGGATTTTGCCGCCCACGGACCAGAAAAGCCTTATCGGCAAGCCGGGCCTGGGGCTGTCAGCATTTTGGCTGGTTCTCGGGCTAATCACTTTGGCGGTGGGCGCGGGCCTGGCCTCACTGAACCTTACCGACGCCACGCTGCCGTCTTTGTCATCTTTTTCTCCGGGCACGTCCAAGAGCGCCCAGCTTGAGGCCAACCGGACTTACGCTTTCTATGCTGCCTCAACGAAGTTGGATTCCGCTCGCAAAACCTCCTGCGTGGTGTCTGGCCCCGATGGCTATAGCCCCACGGTAACCAACGCAAACTCCAGCGAAGAGCTTCAGCTGAACAGGAGCTACTACAAGGTGGCGACTTTCAGCCCCAATAAGTCGGGCAGCTACTCTTTTGCTTGCTCTAACCCCAACCTTGACCGTGCCGATATTTTTGCTATCGCCGACATCACCGACACCACTACGGTCACCTCTAGTAATGACTTGATTTACGCCCGCATCTTTGTGGGCGCTGGTGCTTTCCTTGGCTTGGTGGGCCTGGGGCTAGGCATTTTTGGGGTCATTGCGCTTATCCGCAAGCTTAAGGCCCGCCGCAACTTCACAGATGGCCTGCCCGCACAGGGTGAGGATAGCGCTTCGGCTAGCTCCGGGGCTTTTAGCGGTTATGTGCCGACGACGCCGGGCCAGGCGCCTTTGGGCTTCCAGGCACAGGGGGTTGCGTCCCAGGGGCCGGACGCTGCTGCGGCGTCCCAGTGGGATGCTGCGGGCGCTGGCGCCGCAGGTACTGCTGCCGCCGCCGCACCTCAGTGGGGTGCACCCCAGGGGCAGTGGGCGGCCCAAGCACAGTCCTCCCAGACGCAGTCCTCCCCGGCCGCTCAAAGCCAGGCTTCTGCACAGAGTTCTAACTCCAGTGCGCAGGCCGCGAGCGCGCACTCTGCTCCGCAGGCGCCAAACCCTTACGTGACCGTGCAAGCGCAGTCCGGTCAGAACGTGCAACCTGCACAACCTCAGGCTAACCCTTACGTGACCGCACAGGCTCAGCAGGCTCCGCCGTCGCAGAACACCCAGGCTAAGGGGCACGCACAGCCGGCACAACCAGCCCAGCCCGCACAACCGCAGGCTAACCCCTATATAACCGCGCAGGCGCAGCCCGGCCAGAATGTGCAGCCGGGTCAGCCCATCGAGGTCTACGGCCAGCAGGCCACCCAGCCGCTAAACCCCTACCTCACCCAGCCACAACCGCAAGCACAGGCACAGGCACAGGCACAGGCACAGGCAAGTGTCGCACAAAGTGCCGCGCAGGCTGGCACCCCGGCTGGGACCCAGGTTGGTACTCCGGCCGGTGCTCAGGCCGGTGCTCAGGCTGGTGCTCCTGCTACCGCTCAGGGTAACGCCCAGGCTGGTTCCCCTGCTGGTGCGCAGGGCCAAAATGCTGCCGGCTACTGGCCGGTGCCTAACTTTGCTCCGTCCGACCAAGCCGCTCAGCCCGGTCAGTTTGGCCAGCCCGACCAATTTGGCCAGACTGCCCAGGCGCCGCAGGGCTATGGACAAGTACCCCAGGGTTATGGCCAGCCAGTACAACCGCAGGCTAACCCCTATATAACCGCGCAGGCGCAGCCCGGCCAGAATGTGCAGCCAGCCCAGCCACAGAGCTACGCCCAGTCAGCCCAGCCCGCACAGGCTCCTCAAGTACCGCAAGGCTACGGCCAGGCACAGCCTGGCCAGAATGTGCAGCCTGGTCAGCCCATCGAGGTCTACGGCCAGCAGGCCACCCAGCCGTTAAACCCCTACCTCACCCAACCGCAGGCACAGCCGCAGCCGCAGCCAAGCGCCGCTCAAGCCCCGCAGGGTTACGGCCGGCCCGCACAACCCGGGCAGGGATATGGTCAGGTACCCCAGGGATATGGTCAGGCACAGCCGGTACAGCCCGCACAGTCGGTGCAACAACCCGCTCAGGTACCTGGGGTTAGCCAGTTGGAGCACCCGAACCAGCCTGGCAGGCCTACTCAGCCTTTGCAGCCTACGAATGACACGCGGGTTATCGCCAGCCCGACTGACACCACCCAGGTGGTTTTCGAGCCGGCCAACCCGGTTTCTAAGTCACCTGCTTCTCAGTCAGCTGTCTCTCAGCAGGCTGGCGCCAATGAGGAGGTTGAGGAGACTGACCAGCGTCCTATGGATGCCATGTACACGGATCCAACCCGAGTAATCAGCACCACCGAGGCCGCCAACCGCTACAACTAACCCTCACTACAGATACAGATACACACAAACACATACAAAATCGTCCGTTCCCTATTAAAAATCCATGGGGTTTTATAGGGAACGGACGATTTTTCAGTATTTGTGAGCAGTGGCCTGGGCTAGCAGCCTTACTCGGCCCTGTTCAGCCTCGCTTGGCCCTTAACTTGAGCCTTAACCTGCCCCTTAACCTGAGCCTTACTCGACCTCAGCCAGCTCCACGCCAGCCTCAACCAGCTTGGCCTTGGCGGCCTCACCTAGCTCGGGGCTGACCGGTTCGCTCATGTTGGTTAGCACTCGCACCTGGTAGCCCTTGGAAGCGGCGTCCAGCGCGGTGTCGCGCACGCAGTGCGATAGCGCCAGGCCCACGACGTCTAGGCTGTCCACCCCGGCATCCTTAAGCAGCTGGTCCAAGCCCACGCCGGCGTCGTCGACCCCCTCAAAACCAGAGTAGGCCGCCGCGTACTGGCCCTTCTTAACCGAAGCGTCCGGAGCCAGATCCGCCAGCGCCGGGTGCAGCTGGGCGTTGGCAGTGCCGGCCACGCCGTGCTTAGGCCAGGTGTCCACGAAGTCGGGGTGGTCGCTGAAGTGCGTGCCCGGATCAATGTGCCAGTCCTGCGTGGTTACCACCAGCGCGTATTCCTTGCGGTGTGCGGCCACGTAGGCAGCCACGCGCTCGGCGACGGCGTTGCCCCCCGCGACGGGCAGCTCCCCGCCCTCGCAGAATGTGGGCTGCACATCTACCACGATTAGTGCTCGAGTCATTTTCTTCTCCCTATGGTTGCGGTTTTTCCCTTAGGTCTTTGGTAGCCGGTGGATGGCCGGGGTGGGCGGCAGGCCGGGCAGCCAGAGCCGCCTGGTACAGCTCATTCTTGCGCAGGCCGTGGGTTTGGGCCACCTGCGCGGCCGCCTGTTTGAGACGTAGACCCTGGTCAGCTAGGGTCAGCACCTGGTCTACTACCTGTTCGACGACGACGCTAGCCCCCGTGGAGCCGGCAACTACCAGCACAATTTCTCCCCGCGCCCCCTCGGTGGTGGCCGCCACCAGCTCATCTAGGCTGGCGCGCAGTACTTCTTCATGGGTTTTAGTCAGTTCCCGACACAGTGCCGCACGGCGCTGCCCACCGAAAGCTTTAGCCAGGTCAGTTAGGGTTTCGTGGACACGTCGGGGGGATTCGAAGAAAATCAGGGTGTGGGCGTCGCTGGCCAGTGAGCTTAGTAGCCGGGCACGCTCGCCGCTTTTACGCGGCAGGAACCCTTCAAAACTGAAACGGTCGCTGGCCAGGCCCGATAGCGCCAGTGCGGTGAGCACTGCGGAAGGTCCGGGGGCCACGGTAACCGGCACGTCGGCGTCGATAGCGGCGTTGACCAGGCGGAATCCTGGGTCGGAAACCGAGGGCATACCGGCGTCGGAAATCATCAGCACGCTGGAACCGCCGCGCGCGGCCTGCAGCAGCTGCCCGGAGCGTTCGCGCTCATTGTGTTCATGGAAGGCCAGCAGGCGGCCGCCGATTTTCACGCCTAGGCGCTGGGCCAGGTTCAGGGCGCGGCGGGTGTCTTCAGCGGCGACTACGTCGGCCAGGGCCAGGGCGGCCATCAGGCGCGGCGAGGCATCGCCACGGTTGCCGATAGGGGTTGCGGCCAGGGTGATTGTGCCCCGAGCTGGGGCGTATTCGGCCAGGTCAAGGCCCTGCGCAGGGCCGGGCGCAGGCTCGCCCAGCGAGCCGGCGGCGGGAGCCTCCAACTCACTTGCAGCAGGGCTTGGCACTTCTTGATTGGGCGCCATATAACCTTCCCCTTTTAGATACAGGCAAAATCATCCTTCACCTATAAAAATATGCGTTTAAATCATAGGCGACGGACGATTTTGCCTGTATTTGTAGATCATGCCTGTACTCACAGATTCTGTCTGCATTCACAGACTGTACCTGCAAACAACAGTGCAGCCAGCTTAGATCCAGCTCTTAAATAGCATGTGCCAGAGCCAGAAGTTGTAGTCCACCACCTGCGCGGTCCATATCGGCCACCACAGGAAGGCAAACACAACCGCCGCCAGCGCAATAATGCCGGTCAGTATCAGGCCCATGAACATCGAGGGCTCATAGTCCTTGCCCAGCACCTGTCCCCCGCCAAGGTAGGCACCCAGTTCGTCTTTCAAGTTACCTTTAGCGTTCGTCTCCTTGGCGGCGACGTCGTCGCTTGCGGATCCGTCAGAGGCGTCAGCCCCAGTAGCCCCAGCGGAGCCAGACCCGGCAGAGCCACCAGAACCAGCCGTAACCACGCCGTCGCCGTCGAGCAAGCCAATTCCCCAGCCCAGCGCCACAGTCAGCGCCAAAACCACGAACGGCACGAAAGCTACCGTGTAGAAAGTGAAAATAGTGCGGTCCCAGTACATGAACCAGGGCAGGTACAGGCCAATGTAACCAGCCAGCACTACCCAGCCGCGCCAGTCGCGCTTAAGCGCCACATAGGCAACCACCACAAATACCGCCACGAAAGCCGCCCACCAGATCGGGATGTTACCGATCGAGGTGATAGCCCGCACGCAGTTACGGGTGTCGCACTGGTAGGTGTTGGTGCCCAATGCCTTATCGGACTGCCACCAGTAGAAGGAGGTGGGCCGCATCTGCAGCAGCCAGCCGCTGGGCTTAGCCATGTAGCTGTGGGGGGTGGATAGGCCCACGTGGAATTTGTAGATGGCGCGGTGGTATTCAATAAAGTCCGCGATCGAATCGGGCAGCCAGGAGCCGCGCCCAGCTGCGCGCTCAGCCGCCGCCCAGCCGTGCTTGTAGGCGCTGGGGTTCATGAACCAGCCGAACCAGCTAAGCAGGTAGGTCACCCCCGCCCCGGGCACAAGCCGCATAAAGTTACCCCAGCCGCGTGAAACCAGGGTTTCCAGCTTCCACACCTTGGCTTTAACAGCGCGCAGCGCGGTGCCGTCCCAAATCACGGTCATAATGCCGATGGTTGCCAGCAGGTACAGGCCCGACCATTTAACCGAGCAGGCGCAACCCAGCAGCACGCCGGCGCTAATCATCCAGGGGCGCCAGCCGGCCTTGGGGGCTAGGGCACCTGCAGCGGTGCCTTCCAGCAGGCGCGCGATGCGTTCGCGTTGGCTTTGGCGGTCACGCACAATGCAGTAGACAGCGGCCAGGGCGAAGAGGCCAATAAACCCATCGAGCAGGCCGATACGTGACTCGGTGATGCCCACGCCGTCGATAGCCAGGAACAATCCCGCCAGACCCACCAGCAGCGGTGAGGGGAACAGTCGCCACACCAGGCGGCACAGCAGGAACACGGTGGCAATACCCGCTAGTGCCACTGCCAAGCGCCAACCCCAGCTGGAGGCCGGCCCGGTCAGCTCCATACCCGTGGCGATCAGCCATTTACCTAGCGGCGGGTGCACCACAAAGGACGCCTCGGGGCTGAGCGTGGAGAAATTACCGCGCACAAAACTAGCGTTGGCGTTTTGCGCCCAGGTGCCCTCATAGCCCAGATGCCAGATCGAGTAGGCATCTTTGACGTAGTAGGTCTCGTCAAACATGATTTCGTGGGGGCTGCCCAGGTTCCACAGGCGCGTGAAGGCGGCGATCAGGGTGGTCACCACGGTGGCGATCCAGCCGTTGCGGGTCACTACTCGCGAAGGTAGGCGCGAAGGTAGGCCCAGCACGGCCCGTAGCTGCTCGCGGGTGCGCGGCTGGGGGCTTTCTAGTGCCGGGGCTGCCGCGCCTGCCATGGCTGCGGTACCTGCCTGGGCACCTTGCGACGACGCCGGGCCTTGTGTTGTCCCTGCAGTTGCCGGGGCTGCGGCACCTGACGGGGCCTGGCTACCTACCTGCGACGACGCCGAGGCACCTGACGGAGCTGCCCCGCCCTGCTGAGCAGCGGCGTCGGGCTTAGCGCCAGGACCCGAGGACTTAGCGCCAGAGCCTGAGGGCTTAGCAGCTGAATCCTGCCTACTGTTCGGCTCTGACAAAGTAATTGGAAAACGCGTGCCACGCACGGGGGTGACGTCGTCTTCCGGGTCAGAATAGGCGTCAGCGTCCGGGCTTGGAGTAGTGGGCTGATCGTTCATTCGGCCAGTCTATTGCCTTTATGAGCCCAATACCGACTCTCAGCTCACTTTCAGCAACCACTATCACTTTATATTTAGCTATTAGTGTCGCTCACCACACTAGCAGCCCTGCCCAGGAGGTCGTCCCCACGCGTCCCACCCAGCTCACCCAGGGGCGTCCGGCCCCACGCGGCCCACCCGGCTCACCCGAGGCTGCCCACAGCACCGCCCGGGGACGGCGTCGTCGTTAGCGCCCCCCGAACTAGCGCCCTCCGAAGCTGCCGCCACCATAGCTGCTGGAGCTGCTGAAGCCGCCGGAGCTGGATGAGGAGGAGCTGTAGCTGACCGAGCTGCTGGTTTGCCACACCACCGCGCTGGTTACCGGCTGGAAGCCATAGTCTAGGTCGCGGGTCAGGTCTAGGTTGTATAGGTCCGGGCCGGAGTCGTCCCAGCTGTAAGCCACTTGCTGGCTGGCCATCATTTGGGCACCCAGCGGCACTAGGGCGTCTTGCACCTTGGCGGCCATACCGACGGCGGCCGCATTGGCTAGGTCGCTGCGGTACTGCTGCGGGGTGGTGGGGGCGTACATGGCACTGTTGGTTAGGTAGGCGCAGTAGGCCCGCATTTGTCCACCAACTATCAGACCGCGCTGGGTGTAGCAGGTGCTTACGTTGTATGAGTGCATGAAGGCGGCAATGAAGCAGAAGCCGGGCACGGCCCACACCCAGGGGTTGTAGTGGGCCACACTGTAGAGGCTGAAAGCAAATATGGTCAGCCACAAAAGCATGCTGCAACCATTAGCTAACCCCCCACAGCTGGTACGCAAATTAGCTGAGCTATATTCTTTGTCGGCAGCTCTAGCGAATTTACGCATACCACTGCTTGTGGACTCATTGTTTTTAAGTACCGCACGCATTTGCGCTAAATCGAATTGGCTGGCTCGCAATTTATTCGAAATCATAAATAGCGCAGCCAGTAATGCCTGTTGGCTGGGGTAAAGCCTGCCGGCCTGTTTACCGGTTAGTGCAATGGTCCACTGGCCAGGTTGCAGCGGCGGGCCAGAGCGGGCCGCCTGCGCCACCTGCTGCGCGTTAGCTACACGCAGATCCAGGTAGCGGTACCTTTGGGCGTCTCCTGGACAGACGTTAACCAGCCCAGCGTTGGTTAGGGACAGCAAGGTGCTGGTTAGCTGGCGGGTGCGCCGGTTCTTTCGTTTAGCTTTGCTGGGGAAGACATGGCCAGAAAATTCTGCGATTACTGCCGGCGACAGGTTAGGCATTTGGGTCACCAGCATGTCGGGCACAACAAACTGGGCTTGGGCGGCGCGGCGTGAGCTGAATGCGCCGTACAGCCCCACTGCGGCTATCAGCACGCATACGCCAAAGCCGGCGGGAATCAGCCAGTCAAGCCACCAGGGGCGCTCTTGGGGCAGGCGGGCTTTTACGGCCTCGTCGATGGCTTGCTGACGCTGGGCTGGCGTGGCCGTGGGGGTGTAGCCGGAAATGGTGCTGGCATCCCACATATAGGCCAGGGTTACGGATTTTCCGCCTTTAACAAAGTCGGCTTTGTAGTGGCGTCGGGAGGCGGCTTGGGGGTCGCCGGGAATGGTGTAGTTGGTGGTGGGGGCGCCGCCTGGGGTGCCGGTAGCGACGCCGTCGTAGTGCAGCCACATCCAGGTGCGTTTGGCTGGGACTTGCTCGGGCATGGTGAAGTCGATGCTGAGGTGTTTAATGGGCACCGTGTTTTTGTCGGAGATGGGGCTCCACAGGACTTTGACGATGTCATTGGTCAGCTCCCCGCCGCCGATGAAGCTCATGGTGATGCGGTAGCGCAGGGCGGAGGCGGAGCTGGTGCGTTTAATGTTCCAGCCGATCTCAACTTTGGTGGGGTAGTTGACGGTTTGCCCGTTGTAGTCGGTGGAGGTGTCGGCTATGCGCACATAGGTTTTGCCGGCGTACTGCTCGTCCCATTCTTTTGTGCTTGAGATGGAGGAGGGGTCTGTGAAGCTGCTTTTGGTCAGCTCCTGGTTGGTGTCTAGGTCCGTGACTGTTACGTCTTTTAGCTGCTGGCCTTGTTTTAGCTCGTAGAGCTGGAACATTTGCGAGTAGCTACGGGTGTCTTTGATGCGTATGGTGACGTCTTCAGTGACGTTTAGGTTGCGCTCAGCGTTGGCGTAAGCGCTGTACTGTAAGTTTGTGTACAGGATGGGGGCGTTGTCGAATTTGGTTTTTTCGAGTTGTTTATAAAAATTGTTGCCCCAGGCGATGGCACTGACCACCGCGATCCCGAGTACTGCTGCCAGCGTCGCTTTAATTAGAGCTTTAAATAGCTCTCGGCTGATGCCTGCGCTTTGGTCCATGCCATAAGCGTATTAGGTAAGTGGGGTGCGGTATGGGCAAAAATGCCCAGGTGGTTTGTTCTTTGCCGACGACGACGCCGGGCCCAGACTGGTAAAGCAAAAAAATGGTGGGGGTGTCGACCCCAAACAGGACCAAACACCCCCACCACCAAGAAACGGTTGGCAGTGCCCTACTCTCCCACAACCCACCAGTTGCAGTACCATCAG
>ERZ773197.1819-NODE-1819-length-14186-cov-26.802633_pt1 | contig 14186 bp, 10 predicted proteins | sample MGYA00580999_ERZ773197 | MGnify/ENA primary metagenome ERZ773197 (study PRJEB29015, sample SAMEA2738166) | human oral metagenome | biome: human oral; feature: human-associated habitat; material: saliva | place: China | collected 2185 ...
GCGAGGGTCTCGCCACCGTAGACGTAGGGGATGCCGGTCAGGCCCAGGGCGACGGACACGATGTCGGAGCCAGCGGCGTTCACGGCGGCCTGGCGGGCGGAGGTGTCGCTCGAGGTGACGTCATCGCGGGTCTCGGAGCGCGAGGCGGCGGAGTCGGAGGTGTTGGACTCGCTCGCGGCGGCGGGAGCCGGGGTCGGCTCGGGGGCGCGGGGAGCCTCAGCCGTGATGGACTCGGCGGCGTCGTCCTCGGCGGTCCACGCGATATCGGGGACCTCGACCGTCGTGACCTCGTCGACGGCGATCGTCGTGGTGTTCAGGTCGGCGCTCTGCGGTTCAGACTGGGGGACGGCCGGGGCGGCGTTCGCAACACCGGCGGCGATCGCGGTCAGTGCAACACCGGCGGCCGACGCGAAGGCGATCGGGCGAGCGGCGTTCGTGGTGGCCACACCCTCGACCACGGAAGCGGTCAGCGGGCGGCGTGCCTGGCGGTGACGCGGAGCAGGCTTAGAAGTCTTCACTCGTTTTCTCCCTGTTTCCCTGCGAGGTTAGCTGTCGGGTTCGGGCGGGAGGCCCGGCTCGGCGTGCGAGCTTCACCCCAAGGCTACGAGGAGCCGGTGATGGGTTCCCCGCGTGAGACGCTTTGTCCGTCCCATTCGTTGTCTCACTTCGGGTACCGAATGGGCGGTCGGTCTGATGACCGGTACTTACTATAGCCTGCACGGCCGGTCAATGTCACGTTCCGGTAACGCCTCCACACCCCGCCGTTACCATTTCGTGACATTTGTGCCTGGCTATATCAGGGAAAACTCCCCCTATCGGAAACTCGTCACACCCGTTTCGCGATGCGAGACGCTCGCTTGTCCCCGCACAACGAAGGCCGAGACCCCACCGGGCCCCGGCCTCGTCACCCCGAGAAGGTCACCCCGAGAAGGTCACTCCCCGCGCACGAACAGATGAGCGGCCAACGCCATCGGAAGCGTCAGGTAACCGCTGACCTCGCCGGAGCCATCCACCGCGGCCACGCGCACGACATCCCCGTGCGCAGACAGGGCCACGCGTTCCCCCGGGCGCAGCCCCAGCTCGTCGAAGGACGCCAGCAACTCAGCGTCGGCCTGGATCGGCTCGCCAATACGCCCCAAGGTCAAAACGCCGGACTCGAGCGAGCGCACCGCCAGCTCGGCGGAGTGCAGGCGCTCCGCCCCGTCCACGCCGGGCAACGGATTGCCGTAGGGATCCACGGTCGGATCGGAGAGCAAGTCCACCAGCCGCGCCTCGACGGCGTCGCTCATCACGTGCTCCCAGCGGCAGGCCTCGTCGTGAACCTGCGCCCACTCCATGCCAATGACGTCCAGGAGGAGACGCTCGGCGAGTCGATGCTTGCGCAGCACCTCCGTCGCGCGGGCGCGCCCCGCCTCCGTCAGCTCCAGGCGCCGGTCCCCCATCACGTGCAGCAGGCCGTCTCGCTCCATGCGCGCCACCGTCTGCGAGACGGTCGGACCCGAATGGCCCAGGCGATCCACGATCCGGGCGCGCAGGGGCGTCACCCCGTCTTCCTCGAGCTCAAGAATGGTCTTGAGATACATCTCGGTGGTGTCAATCAGGTCTGCCACGTCGTCCTCCTTTAAGGGGCACCTACGAACACCAGGATAGGGTGACCTTTGTTGTCTGGAAAGAAACGACACAATGACGCGAAAAAGTGCGCGTCGTAACGTGTCGTTCTTCACGACAATTCGATTAATGGGCGTGATGGAAATGCCGGCGAGCGCGGGGTTAGGCTGTTGCCATGGTGGATTTCCCCGACATTAACCCGGCTCTCCTGCCCGCCGACGGACGCTTCGGCTGCGGCCCCTCCAAGGTGCGCACCGACCAGCTCGAAGCCCTTTTTGCTCCCCTCCTCATGGGCACCTCCCACCGCGCGGCCCCCGTGCGCCGCGTCGTCGCCGACCTGAAAGAGGGCCTGCGCGCCCTCCTGAACGTGCCCGACGGCTACGAGGTCGTGCTCGGCAACGGCGGCGCCTCCGCCTTCTGGGACGCCGCCTGCGCCTGCCTCATCTCCTCGCGCGCGGCCTTCGGCTCCTGGGGCGCCTTCGGCGCGAAGTTCGCCGCCTCGGCCGAGCGTGCACCCCACCTCGCCTCCCCCATCATCGACGAGGCACCGGCCGGCTGTCTGGCCACGCTCGCCCCTCGCGACCCTGAGCAGGGCGTCGACGCCTACGCCTACCCCCACAACGAGACCTCAACCGGCGTGGCCTCCCCCGTCTACCGCGTCGACGCCCCGGGAGCGCTCACCCTCGTCGACGGCACCTCCATCGCAGGCGCCGCGCCGATCGACCTCACCCAGGTCGACGCCTACTACTTCTCCCTGCAAAAAGCCCTCGGATCGGACGGCGGCCTCTGGATCGCTATTCTCTCCCCCGCCGCCATCGAGCGGGCCCGCCGCATCGAAGCCTCCCCCTGCGGGCGCTGGATCCCCCCATTCCTGTCCCTGTCCGCCGCCATCGACAACTCGCGCAAGGACCAAACCCTCAACACACCCGCTGTCGCGACGATCATTATGGCGCAGCGCCAGGTCGCGTGGCTCAACGAGCGCGGCGGCATGGAGGCCGTGAGCGCCCACTGCGCCCAGGCCTCGTCCCTCATCTACGACTGGGCGAGCGCCCACCCCGCGCTCTTCCCCTTCGTCGCCGAGGAGGCGTGGCGCTCCCCCGTGACGGCCACGATCGAAATCAACGCCGACGTCAAGGCCACCGACCTGGCGGCGCACCTGCGCGCCCACGAGATCGTCGACATCGGCGCCTACCGGGGCGTGGGGGCCAACCAGCTGCGCATCGGCACGTGGCCCAGCGTCGAGATCGGCGACGTCGAGGCCCTCCTGGAGTGCATCGACTACTGCCTGGAGCGCGTGCTCTAACTCCCGGTCCCCCGGGGGCGCGCCTCAGTCCTCATCCAGCGAGCGGCGCGGCGCGTCCACGGAGGAGTCCGCCTCCACGCCCACCCACGGGAAGGTCGGGCGGGCAACAACGCGCCCCTTCCAGTGGATCATCGCCCAGACCCCGCAGATGAGCGCGATGCCCAGCGACGCGATGCCGCCCACCAGGATCGACCATCGCGCCCCGAACATCGTCCCCACCCACCCGATGAACGGCGAGCCGATCGGCGTCGCACCCAAGAACACGAGGGAGTAGAGCGCCATGACGCGCCCGCGCTTGTCGGGATCGGTGCGGGTCTGAACCAGGGCGTTCGCGCTCGTGTTCATCGTCAGCATGCCAAAGCCCGTGGGGATCGACAGGAACGCAAACCACCAGTAGGAGGGGGCCAGGCCCAAAAGGATCTCGGCGGTCCCATAAAACGCCGCGCCCAGGAGAATCGTGCGCAGGCGCGGAACACGGCGCGCGGCTCCCGTCGACCCGAGAATCGACCCGAACGCCATGAAGGTCGACAAAATGCCGAACGACCCGGCCGCCTTACCGAACACGGTCGTGGCCATCAGCGCGCTCGTCATCTGGAAATTCATGCCCAGGGCGCTGACGACAAAGATCAGGGCGAGGATGATGCGAATATCCGTGCGACCATGCACGTACGCAACAGATTCGCGCAGCTGCCCGCGAGCGCGCGGGATGAGGGTGCGCGGATAGAGGCGGTCGGCGCGCATGAGGGCCAGGGCGATGACGGGGGCGGCAAACATCCCGGCGTCGATCAGGAAGACGGGGCCCACCCCCCACCAGTCGATGAAGAAACCCGCCGAAGCCGGGCCAATGAGGCGCGCGGTGTGGAAGGCGGTGGCGTTCAGGGCGACGGCGTTCGCCATCTTGTCCTGGGGCACGAGCTCACCGACGAATGCCTGGCGTGCGGGCGTGTCGACCGCGGAGATCGTCCCGGAGACGAAGGCGAGGATGTACTGGTGCCACAGCTCGCCCGTGCCCGTCAGCACGACGACACCGATGACGAGGGAGACGAGGCCCACCCCCGTCTGCGTGCACTGGAGGAGGCGCCGCCCGGGGATGCGGTCCGCGAGCACGCCCGCCCACGCGGAGAACAGGATGATGGGCAGGAACTGCAGGGCGGTGACGACGCCGACCTGCGAGGCGTCGTGATCGGTGAGAACCGTCAGTACGTACCAGTCCTGGGCGACGCGCTGGAGCCACGCGCCGGTGGACGCAATCAGGGAGGCAACGAACCAATACCGGTAGTTCACGTAGCGCATGGATGCGAATGTTGCCGACACGCCAGACCTCCCTCTCTCTCGCTGCCGCTGCGCGCGCCGAACGAGGCGGGGGCAGCCTCTGGCGATCGCCCCTCCTCGGCGCATGTTCCTAGGATACGACTGCCCCGCCGGAGCGAGGCTCCGGCGGGGCAGTAGGGGGATGACAGGTGAGAAATCAGCCGACGCCGAGGAGGTGCTGGAGCGGGCCCATCAGGAAGTAGATGATGAACAGGACGGACACCAGCCACATGAGCGGGTGAACCTTGCGGGCCTGACCCTTGACGAGCTGGATGAGCGAGTAGGTCACGAAGCCGACGCCGATGCCGACGGACACCGAGTAGCCGAAGGGCATGAAGGCGATCGTCATGAAGGCGGGGATCGCAACTTCCTCGGAATCCCAGTCGATGCCAGTCACCTGGGTCATCATGAGGAAGCCGACGAACACGAGGGCCGTGGAGGCGGCCTCGGTCGGGACCAGCTCGACGAGGGGCGCCAGGAAGGTCGACATCAGGAACAGGATGCCGGTGACCACGGAGGCCAGGCCCGTGCGCGCACCCTCGGCGACGCCCGAGGCGGACTCGACGTAGGAGGTGTTCGAGGAGACGCCGCCGACGCCGCCGGCCACCGCGGCCAGGGAGTCGATGATCAGGATCTGGCGGGTCTTGGGCGGGTTGCCATCCTTGTCGAGCAGGTTACCCTCGGCGCCGACGGCCACCATGGTGCCCATCGTGTCGAAGAAGTCGGCAAGCATGAGCGAGAAGACCAGCAGGATCACGGAGACGACGCCGAGCTTGCCGAAGCCGCCGAAGAGGTCCACCTTACCGAGCGTGTCGAACACGGGAACCGCGATCGGGGAGCCCTTGAGCTCGGGGACGGTCTGGCCCCAGCCGGTCGGGTTCGTGTCGGAGATGCGATCAATGTGGGCGAAGGCCTGAACGATGACGGCGAGGATCGTGGAGGCGATGATCGAAATCAGCACCGCGCCCTTCACCTTACGCACGTAGAGGATCATCATGAGGAACAGGCCGAATACGAAGACCAGGGCCGGCCAGCCGTCAAGCGAGCCCGAAATACCGAACTGGACGGGCGTCGCGCCCGCGCGGACGATGCCCGCGTTCACCAGGCCGATGAGGGCGACGAAGAGACCCAGGCCCACCGTGATCGCGGTCTTGAGGGCGGCGGGAACCGCACGGAAGACGGCCTCACGGAAGCCCGTGAGGACCAGGAGGAAGATCAGGATGCCTTCCCAGGCGATGATGCCCATGGCCTCGCCGTAGCTGAGGCCGGCGCCAAGGACCAGGGTGAAGGCGACGACCGCGTTGAGGCCGAGGCCTGCGGCGAGCGCCAGCGGGTAGTTCGCAACAACACCCATGAGGATCGTCATGATGCCCGCGACGAGCGCGGTACCTGCGGCGATGCCCTGGGTCGTGATGGAACCGTCCTTGGGAACGGCATTGCCCAGGATCGCCGGGTTGACGACCAGGATGTAAGCCATCGCGAAGAAGGTGACAATTCCACCGCGGATTTCGTGACTAATAGTCGAGCCGCGCTTGGAGATCTGGAAAAACGAATCAAGTGACTGTGTGAAGCCGCCGTGGGATGGGGCGGTCTGTGCTTGTGTGCTCACCGCTTAATCGTGCCTGCTCACGCGCCCGGGCGCAAACATACCCGCCGTGTTCCCACTTGTTGAGAAAGCACCCGGGCGCTCGTCCCATGTGCTTCCCATCAGTGGGCGCTCGCCGAGGCCTCAGCCGGCCTCGGGCCGCTCCGCTTCCTCAGTCACGTCCCCCGAGGGTGTCGCCTCCTGCGCCTGCTGTGCCACGGCCTCGTCGTCCGCCTGCTCTGACGCGCGCGGCATCGGCTCGGCGTCGAGCGCGCCCTCGTTGACGCGCGAGGGCCGCACGGGCCACGCGGTGCCGTTCTTCGGAACGTCCGTCTCCGAGTGAGACCCGCAGGTGTGGTCCAGGGAGACGACGGCGCCGTCGTCGGTCGCCCATTCGTTGGCGCACACGCCGAACATCGTGCGCATGCCGCCGCCCATTTTCATGAGAAAACCGCAGGTCGAGCACGTGTTGCGCGGACGACGGCCCGACTTGGGGCCGCGCTCCGACTCATACCAGCGCTTCGCGGCCTGGCTGCGACCCTCCTCGGACAGGACGCGGGGTCGGCCCAAGCCGAGCTCGCGCACGACCGGCAGGTCGAGGTCCTCGCTGGTGTCTTCGAAACCCTGCTCCAGGCGCTCGTCGTCCGCCACGTAGGGCAGCGTGTCCTCGCGGGAAATATCGGAGGGGCGCAGGCGAGCCTCCCACGGCACCCACTCGGGCGCGAGGAGTGCCCCCTCGCGCGGCGTCATGTCGACCTCGCACACGGTGGCGACGCGGCCGCGCGGCACTCGGGCGACCGTCACCGACCAGCACCAGCCCACGTACCCGGCGTCAGTCGACGCGAAGTAGTGGGTTCCCAGGCGCTCCGACACCATCTCGAAGCCCACGTGCTCGCCGACGGGACGCGGGTGCGCCACGGCCTCGGCGCCCGCGCGGGCCACGTCTTGCGCGGCCTCCAGGACGGCGTCCTTCTTCACTGCCCGAACGCGGGCACCAGTCTTAGGCATCGAATTCCTCTGCGACGGCGCGCAGCACCTTCGCGATCTTGGTCGCGTTGTCCGGGTAGGAGCCGCGGCGCAGGGTAGCGCTCGAGGCGTCGAGGAGCTTGATGAGGTCCTCAACGACCGGCACCATCGCCTGCGGCTTGCGACGCTTGGCTCGGGCAACGGAAGCTGTCTCTTTCAGGAAGCGCACGCTCAGGGCCTGCGGTCCCTTGCGTCCGTCGGCCACCGAATACTCCACGCGAGCTCCCACCCTGGGGCTCGGCGCGTCGGACGGGAGCGCGGACGAGTGGAGGAAGACATCCGCCCCGTCGTCTCCCGTAATGAAGCCGAAACCGCGATCAGCGTCGAAGAACCTCACTTTACCGGTGGGCATGGTCCCCTCCTTCTATCAATAGTCTGTAGGCCGGGTAGGCTCCCCCTATCATAGGGCCCTCCCGCGCCCCGTGTGCGAGGCGTGCTCCCGCCTGTAGCGAACAGCACCGCCCGTTCCATCCCCCGCGCGCTTTCGCGTAGACTGACCCCACGGCAGTAATCACACGTCGCATACTGCGTCACATGGTGGACGCGCGTGCGTGACGTGGTATATCTTTGCCTGTTCGCCACAACGCAGGAGGGCCCCGTGTCACGAATCCGCCGTTTCAGCCTCGTCGCAGTTCTCGCAACGCTACTGCTCACCCTGGGCGCCCCCGCCTTCGCGACCGCACCGGTCGCAACGAGCGGAATCGTCACCGACCCGGGCGGCTGGCTCTCCGACTCCGAGCGCGCGCTCATCGAAACCGCCGCACGCTCCGCGCGCGCGAAGGGCATCTCCGTCGACGTCGTCATCGTCGACAACCTCTCGGGCATCGACGGCGTCGAATGGTGCCGCAAGACCCTCGCGGCCTCCGGCACGTCGGACGGCAACATCATCTACTACATCGCCTACGACGAGCGCGTGGACGGCGAATGCGTCAACGGCGGCTCCATCTCGCAACGCGCGCGCGACACCGCGCGCACGGCCGCCGAGTCGAAACTGGCCAGCAAGCCCCTGACCTCTTCCGACGCCGCCGCGGGTGCCGTCGCCTTCATTAATACCCTCGCGAACAAGTCCACCACCTCCTCCAGCGGCACGAGTAGCTCGGGCAGCTCAGCGAGCTCCACCTCCTCCGAGGATCGGGGCAGCGCCATCATCGTCCTCATTCTCATCGTCGCCGGTTTCATCGGCATCGGGTTCGCCGTGTCCTCCTCCTCGCGTCGCAACGAACGCGCCGCGGAGCAGGTGACCCGCACCAGAACCGAAGACACCGAGAAGAAGGTTTCGCAGGCCAACCGCCAGCTCCTCGCGGCAGACGAGCAGGTGCGTTCCGCCACCGACGAGCTCGACTTCGCGCGCGCCCAGTTCGGCATCGCCGCCACCGACGAGTTCGCCCGCACCCTGGAGGCCGCCCGGGAGTCCGTCGCGCGCTGCTTTGACACTCAAAAGCAGATGAACGACTCCACCAACCCGGTCTCGCGCGCGAACCTGGCGACGAGCATCATGCGCGACCTGGGGACCTCCATGAACCCCCTGAGCGCCGTCCAGGCCTCCTTCGAGAAGAAGCGCAGCGAGCAGGCGACGCTGCCTAACCGCATCACCGAGACCCACGAACGCCTCATCGAGCAGCGCGCCGATCTGGAGCGCGCCAAGGCGGAGCTGGTGAGCATCGCGGGCATCTACCCTGCGCAGATGCTCGCCTCCCTCCAGGACAACCCCGAGCAGGCCGCCGCCCTGCTGACAACCGCCGGCGCCGCCCTGGAGGAGGCCCAGCGGGTGGCCGAGACGGACCGGGCCCGCGCGGAGAGCGCCCTCGACACCGCACACCGCGCCCTCATGATGGCCACGCACCAAACCGACGCGATCTTCTCCGCCAAGTCCGACCTCGACGCGATCCACGACCGCCTCGGCGCCGCCATCGGCTCCATTTCGTCGGATATCAACGACGTGTCGTCTCTGAAGGCGGACCCGGCCATCTTCGACCCGCTCGTCGCCGATGCGCGCGCGGCGATCTCCGAGGGACAGGCCGCCCTCCTCAACAACGGCGACCCGTTGGCGGCCCTCGAACACCTGCGCAGCGCGGAGTCGAACATCGACGCCGCACTCGCCCCGCTGCGCTCCAAGCGGGACAACGACGAGCGGGCTCTGTCCGCCGCCCGCTCCCAGGTGTCCCTCGCCGAGTCCGCGGTCATGCGCGCCCAGCGCTATGTCCAGGGGCGACGCGGCGCCATGAACATGAACGTCCGCTCCACCCTCCACGACGCTGAGCACTCCCTCGAGGCGGCCCGCGAGGCCCTGAAGAGCGACCCGAACGAAGCGACCTCCCAGGCATCGCGGGCGCGCACCCTCGCCGACCGCGTCATGGCCACGCCCCTGGCCCGACCCATGTCGAGCTGGTACGACGAGGACGACGATGACGACGACCGCTCGAGCAATTCCGGTTCCTCCCTCGGCGAGCAGATCCTGTGGTCGATCCTGTTCTCCAACAGCGGCAGCTCGCACTCGAGCTCCTCGTGGGGGTCCAGCTCGAGTTGGGGCAGCTCCAGCTCGAGTTGGGGCAGCTCCCACTCCAGCCATTCCTCGGGCGGCGGGTTCTCCGGGAGCTCCGGCAGCTTCGGCGGCGGCGGGTTCTCCGGTTCCAAGGGCCACTTCTAAGCGCGTCGCACCGGCCGCGAGCCACCGCCACGCACCCGGCTCGCGGCGGCCTGCCCGCCTGAGCGCCCGCGTCGCGTACACTGACCCCAGACACACAACGTGACGCAGATTGCAACGCTCAGGCGACGCGGAACCGCTTGTGAGCGCATGCCGTTCCGTTCACCACCGACCAGGAGGGCCACGTGGCACTGATCCGACGCCTGTGCATCGCCGCCGTCATGATGGCAGCGATGATGCTCGGTGGCTCGCCCGCCTTCGCAACCGAGCCGCTCACCACGAGCGGATACGTCACCGACCCCGACGGCTTTCTGAGCGACGAGCAACGCGAAACTATTGAGACCCCAGCGAAATCGTTTTATTCCACATACACCACGTACATCGACGTCGCCGTCATTCCCAACTTCTCCGGCCAGGAGCCATTAGCGTGGTGCAAGGCCGCCCTCAAGCAATCGCGCAGCGCACAACAGGGCATCCTCTACGTTGTCGCCTACGAGGATGGTACGAACGTCTCCTGCGCGGGTTTGGAGCTAGCGAAAGATTCGATTACCAGGCTGATGCTGGACGGCGCGCTACGCGCCGCTCGTAACAAGCATAAAACCACCCCACTGACCCCTGAAGAGGCAGTGGAGGGCTCTCGCACGTTCATCGACTCTCTACGCAGCGATTACGACTTCAGGGCACGCAACGCTGCCGAGAACAGCAAGAGGCAACAAGCTGAGGAGAAAAGGCGCGAGGAGCAAAAGAAGGAAGAAAACAAGAGGAATCGCGTCGTTAACATCTTCACATTCGTGCTCATTGTGATTGTCATTGGCTCCAACGTGTGGGTTTGGGTGCGCAAACAGAGAGAATACGAATACGGCGAACCCCCAACTGTGGATACGGAACCCACCCCGATCGTGGACACCGTACGGCGCGACGCCCTGAGGGCAGCCGCAGATGCACGGCGGCGCCTGTCGGAAGCCGCGGAACAGATCCGCGCCGCCGAGGAGGACTGGAACTTCGCCCGCGCACAGTTCGGCAGCGCCGCGGCCGAAGAGTACGGTCGTCGCCTTGAGGCGGCCAAGGAGGCCGTCGCGCGCGGACGCGACACCCACACTCAGATATGCCACACCGTTGACTCCCTGGCCAAGAAGCGCCTGGCGGCGACAATCACGAAGGATCTGGACGAGGTCCTCCCTCCCCTGGACAAGACGCGCGCGGAGTTTGCGGCACGGCGAAGGGAACGCTCCACGCTGCCCGCGCAGCTTAGTGAGGCTCGTGAGCGCCTGGTCGAGGAACTCACCGATCTGGAACGCTCGAAGGAAGAGCTCTCCAGCATCGCGGGACTCTACCCCGATTCCATGCTTGCTTCCCTCCAGGACAATCCACAGCGCGCGGCGGCGTTCCTGGAGTCCGCTCGCTCGGCACTGGACACGGCGAGCGCGCATATCGAGGCGGACCCGACGCGTGCCGCCTCGGCCCTGGACACCGCGCAGCGTGCTCTGACGATGGCGAATGCGCAGACGGACGCGATCTTCTCGGCGAAGACCGATCTCGACGCGATCCGGGATCGTCTCGGCGCCGCCATCGGGGCCCTGTCCGGCGACATCGCCGAGGTTGACGGCCTCGAGGCCGACACGGCGCTCCTGGCCCCGCTGGTCGCCGACGCGCGGGGGGCGATAGCGCTCGGCCAGCGCGCCCTGGTCAACGACGAGGACCCCCTCGGCGCGCTCGAGACCCTTCGCGACGTGGAGCTTCGCCTGGAGGCGGTGCTCGCTCCCCTTCGGACGCAAGAGGCGGCGGCGCTCAAGGCGCGAGAGAGCGCTCAGCGTCATATTCGTGACGCTGATGCGGCCCTCGCGTGGGCGCGCAAGTCCTTGAGGAACCGTCAAGGCTCCGCCCTGTTTGACGCGAACAAGCTCCTGCGCGAAGCGGAACAGGCGATTGGCGAGGCTCGCGAAGCCTTCGACAAGGACCCTCTACAGGCGCGTGCGGCGGCCTCGAGGGCCACCGTCCTGACCAACCGCGCGCTCGCGACACCGGGGCGCCAGTAGAGGAGGTGAACGACGACCCACTGACAATGGAGCCAGACGATCGCGGGCCACAACGCTCGCGTCCGCACCCGGCCACCGGGTCATCAACGAACCACAATAATGTGACGGACCGCATATCATAGTGAACGCGCGGCGGCCCACGATCATGTATCTTATTCTGTTTGCCACCAACTAAGGAGGATAGCGTGCCACGGATTCGACGCCTAGGCATCGCAGCCGTCATGACGGCCGCGATAGCGCTCGGTGGCGCGCCCGCGTTCGCGACCGAGGCCATGGGAGGCGCAGAGTCTGTCGTCACTTCCGCCTCCACCCTCCAACACGCAGGATTCTGGCCTGATGCGCACCGCGTCGCAGCTCAGTCCTCCTCCCTCAGCAAGTCCTCGTCGCCCTCCCCCAGCCGGTCCTCGTCGCCCTCCCCCAGCAAGTCCTCGTCGCCCTCCCCCAGCCGGTCCTCGTCGCCCGGCTCGACCGAACACGGCCGAGGCTTCCTCTGGATGGTGGCCGCGGCATGCATCGGGCTGATCAGCTTGGCCATCAAGGGTACCAAGGACTCGCAGGAGAGCGAGAGCGCCGGCCCCGAGCCCGCACCCACCACCGACGATACGGCACGGCGCGCACGCCTCAAGGCGCGCGAGGAACGGCTTCGGGCTGCCGAGGAGGCCCACCGCCGCGTGCAGGGTGCGAACAAGCGCCTCGTCGAGGCAGCCGAGCTCGTGCGCACCGCCGAGCAGGAGTGGGACTATGCGCGCGCCCAGTTCGGACTGTCCGCGACCGAGCGTTTCCATCGCCAGGTCGAGGAGGCCAAGGCGGCTCTCTCACGCGGGTACGACACCCAGAAGCGCATCCAGGCCGCGGTGGTCCCCCAGACCAGGATGCGTCTCGCCGCCGAGATGTCGAACGACCTGGACGCGGCCGTGTCCCCCCTGCGCGCGGCCACCGCGGAATTCACCGCCAAGCGCGCCGAGCACGCCGCACTTCCTTCTCGGATCGCGCAGGCGCGCGAGCGCCTGGCCGAGGAGCTCTCGGACCTTGAGCGTGCCAGGGAGGAGCTGGCGAGCATCGCGACTATTTACCCCGCCAAGACCCTCGCTTCGCTTCAGGGCAACCCGGAGCGTGCCGCGCAGCTGCTCGAATCCGCCCGCGACGCGCTGGAGACGGCGAGCGCGACGGTCACCAAGGACAACGCCCGCGCCGCCTCGGCCCTGGACACCGCGCGCCGTGCCCTGACCATGGCCAATGCGCAGACGGACGCGATCTTCTCCGCGAAGACCGATCTCGACGCGATCCGGGACCGCCTCGGCACCGCCATCGGTTCCCTCTCCGCTGACATTGGAGAGCTTGAGAGCCTCGAGTCCGACACGGTGCTCCTGGCCCCGCTGGTCGCCGACGCGCAGGAGGCGATCGCCGTCGGCCAGGCCGCCCTCATCGCCAACGACAGCCCGCTCGAGGCGCTCGACCACCTGCGCACCGTGCAGGCCAGGCTCCGCGCCACCCTCGAGCCACTGCGCGAGGCCACCCCGGCCACGCGCCCAACGCCCGGTGAGGATCGATCATGACGCCTCTGCCCACGCGCGTGAGTCCGCGCGGCGACCTCACCCCGTCCTCGGCGCCGACACCGCTGGCCATCCGGCGGAGAATTCTCCGGAAGCTGACCCAGCTTCGGGGAGGGTTCTCCGGCAGTAAGGGCCACTTATCACCAACACCCACCGACCTGCGGGGCCCTGGCCTCGCGCTCAACCCGCGCACGAGCGCACATCACCACAAAGGAGAACATCATGGCTGAGAAGCAGACGATCCTGGGCCGTATCGCCCAGCTCGCGAAGGCCAACATCAACGCGATCCTCGACAAGGCCGAGGACCCGCAGAAGATGATCGACCAGCTGATCCGCGACTACACCAACTCCATCGTCGAGGCCGAGAACGCGATTGCCCAGACCCTGGGCAACCTGCGCATGGCCGAGAAGGACTACGAGGAGGACGTCAAGGCCGCAGCCGACTGGGGTCAGAAGGCCGCCGCCGCCTCCGCCAAGGCCGACTCCCTGCGCGCCGCTGGTGACGAGGCCGGAGCCACCAAGTGGGATGACCTGGCCAAGGTCGCCATCGGCAAGCAGATCCAGTTCGAGAACGAGGTCAAGACCGAGGAGCCCGCCCTCCAGGCTCAGCGTGAGGTCGCCGAGCGCCTGAAGAAGGGCCTGTCGCAGATGAAGGACAAGCTCTCCGAGCTCAAGTCCCGCCGCGACCAGCTCATCGCCCGCGAGAAGACCGCAAAGGCGCAGGCTCAGGTCACCGACGCCCTCTCCTCCATCAACATCCTGGATCCCACGAGCGAGCTCGGCCGCTTCGAGGATCGCGTGCGTCGCCAGGAGGCCCTGGCTCAGGGCAAGGTCGAGCTGGCCGCCTCCAGCCTCGACGCCCAGTTCGCGGAGCTCGAGACCGACTCCTCGCAGATCGAGATCGAGGCCCGCCTGGCTGCCCTCAAGGGCAAGTCGGCGGAGTGATCCGCGGCTAGCGTCGCACTCATAGAGCGGCCGGGCGGCCCCGCGAGGGGCCGCCCGGTTCGCATGTCACGACGGCGTCGTTCGATCCCGCGGGCGCGGGTCGGCGCCTCACAGGAAGGACATCGGGTCGAAGTCGTCGATGTCGATGATGTGGAGCCTGGGCAGGCGCACCTGG
>ERZ773197.1825-NODE-1825-length-14177-cov-15.944484_pt1 | contig 14177 bp, 10 predicted proteins | sample MGYA00580999_ERZ773197 | MGnify/ENA primary metagenome ERZ773197 (study PRJEB29015, sample SAMEA2738166) | human oral metagenome | biome: human oral; feature: human-associated habitat; material: saliva | place: China | collected 2185 ...
CGTGCAAAGGCAATGATTATGAAAATGGAAGAACTTGGCTTTGGTAACTGTACAAACACACGTGCGTGCGAGGCAGAATGTCCAAAGAACGAGTCTATTGCTAACATTGCTCGTCTGAACCGTGAATTTATAAAGGCTAAGCTTGCCGACTAATTTTTTGGTAGTAGATATTTAAAAAAGGCTTTTTGCCTTTCTGAAACTAATAGAAAGAATCTTGCGACACTAAAATGTTGTGAGATTCTTTTTTTTATATCCGTGTTTCTGCGATACCTTTTAAAAGCATTGTATTTCGTAAAGATAGAAAGTCAGATTTGTTTAATTATATTCTCCTAAATTTTATATTAAAAATTTATTTTTTGTAATTACAAAATTTTATTTTCTAATTATATTTTTCCTACCTCTTATAACATTCTGATTTTATTAAATTTAATTGCATGCATTTTTTATAGCGTAAATGCAAATAGTAAATAGGCATTTACAGACTTTTTAGACAAAACAACCGTTATTATGACCTAATTACTACGAAAGGCAAATGTTTTTGTTTGCCACATTTTTACATTTACGCAGTGTGATACTATTAAATAGAGTAGGGGTTGATATTTAAAATTATCATAAACAGAGTAGTCTTTTATATAGTTTTTAACTATAATATAGGTATCAAATTATATTTTTTTGCACAAGCGATGCGTAAAGTATAAAAACTATAAAAAACTCTTTTTTTTACCTTTTATTTTTGTTGATATTATAATTTTTAGTACTTTTGACACCGAGAATAACGCATTAGCTAAGAACTGAGACCAGATTTACGAGAGAACAATCTAAAAATAGAGAAAAGTATTTTTTTGGTCTGTTCGTATCGATAATAACGATATCATCACATTTTAAAATTTTAAATGTATTATTATGAATAAAAAAATTATCTATCTGTTAACTGCAGCAGCTTTTTTAGGTTTAAGCAGTTGTTCTAATGTAGACGATGTAATCGATGTAGGTCAACAATCGACAAATGGTCCTACAAGTGGTATTATTAAAGAGCAATCTAAGATTCAGGCTTATTTGGGAACACTAAAAGTTCCAGGTGCTCCTCTTGAAACACGTGCTGAAGCAACGCCAGAAGGGTCTGAAGTTTCAACAGAAAATATACCTGGTTACAATGACGGAGTACCTGGATATTGGGTTGTTACAAAGAAACGTTATAAAGCTTCTCACATATTCGATGAAGCAATAGTGTTCGATCCTAATGCAGAGATTCTTTATCCTGGTTGTGTTTTACGTGGTAGTTCTATCGAAGATGGGACATTTACTCCTATAACACAGGCAGAAGTAGGTGATATTACATTCTCTATCAGCAAAGTTGTAGATCGTGATACACCATCTGGTTCTATTAGAAGAACCGTTTTCAATCCTCGTTTGAGCGATTACCGTGAAATTTTTAACGATTGGGGAAAAGCAAACTATCTGCCAAATGCTGTAACATCTACACATAGTGTAGAACTAGTTACTTCTAAAGAAGAAGCAATGGCTAAAATAGGAGTTTCATTTGCTAATGAATATGTTGATATAGCTGCTAACTTGGGCTTCGATTTCGAGAAAGAACAAAACCATATTTTGGCAAAGTTCATTCAGAAACAATACACTGTTACTACCGATTTCCCAAAAACTCCAACAATTTTCACATCTGTTGATCCTCAAATCATCAACGATTATCAGCCAGTTTATGTAAGCAACCTTACATACGGTCGTATGATTTTCTTGAGTGTAGATACAAAACACTCACTTGCAGAAGTACAAGCAGCATTCAAATTGGCTGTTAATGCTATTAATCTGAATACAGAACTAGAAGCAAAATACAAGAAAGTGTTCGATGAAAGTAAGATTAGTATGACAATTATCGGTGGTGGTTCAACACAACAGAGCCTTGTACTTGCCGATGGTTGGGAAGGATTTAAACAATATATGACTGCCGACATCTCTATGTCAGAGTCTACACCTATTAGTTTCTCTTTGCGTTATGCTAAAGATAATTCTATCTGCCGTGTAGTATCACGTGGCGAATACGATATAGTTAGTCGTACTTTCGTTCCTGAATTTAAGAAGATGTTCATTGAAATGAGTCTTTCAGGTCTTAGAGGTTCAGAAAGTAGCTATAAGTACGAAAAAGGTGATGAGTATGAAATGTACGGTGATGCGTGGATGACATTCAACGATCAGAAAGTTGGTGATATCTTTAATATTAATCGTCAAAACTACATTTTTGTAAAGAAGGGAAATGATTTTACAAACGTCGATGGTAAGAGATGTATATTATCAATAGAAAAGCCAGATGGTATTAGTTTCCAAGACTTTATGCGTAGCCGTGTACGTGTTTACACTCACTTGTACGATAATGATGAGCCATCAAAAGATAAGGACTACGGCGAAACATATCAAGAATTCTATGTTTCTGATATCTTAGCTACACATAAGAACGGTGAACATAAGTTCTCTGTTGTAGGTCATGGTAAAGGTATAGCTACAGAAACACAATTCAAAATATCAGATATATACTTTAAATAATCAATAGTAGGTGAAGCATAGTTGCAACCTTCGTGTTGTAACTATGCTTTTCTAATTGCAAAAAGATTATTTTTTACACTATAAAAATTTTACTATGAATAAAATTCTGAAAAAACTATTCAAGGTTGCAATGGCTGTCTTTGGATTTGCTTTTTTCTTCTCATGTTCTGACCAAGTAGATAATCCAGCAGAACCAGTTTCTGATGCAAATGTCTATGTAAGTCAAGATGAAGCTATTGAAATTGCAAAACGATTTATTAAGAATAATGGTCCAGAATCAGCAGTAACACGTGCAGCAAGTGGTGGAAATTTAAAAGTTGTTCTTACTGATATAAAAGCTGGTACACGTGCTGAAGCAAATGCACACCCATCTTATTATGTTATTAATTTAGATTCTACAGCTTACGTTGTAGTTTCAGGCTCGAAAGTTACATATCCAGTACTCGGATTCTCTTTCGACAACCCTTTCATTACTACAAGTATTCCAGACGGTGTACAGTATATGTTTGATAACTATACCGTAGAAGTTAAAGATGCAAACACTAAAATTAAACCTTCTACTGCTATAGAAGATTTACGTAATGCTTATTTAGAGTCTACTCCAACACGTGCTGAAGCTATAGTAGGTCCATTATTGGGTAGAATAAAATGGAACCAACAGCCATATTATAATACTTATTGTCCAAGAGGAACTCCTGTAGGTTGTGTTGCAACAGCAACTTCTCAAATTATGCGTCTTTATAAGTATCCGAAACGTGGTACAGGTTCGCACAGTTATTCTTCATCGTATGGTACATTATCGTTCAATTATGACTACAATATTGATTGGGACGCAATGCCAGAATCAGTATTACGACAGAGAAATGACGAAGTTGCTCGTTTCTGTTATGGTGTTGCTGTGGCTCTTGATATGGGTTTTAGTCCTTCAGGTAGTGGAACATGGCAACAATATGTGCCAGCTGCTTTGAAGAAATACTATAAGTATCCATCAAATGTACAAAGTGCAGAACGTTCTAGCTATAGTTATAACCAATGGATAGCATTAGTAAAACGCGAACTTGATGCTGGTCGTCCAGTACAATATTGTGGTGGTGGCACAGGTGGTGCACATTCTTTCGTATGTGATGGATATACTAGCAACAATTATTTCCACTTTAATTGGGGTTGGGGAGGAATGTCTGACGGTTATTTCCAACTTCATGCACTTAATCCTGGTTCATTAGGAACAGGTGGTGGTTCAGGTGGTGGTTTTAATAATTACCAATCTATAGTTATTAACTTTGCTCCTCCTGGAGGTGTAGAGCCAAATCCAGATCCGAAACCAAATCCAGATCCGAAACCAACTCCAGATCCAGACGATCACTCTGATTATGGCAAAGCTTGGGGGCAACGTTGTGCAACTACATATATTAAAAATGTGCAAATAGGTAATGAAGGAAATGTAACAGGAAGTTCAGGTACAGGTTATGCACACTATTCACAAGATCCGATATTGTTGTATCCAGGTTCAACTTATTATTTGACACTCACTCCAGGTTTTACTGGAACTACTTATACAGAGTATTGGACAGCATGGATAGATTATAATGGCGATAAGGTATTTGATGACGACGAAATGATTGCCAAAGGAACAACATACGGTAACACTAGTCTGAAGAAAAGTTTTAGAGTTCCTACAAATGCAACAAATGAAAAAATACGTATGCGTGTTTGTATGAGCTGGGGAAGCTATGCAAAATCAGTAGGTAGCTTTACTTCTGGTGAGGTAGAAGATTACGATATCTATATCTCTAATAAGGAATATCCAAAACCAAATCCAAAACCAAATCCAAAACCAGATCCGAAACCAGATCCAAATCCTGGTCCTACAGAATATTGTAAGAGTGCAGCAACAAGTCCTTGTACAGCCTATATTCGTTTTGTAGAATTAGGTGGTATGAACAACTATTCAACTTGTACTTCAGCAGGTTATTCTAACTTTACAAGTAAGTATGGTATGGGTTATTCTGGATATAATGTACGTTACACATTAAGTCCTGATGGTCGTTATGGTACAAACTACTGGTGTGTATGGATTGATTTTAATAACGACAAGGAGTTTGACAGTTCTGAGTTAGTTGTTCAAAAGGCAAGTACAGGTACTGTTTATGGCAATTTCACACTACCACGCAACTTATCAAAAGGATTCCATCGTGTACGTGTTTCTATGAAACAAGGTAGTTATGCTGATTCTTGTGATAAGTTTGATGTTGGAGAGGTAGAAGACTACTTACTTTATGTAAGATATTAAGTAAGTATTTTATATAGAATACGTACTTAATATAATCTATCTCATCATTTTATAACCCAATGTTCGGAATTACAACGCCTTACATTGGGTTTTTCATTATTTATTCTTATATTTGCAAGCTAAATAGTATTTATGTTTTATTAGATATAAGGAATGAGAAAACAATTTTTGTATTCATATATAGCAAAAGGTGCACAAACCTTACTTTTTCGTAATATTATAATGTTGCTTTGTGTATTCTTATCGTCTTTCATCGTCTCATGTAGTAAAGAAGATGAACCTGACGATAAAAAAGAATATACAAAAGAAAAAACTATTTTTGTTTATATGCCTTGGACAGGTTCTGCTGCGAATTTGTATAAATACTTCGTAGTTAATATCAAAGATATGAAGAAGGCTATAATAGAGCAAAAAGGATTGAAACAAACCAATATGTTAGTCCTAATTGCCAATGATCCTAATAAAAGTCATCTCATAAAGATTACATATCGCAACGGAAAATGTTACGACGATACGCTTAAAACTTATAACGACGGTGCAATGAATACACCTTCAAAGATGTCGAGCTTATTGAACGAAGTTGTAAAAATAGCACCTGCTCCTATCTATTCTATGATGATAGGTTCGCATGGAGTAGGGTGGATATATACAGGAAGTGCATCTCGTTCAATGTTGCACAGTATAGAAGCGGACAGAGCAAGAAACAAAATGTTAGGTTTACCCATAACACGACAAACTCGTTATTTTGGTGGTTCAGATATTCAAATGAATATTGATGATTTGGCAGAAGGAATCAGAAATTCAAATATGCACCATTTGCAATTCCTTCTTTTCGACGATTGTTATATGGCAAATATAGAAACAGCTTACGAGTTGAGAAATGTTACCGATTATCTTATAGGTTGTCCAACAGAAATAATGGGACACGGAATGCCTTATTATGAAATGTGGAAATATCTTGCATCTATACAACCCGATTATGGAAAAGCAGTAGATGGTTTCTACAATTTCTATTCTAATTATGAAATTGGCAATGTGAAATACCATTATGGAACCATCTCAGTAACCGATTGTAGAAAAGTAGATAATATGATGCAAGTGCTAACTGCCATTAATAGCAGATATAGAATAGGTAGAAATGTTGATTCTAATTTGCAAGTCTTAGATGGATACAGACCTGCAGCATTCTTTGATTTTGCTGATTATATTCACCGCTTATGTAATAACAATACTGTTTTAAAAGGACAGTTCGATAAAGCTTTAGCCGAACTCGTTCCATACGAACGTCATACAGCGATGTATTTCTCTTCATTAACGGAGGCTGGAGAACATATAATAAACACTTGTTGTGGATTAACTATCTCAGCACCATCTACAAATGCGATGGTAATAAACAGCAAACCACGAAGTCATTTCTATGCTTCTTTGCGCTAATAAAGCATTAAGATATATCGATGAAATCGATGTTTTATCATATTGTGAGCTTAATTACAAAGTTATAAAAGAGAACTAAAAAAGAATATGGAGAATTGCACTGATGATAAAATTCGGATTGGTTTATTCGTAGGAAGTTTCGATCCTTTTACCATAGGACACGACTCTATTGTACGCAGAGCATTGCCCTTATTCGATAAAATTGTAATAGGCATAGGCATAAACGAGCGCAAACAATATATGCAAACTGCCGAACAACGTATGTTGGCTATACAACAACTTTATGCAGAAATTCCACAAATAGAGGTAAAAACCTATTCAGACCTTACAATAGATTTCGCAAAACGAGAACAAGCTACCTTTTTTATAAAAGGTGTACGAAGCATAAAAGACTTTGAATACGAACGAGAACAAGCAGATATAAATCATTTTTTAAGTGGAATGGATACATTTTTTTTAGTAGCCGAACCACAATTTGCCAGTATCAGCTCTACTCTTGTACGCGAACTTAAACATTTTGGCAGAGATGTAACCGAATTTTTGCCACAGAAACGATAAATAAAACAAAGAATGATAACATACAATGCAGAGGACGTAAAACTCCCCACGATAAAAAAACGCGAAACTACACGTTGGATAAAAAAAGTTGCAGCAACCTACGGGCGTAAAGTAGGCGAAATAGGCTATATGTTCGTAAACGATGAAAAGATTTTAGAAGTAAACAACGAATATCTTAGCCACGATTATTATACCGATGTTATTACTTTCGACTATTGCGAAGGCGATATTCTAAATGGCGACATTGTAATATCGCTCGATACAGTACGAACCAATGCCGAAAAGTTTGGAAAAACTTACGAAGAAGAACTTTATCGTGTCATAATTCACGGCATACTCCACCTTTGTGGTATCAACGATAAAGGTCCTGGAGAACGAGAAATAATGGAAGAAAACGAAAATAAAGCCTTAGCACTTCGCTAAGGCTTTATTTTGTTTTATATTAAATAAGGTAGTTTATTCTATTGATACCCATTTAATGGTAATAGATTTTGTTTGTAACAATATAAAAAGTCTATAAACACATAAAAAGAAAAAATGCTAGTCTTTGAATTCTAATAAATAGTATGGACCACTTGTTTTCTATTTATAAAAATTTATCGCTTCACAACCTTTTTCCCATTTATAATATAAATACCCTGTGCAGAATGTTCAGGTATATTGTTTAAGCGTGTACCTTGTAAAGTGTAGATACTTCTATGCAACCTTTTATTTTCTATTCCTTGAAACTCTATTCCAGAAGGTTTTTTTCTTGTAAAATAGCCAGTTGTTGGATTTGCCATTTCTATATCAATTTTGTTTTCATCGTAAACCACATTGCCATTTTCTCCTCCTTTCAGCTGTTTACAATCTTGAAACATACAAATAGATGCTTCGCAATCCCAAACACTGTTGCAATATATTGTAGTTAACAATTCGCAGTTATGAAACATATCGCTCATATCAGTAACAAGTTGTGTATTAAAGTTTGACACATCAATTGTTTCCAGAGCTTTACACCCATAAAACATAAAACTCATATTGGTTACGCTTTTGGTATCAAAATTAGAAACATCAATAATTTTCAGCAATTCGCAACCATCAAACATATAATCCATATAAATTACATTCTGAGTTTTAAAATCAGACACATCAAGTGTGGTTAGAAGTTTACAGCCAGAAAACATTCCACCCATATTAGTTACATTGTCTGTATTAAGGTTTTTTATTCCTTCAATAGTAGTGAGCTTTTCAAAGCCATCAAACCACAATCTTGTAGAGCCAGGATAGTAGTCTTTCATCGAACTATCGAAAATTGCAGTTGTAATCTCCTTTCTTTTATATTCTAAGCACCATTCCGGATAGTCTGTAGTAGAATTTGGCAAAGTATAAACAATGTCTTTAGTATACAAATCTTTATTAGAATTGTAAAAAAACGACAACCTTTTTGCAGTGGTATCCATCACGGCGTATGCTTCTTTTGTTTGTGCTTTTATAGTTATTGAGAATAATAACATTACAGTGAATGCTGCGATAGCAACAAACGTTCTGTTTATTAGTTGTTTTTTCATAATTTCTATACTGTTATGTTTGTGTATGTGATAGTCTTTTCTGTATATTCTTCTTAAATTTTAGGTGTTACTTATATGCTTTATACATAGAGTTCAGTTTTAAATCTTCCCAAGTTTTACAATATATATATATGCTTTGTAAACAATAAAAGATAAACCAACGATGTGTATTAAAGAGGAATATGGATAACAAATAAATCCTATTACTCTTTTTCTACAATTATCTAATTACTGTTGAACAGGTCGTATGCTGAAACCATAATAACGGTTGCTCACATTTGAGGCATTTGCTTTATCGTCATTAAAAAATAGATGGACAGCTAATTTATTTTCAAAAGAAACATTTTCCGATGTCCAATAATATCCATAGAATTCTACAGCATAAGGCTCATTCCCATTTATACAACCTGCAGCTGGTAAAAATATACGATTGCCATTAGGACCAGTTATCCAATAGCCACAATATCCACTTTTTTCGTCTTCGAACCATTTCCATGTGCATTTTTTTACTAGTTCTTCCATTTCTGCCGATGTTGGAATTCGCCATTTATTTCCTAACAAAATAGTAGCAACATCATCATTTGCCTCTAATATAGTCATCTTGTCGGAAGCATTATATTTTGTAATCTTCTTAGATATTGGTTCGTAATATTTATATCCGTTCCAATTATAGTTTTCTTTTGTACTAACTTCACCCCAAGCATAATAATTTCCATAAGCTTCTGGCGTTTCTGCACCAATATTACAAGAGCCCCATTTTACACTTAATCCTAAGTCTATACAAGTAATATGCTGTGTACTATTGGGAAAAGTTATGCTATCTATTTGTTCAATAATGTCGGCTTTTCCTCCTTTCCATATCTTAACACTTATTTGCTGCTGAGCAGACACTATTGATGCTACGATTAAGAAAAGAAGAGATAAAATATATTTCTTCGTCATAATATATACTCTTATTTATGTACTGGTCTAACAGGTATACCATAATTACGTGCAATACGATCGTCTGCTTGATATTTATCAGATTGGAAAGAAAATCCCTGCGCATACATTTTAATATAAGCCTCGTCTCCTTCGCGTAACGTATTAGATAAGTAGTAACCGTACTTTCCACCATAATAAGGATTCTTATCAAACATTACACCTGCTGCTGGAAGGAAGATAGAATTGCCATTTTTACCAGTTACTTTGTATCCATTAACATTATTAACGGTGGTCCATTCCCACGTACATTTCTCTACTAATTCTTTTATTTCTGCAGGAGTAGGCATACGCCAGCCTTCATTCATATTAGCTATGGCTGCATCGTCTTCAGAATCGAGTGTTGTTTTTCCATCTTTCACGTTGTATTTCTCTAAATTATTACGATCTGTTCCGTATTTATAGGTGTTCCAATCGTAACTCTCTTTTGTTTTAATGTCTCCCCACTGATAGAAGTTACCAAAATCTTCAGGATTTTTTGCACCAATATTACAAGTTCCCCATTTTACACTTAGTCCTAAATCTATATAAGTTGCTTTTTCTTCTGATTTAATAAATGTAATACTATCAACAGCTTGAATAGTTTCCGACTTTGTTCCGTGCCATACTATTATATCATGAGTATTTTGTGCACTTGCTCCTAAAGCGAGCATTATAGTAAAAATAATAGATAAAACCTTTTTCATATTGCTTATTTATATTTATTTGGTAATAATAGAATGTGTAAAACCTATAGAGTAAATTTAAAAGAAATGCCAGACTTTGTTCGTGCAATATAAATACCATTAGATGTTTTTAAAGATAAGTTTAAAGTTTCATTATCTTTGGTCGAAATGGCTGTTGTAATCAATCGTCCTGTAGTATCATATATGCTAACACGCTCCCCTTTTGATAAACCAAATATGCTTAAACTATTAGAATTTATGCGAAATATTACATCACTATTTACATTATCTTTGGCAGACGATATACTATTGGGTTGAACTTCTCCCCAATATACTCGCTTTATTTCATTGTAATCATAACTAACAACCGTTTTCTTAGCACGAATTTCTAATGCAGATCCAATTAACATTGTAGGTTTATCAGAAAAGGCGAAACCAACAATTGAACCATTCTTTAGTTGTAATAATACACCTTCCTCGCCCATAACTCCTAAAGTTATAAACAAGACAATTGAAAGAATTAAAAACCTTAGCTTTTTCATATTGCGAATTTTATTAACATTGATTTCGCAAAATAAGATATTTCTCTGCAAGAAAACAAAAAATGAATATAGACATAATATAGACAATGTATTGAATAAGTGTTAAAAAATAAGATGTAGTATATAGATTTCTGTATCTTTGTGGCAAAAAGGTATTACCATGAGTTTTTCTCGAATACATCGCATAGATATAGTAACAATTTTTTTTCTGTTGGCAACCACATTTATAAATATAGGTTGTTCTTCTTTTGTGCATACCAAAGAAAAAGTGTATGCCGATAGTTTGCTAAATAATTCGTATTTAGATATTATAAATTATTCTTTTGTAAAGGCATATAGAGATATTTCAAAGGCACAAACTTTCTATGAAAAAACTAATAATCAAGAAAAACAAGCAATATGCCAAATTCATCTTGCCTTATTATATGAAGGTATTGGTTTATGGGAAGAGGCTCACGAAAATCTTATAAAAGCGCGTAGTGCACTGAAGCAACTTTCTCCAATAGTGAAATATAGATACTATTATGCAAACGTAGTATATTTGTTAGAACACTGTAAAAATTATGCAGACGCAGGGCGAGTAATGAAATATGCTATTGCAAACGACCATAGCATAAATAACAAAGTTTTTCTTCAAACCGACTTAAGTAACTTAGCAGAAATATATATTAAACAAGGAAAGATAAAAGAAGCCTCAAAAATTCTTAATAGTTTAGGTAAGCACGATAACAAATTCTTTCACACCCAACTGTTATATTGTAGTTTGCTTATAGCAAAACAACACAGCCGTCCAGATTCTATTTATAATATTGCGCAAAAATGCCTTAAACAGAGTGTACGTTTTAGGCAATTAAATATTCAAGTGGAGGCACTACAAGCAATAATTCATATAGATTCTATACGTCAGGATTATCGTTCTTTTATCAATCATTTTACACAGTATTACAATATGCGCGATTCTTTGAATGGTGCAATGGCGACTTCCAAAATTAAACAAATACAAGAGAAGGCTAAAATAGAGAGCGAAAAACTTAAAGTATACGAAGAAATAAAAAGACAACGTATGCTATTACTACTTATTGTTGTAGTTGCTTTATTCGTAGTATGTGTAGCTTTTCTTATTTATTATCGCACCAAACAACGTAAACGAATTGTAGAACTTGAAGCAAAAGAACTATCCGATAAGCTTAGATATACTGAATTGGAAAAAGAACTATCAAAACTTAAAATGCAGATAGAAAAAGCGAAGTTAATTAAATCGCAACAAGAAAATATATCAATGTCGTTACAGTTAGCAATGCTCAGCGATCCAAAGGAGAAGAAAAGAATGCAGTTCTTTAACGAACAGTTTCAAATTATGGATAATGATTTTTGTAAGCGTTTAGAAATGCAATATCCAACTATTACCAAAGCCGAAAAAAGATTAGTGTATCTTATAAAGATTGGACTCGACGGACATAAAATTATGACTATACTTAATATATCTGGTTCAGGTTTTTACAAACTCCGTTATAGACTAAGAAAGAGATTAGGACTCAACAATGAAGATTTAGAGAAATACATTCAGCATTTAGAGTGATATTTTTTTATAGCTATAAGTGGACATTTTTTTATAATAAAAAACGAGAAAGTTTTACATTATATTTTTTGAAATTATAATTAAAAAATAAAATTTTATAATAAGAAAAATAGAACCTTTATTGTAAGGTTATATTTGTACTTTGTTTTATATTTTCAAAGAATAGTGTTTTAAAGCTATATAATATGGCGTGTTTTGTTATGGTAATACGGATAATCTTATTTTTATGTTAGAAAATATTATTGAATTTAGACGAATTTATAAAAAACATTATTATCTTTGTAGCGTGTCCTTCTTTTTAGTTATGAACTCTTACTGGGGTGGGACTGTAGAGAGAAAGCATAAAAAGAAGAGTTCTAATTTATTTCCTAAACGATGTATTATGAAAATTAAATTTTTATTGTGTGCTGTCTTAATTTCTTTTCCTGTAGTATTGTCTGCACAGACAATAAAAGGCGATGTGTTGGTAAGTGGTGATGGTGCTCCTGTTGATTACAAAATTCCTGAAGGAATACGAGAAATTGCTCCGAATGCCTTTGCAACTTCGTCTGTTAGAAGTGTAGAATGTCCTGCTTCGCTCGAAGTTATTGGGCAATGTGCATTCTTTTATGCCAACAGTTTAAAGACGGTTACATTTGCACCAAATAGTAAATTGAAGGTTATTGGCGAACAAGCTTTCAGCGATTGTGCAAGTCTTGAAACAATAGAACTTCCAAATTCGGTTGATTCTATTGGAACAAATGCCTTTGTGCTATGTGAAAATCTGAAGAAGATAGCTATTCCTACAGGACTAAAGAAACTTTCGCGTAGTACGTTTATGTCGTGTTCTAACCTTATGAAGGTGAAATTTCCCGAAACGTTGAAGGAAATAGACGAAACTTGTTTTGCCAACTGTGTGTCGCTTACTTCGCTTACTCTAACTGGTGTAGAAACCATAGGCGAACGTGCTTTCTATAACTGTAAAGTATTAACTAACGTAAAGTTAAACGAAGGGTTGAAAGAGATAAAAGCGAATGCTTTTCAGCGTTGCATTGCTTTAGAAACGCTCGAACTTCCTGCAACGGTAGAGAAAACTGGTGCAAAACTGTTCTTACAATGTCCAGAGTTTGGTGGTTTTACGGTTGCAACTGCAAGTAAATATATGACGGCTGTTGGCGGAGTGCTTTATTCTAAGGATAAAACTACGCTTTATGAATGTCCACAAGTTATAGCAACCGATAATTTTGTTGTTCCAGCTGAAACAAAAGTTATTCGTTCTATGGCGTTTTTTGAGTGTCAGGATATAAAGGCAATTACACTTCCTGCTAATATTGAGAAAATTGGCACGGGTGCATTGGCAAATAATGGTATGGCGAAGTTTAATTTTGCCACGAACAATAACTTTGTTTACGCAGACGATGCACTTTATTACAGAAGTCCAAGTGGTAATGGACTCTATTTGATGGCTGTTCCTTGTAAAGGTAATAGAACCGATTTTGTTCTTCAGTCAAAAACTTCTTATATTGCCGATTATGCATTTGCTTATAACAATAATGTGCAGAAAGTTTATATTCCCGATTTGGTAATAGGCATTGCAAATCGTGCTTTTTATGCTTGCCATGGCTTAAAAGATATTTATAGCTATAGAGAAACAGCTCCCGAACTTGGAGAAGAAGTTTTTGGCGATGTAGAATTTAATAAAGTATATTTACACGTTAGGAAAGGTTCAGAGAAATCGTATACAGACAATGGTTGGATGTTCTTGTGGGGCGACAATATTGAAGGCGATTATCCAAACATTGCAGATGGAATAGGCAATGTCGCAACAGAGAATATGAAATGCTCTGTAGTTAGATTGAATGCAAATGAAGTTTGTTTAACAGCCAATGTAAACATCAGTTCTGTGGAATTGTACAATGCAGCAGGCTCTTTGGTTAGCGAAGTTAGACAGTTTAACAGTAACAAAGTGTTGATTACTTTGCCTTATCATGGTTTTTATATTGCGAAACTGAAGTTTAATGATGGCAGTGTAAAGGTTGTGAA
>ERZ773197.1839-NODE-1839-length-14123-cov-3.202445_pt1 | contig 14123 bp, 10 predicted proteins | sample MGYA00580999_ERZ773197 | MGnify/ENA primary metagenome ERZ773197 (study PRJEB29015, sample SAMEA2738166) | human oral metagenome | biome: human oral; feature: human-associated habitat; material: saliva | place: China | collected 2185 ...
TGCTGTTGGGCTCTTCCACTTGGGGCGCTGGCGAAGTTCAGGACGACTGGTACGATGGCCTCGAAGTGCTGAAACAAGCTAATTTGGCAGGCAAAACGATTGCGCTATACGGTTGCGGCGACGCTGAAAGCTACGGCGACACGTTCTGTGGTGCACTGATCGAGCTCTACAACGCAGTGGTTAACAGTGGTGCCAAACTGGTAGGTGCTGTTGATGCATCAACTTATAACTATGTAGAGTCTGAAGCCGTTATTGATGGTAAGTTCGTGGGCTTGGCTCTCGATGTTAACGAGGACAACGACGAGCGCATCGCCAACTGGCTGGAAGAAATCAAAGGCGAGTTGGCCTAATCTCTTTCCGAAGCTTAGCTGGACACATTTGTTACCCGACCTGACAGTCCCCTACTCGCGGCATTCCTTTTGTTTAAGGAGTTTGTCAGAAAGAAGATTCCGCGTGCGGAACGAATAAAGGGCTGGTCCCGTAACTCACAAACACATTTTTATTATGGCAAAGTTTGAAAAAGGTAAGATTTTCGTAGCAAACGATTTGGTAGACTATGCAGAAGGTGGCGTAGTAAGTAAGGAATTGGTACACAACAATGCTGGTAGCGTAACGCTGTTTAGTTTTGACGAAGGCCAAGGTCTCTCCGAACACCTCGCACCTTTCGACGCCTTCATCCAAGTGACTGATGGCGAGATGCTACTCAACGTTGAAGGCACGGACAATCGCATCAAAGCCGGCGAGAGCTTCATCATTCCCAGCGGGGCACGTCACAGCGTAAAAGCTGAACGTCCCTTCAAAATGATTATTACAATGATACGAGGGTAGACACGAGGGGGACGACAACAAGATACAAGGGACGAGCATAAGAGCGGAGATGTTTTCTTCAACCAATATCTCGTACGAGGTGACTTGCAAAATCGTCCCCCGCCCTTTGTTATAAAACAAAAGAAACAATGAAAATCGAAAAAATTCACGCAAGAGAAATCCTCGATTCAAGAGGTAACCCCACAATAGAGGTAGAAGTGACACTCGAAAACGGTGTAATGGGTCGCGCCAGCGTTCCCTCTGGTGCTTCTACAGGTGAAAACGAAGCACTCGAACTTCGCGATGGCGACAAGGCTCGTTATGGTGGTAAGGGCGTTTTGAAAGCTGTTGAGAATGTCAATAACATTATTGCTCCCGCGCTTCGTGGCGACAATGTGCTCAATCAGCGCGCCATCGACTATAAGATGCTCGACCTCGACGGTACGCCGACGAAGAGCAACTTGGGTGCTAACGCCATTTTGGGCGTGAGCTTGGCTGTGGCTCAAACGGCTGCCAAAGCTCTGAATATGCCGCTCTATCGCTACATTGGTGGCACTAACACCTATGTACTTCCTGTCCCGATGATGAACATTATCAATGGTGGTGCTCATAGTGATGCCCCCATCGCCTTCCAAGAATTCATGATTCGTCCGGTAGGTGCAAGTTCTGAGAAGGAAGCTATCCGCATGGGTGCAGAAGTGTTCCACGCATTGCAGAAGGATCTCAAGAAGCGCGGTCTCTCCACGGCTGTGGGCGACGAAGGCGGTTTCGCACCAGCTCTTGATGGCATTGAAGATGCCCTGCAGAGCATCGTCGACGCCATTCGCAACGCGGGCTACGAACCAGGCAAGGACATCCGCATCGCTATGGACTGCGCAGCGAGCGAGTTTGCCTCTGTTCGCGATGGTAAGTACTACTACAACTACAAGCAACTCTCCAACGGAATGCCTAAAGACCCGAACGGCAAGGAACTTTCCGATGACGAGCAGATTGCTTACCTCGAAGAACTCATCACCAAGTATCCTATCGACTCTATTGAAGATGGTCTCGACCAGAACGACTGGGAAGGTTGGAAGAAGCTCACCGCTGCCATTGGCAACCGCTGCCAGCTTGTGGGCGATGACCTCTTCGTCACCAACACGCGTTTCCTGAAGAAGGGTATCGAACTGGGTGCAGCCAACTCTATTCTGATCAAGGTTAATCAGATTGGTTCACTCACCGAAACTCTCGAAGCCATCGAGATGGCTCACCGCCACGGCTACACCTCTGTAACTTCTCACCGCTCGGGCGAGACGGAGGATACTACGATTGCTGACATCGCTGTGGCTACCAACTCTGGACAGATCAAGACAGGTAGTATGAGCCGCACCGACCGTATGGCTAAGTACAACCAGCTCATTCGTATCGAAGAGGAACTGGGAGCCTGCGCAAGATATGGCTATGAGGCTTAAAAATCGAACTTTTTAGGCGGACACTACTATCCGTCCTAAAAAATACTCAAAACGAGGTACAAGAAACGAAGGGTTTTCCCTCCACTTGTGCCTCGTTTTTCTTGTGTGCTAAAAGCCATCTTGGACAATGGCAGAATTGAGAAACACACTCACCGTAAACCACTGACAAACAAACGCATAAAGAATGGTAAAAATATCCTTATTGTGTCAGCTGGCAGAATAAGGCTGTCAGTTCACGCAATAAGGCTGTCAGCTGACAGCCTTATTGTATTTTTGTCCCCTCATATACCTTTTCTTTCCTACCTCAACTCTTGTATTTCGCAGCTCACAACTTCTCCTTATCTTTGCATAAGAAAATCAAAAAGAAGAAATATGACATCTGATATTATCTGGGGAATACTCATCCCCCTCATAGGCACAACGCTGGGTGCCACTTTTGTGTTTTTGCTCCGAAAAGAGTTGAGCCTCTCCGTCAACCGAATGCTCACAGGTTTTGCTGCTGGAGTGATGGTGGCAGCCTCTGTGTGGAGCCTTCTCATCCCCGCCATCGAGCAAAGTAGCCAGATGGGGCGGTGGTCCTTTGTTCCAGCCGTCATCGGCTTTTGGGTAGGTATCCTTTTCTTGTTGCTGCTCGACAAAATCATCCCCCACCTCCATGCGGGAGCCGTTGCGCCGGAAGGTCCGAAGAGCCATTTGCAGCGTACCACGATGATGGTACTCGCCGTCGTACTCCACAACATCCCCGAGGGTATGGCCGTGGGAGCTATCTACTCCGGACTCTTGGGCGGCTCCAGCAGCGTGACGGCGGCGGGAGCTCTGACGCTCTCCATCGGTATTGCCATCCAGAACGTGCCCGAGGGAGCTATCATCTCGATGCCACTGAAAAGTGCGGGAATGGGCAAGCCGAAAGCCTTCCTTATGGGCTTCCTCTCGGGCGTGGTAGAACCCATTGCGGCCGTCCTTGTGCTCGTGGCTACAAGTGTTTTGCTCCCCGTTCTCCCCTATACGCTTGCCTTTGCAGCGGGTGCAATGATCTATGTCGTAGTGGAAGAGCTGATTCCAGAAATGTCGGAAGGGCCTCACTCCAACATCGGCACTATCTTCTTTGCCGTGGGCTTCAGTGTGATGATGATGCTCGATGTGGCGTTGGGATAAACCGTAGAAAAACAGAAGAAAAATGATGCTACTTCGAAAATACCCTTTCAAGGAAAGCACCTGGGGAGAACAGTTGCTCTATGCCGCCATCGTTTTCCTTATTCTCTATTTGCTGCGCCCCTTTGGGCTGGCAGCTGCCAAAGGCAACATCTTGCTGCCGTGCCTCGCGTCGGGCCTCATCACCTTTCTCCTCGAGATGGTGCATACACTCGTTGCACGGCAGGTGATGAAACACAAAGCGAAATGGACTATCCTCGATGCCAGTATCGCCACTATTCTGCTCGTCGTCTTTATCGGCGTGGGGAATTTCGCCTTTTGGGGTTTGTATTTCGGGGTGAGTCTGTTCAATCTCTCCTTGCTTCTTACTTTCCTCTATTGGACCTCCATCATTGGCCTTTTCATCACGTTTATCTCCATAGGCATCAGCTACAATCGCATGCTGCGAACAGAACTCGCTTCTATGCTCAACAAAACGGCGGAGCAGCAAACCGACATCCGCGTGAGCATCCGCGATGCAGCTGTGAGGGGACAAGCTCTGGAGTTACCCATCAACGATTTCCTCTTTGCCGAGTCGGTGAGAAACGACATTATTGTCCACTACAAGCAGCAAGACACCGTTGCCACCCGAACGTTCCGTCTGACCATTGCCGAACTCATGCAGCAACTCCCCTACGACAATATCTTTCAGTGTCACCGTTCCTTTATTGTCAATCTCAACAATATCACGAAGGCCAAGGGCAATTCCAACGGCTATGTCCTCACGCTTGCTCCATCAGAAGCGACTGTAGCCGTGTCGCGCTCCTATGTGGCGAAGCTCAAAACGTTCTTATAAAAACAGAGAAAGAAAATCGGATTTATCAACTCAAAGATAGGTCCGATTTTTTGATAATTATTTGCAAAAACAACTTAGTTGTTCGTCCCAAAAAATCGCTGCTCGTCCCACGCAGTAGTTATTTCTCCCAGAAAGTGGTTGTGCGTCACAACTATTTGCACGGTATTTTTCCCTTACATAATTTTGTTGCAGGAAATCGAACTGATACGGCCGTTTCTCCTTCGATCCAGATTCATTAAAGTTCCACTAAAAAACAACAAACATTATGAAAACTATCATTTCAAACCTCGCCATCGCCTTCTTCTTTATCGCAAGTATGAGTTTCTCCGCTTCGGCTCAAACCACCAAGGAAAAACCGCTCGACATGAAGCAGCAAATCAGCGCTTGCCTTAGTCAGATGCAAGCTCCCACGCCCGAAAACCTCCTCAACTGCATTGCACAGATGGAGCAAATAGAGGCACAGTTCCCCGACAGTGTACAACCAAAGTACCAAGCGGCGCGCCTCTGCCTCATCTTTGCTGTGATGAATCCCCAAAACGACCAGGCCGACGGCCTCGCCAAAGCGGCAGACCGACGCATCAGCCAACTCCGACAGATGAAAACGGCTTCACCCTCCGATGTCTACACACTGCAAGGTTTCTACCTCACTGCGCTCATCGTGAAAAACCCGATGAAAGAAGGCCCTGTATATTATCGCGACGCGCTCGACTGCTTCGACAAGGCGCTACAACTCGACCCTAACAACGCGTTTGCCCGACAACTGAAAGCGCGCTTTGTGGAAGAAGCAAATCGGATTATGGGAACGAAATAAAAACACATCGGACTGGTTTGCGTCCTCAGCGCATTGCTGAATGGCTCAACCAGTCCGACTTTTTTTCTTTGAACTTTTCCACTTTTCTTTCTCGCGCGGAAAAGTTTGCTTAGTCGCAGCTAAGACAGAATAAATAGGAGCGTCCTAAAAATCTATTTTCACATCGATGCCTACTTGCAACGGGCGTGTATATTGCGCATAGCGGCGCGACATAGAGATAAAGGACATCTCGCTATAATGGGCTTTCGTCAGATTTCTCGCCCAGAAATCAACACTCACTTTACCAGCCAGCTCCACTCCCGCGTGGGCATTGAGCACTGCATGGAACGGACTGCTAAACGTATTGGCTTCGTCCCACCAAATACGCCCCGCACCCACCATTTCAGCTCCAACCGTGAAGGCCTCAAAGAAAGCGTTCGATAAAGGTTGGCGGAAGTCGGCCGAAGCCGCAAGCGTGTGTTCGGGAGCATAAGGCACAAAATTTCCTTTATAGTTCGTTGCGTGCGTAGCCCCTTTGGCCAGTCCGAGAAAATACTGCGTAAAAGTGCTATGTGCCCACCCATAGGAAGCTTGCAGGCTCAGGCGGTTGTCGAGGAGGGAAGAGCGCACGCTCAGCTCCACTCCGTACGTCCGGCTTCGCCCTGCGTTCACAATCTCGCGCCCCATACCGCTGGGTGAGAAACGCGCCATCTGCAAGTGGTGGGTACTGAGAAGAAAGGCCGCAGCATCCAGTTGCAGCGCGCCTTCGAAGAGCGTGAGATGAGTGCCCAACTCGTGGTTCCAACTGTATTCAGGTTTATAAGCCAATGCAGACACACTCACCTCTCCGGGCATATTAGCAGCAATCATACCGCTCATGCCAGCGATGGCCTTTTCTCGGCTCTCCTCCGTCAGGCTCGGCAGCGTTTGCAGCGTAGCGATGCTGTAGTCGCGCACCTGTCCCATGATGTTTCGGCGTAGGAGGTTTTGCGCAAGGTCGCTGTAGTTCTCCAGATTGTAGCCACCACTACGATACCCCTTGCTCACTGCCCAATAAACATTTCCGATGCCGCTGGGCAAATCATACTGCAATGCCACCTTCGGAATGAGCTGCCAACTGCCATGATGGCTTTTCCCAGCCAGTCCTGCTTCGTTCGTGAAAGACTGATTGATGTCGAGTCCAAACGTAGGCATCTGGAGTTGGAAGAGATAGTTGTAGGGGCGCGCAGGAGAATTGAGCGTCAGCGCATGGCGGTCGTAGTCGAGGCGAAGTCCTGCTGTGAGCGATAGTCCCTCAAGGAGAAAATGGTGGAAAGTGGACTGATGGAACAGTGCCACATTCATCCCTGGAGTTTTCAAAGAAGCATCGAACGGCAAACGAGAGTCGGTGAACTGTAAAGTAACGAAACTCGGCATCACACTGCGGAACATTGAATTGAGGAAGTCCACTCCGCCCGCATAGAAATTGACGGGGCAAGTGGTGCGCTTATTCTCGTAGAGGAAGAAAGCCCCCGTGGTCCACGCCCAGTGGCGCCCGTTGCTACCTTTGAAGTTCAGCTCTTCGCTCACGCTGTTCATCCGCTGTCGCTGCTCTAAGGAGAAAATGTCCGCACGGATGTAATCTTGGTCCATAAACAGGCGGTCGCGGAGATGGAGGTAGGAAGTAATGGCCGAAAAGGTGAACTTCTTGGCTTTATACTCTACGTTGAGTCCCGTATGGAAGAGTCCGCGGCGATAGCTGCTTTGGCGATTTTGGGAAAGACTGTTGAGAAGATGCGGATAAGGCTCAGAGCTGGTGGTTGAACCAAGATAGTAGTAAGGGTTACTATTCTCATCGCTATAAAGATAGGCCGAACTGAAATCGAACCGCAGGCGGTCGTTGGCGCGCCAAACAGCTCGAAAGCGCCCTCTCCCCTCGTTGCTGCCATCGGCCTTGCGCCCCGTCGTCGTATTGCGGAAGAAACCTGCACTCCCCGCATAGAGTCCGCTCAGCGAGATGTCCAGCCCTGGAGCAGGGTGAAGAAAAGTGGTGGCACTGATGCGCCGCCCCGTATCTGGTCCAGAAGCACCCAGACGTACGGTCGTGCCGTTGTGTTGCGAGGGATCGGCCGTGAACACACGCATCAAACCGCTCATCGAACCGCGCCCATAAAGCGTTCCTTGCGGTCCGCGCAGGAGGTCGATACGGTCAATGTCGAGAAAAGAAAAGTCGTAGCAAGCTTTATCCGCAAAGGGAATATTGTCAACATAAAGTCCCACGGCCGGCGTATTGATGCGCGAACCCACACCGCGCACATAGATAGCACTTGTAAAGCGCGAACCATAGTTGGGCATATACACATTGGGCGCAAAAGCCGAGAGATTCTTCACGGCCTCAATGTGGTGGAGCGCCATATCCTTTGTGCCAAACACAGAAGCCGAGACAGGTTGGTGGCGAAAAGCTGTGTGCTCTTTGGGAGAAGCCACAACGACAGCTTCCTCAATATCGTACACCCGCGAAGTATCCACAGGCGTGTCTTCCATAGTGCTCGCACTCACCGTTAGCGGAAAAGCCAACGCGCCGAGCAGCAGTTTGTTATGCCTCATCTTAAATTGTTATTTTGTTTCGCTGGCAAAATTACATTTTTACTTGCGCGCCCGAAATCCTTATTTATAGGGACTTAAAACAACTTAATGCTGTCGGAACACATCTTTTTCCATCTTTTTTACACATTAAGGCAATAAAACATAGTGACTACTACGCTATAAATTCCTAACTTTGCCAACATAGCTCTTCAAAAGGAAAAACAATGAAAGATAGTTATAAAGAAGTAGACCGTATGTACGACGTTCTGTGCGACGAACACCATCTCTTTCAGATGCTAAGTCGCTTCGGAATACCTCTGGGCTTCGGCGAGAAAAATGTGCGCGAAGTGTGCAAGGAGAGTAATGTCGATGTCACTACGTTCTTGGCCGTGGCCAACTACGTTAAAGTGGGGCCAGAAGTAGCCTCTTATTATGTAGATAAAGTTAGCGCGGCTGCCCTTACGGACTATCTCAAGCGTGCCCACTCTTATTTTCTCGATTTCCAACTCCCGGACATTCGCCGACGCTTGGTGAGTTCTATCAACTGTTCCGATGCCAACGAAGTGGCTTTCCTCATCCTTCAGTTTTTCGATGAGTTCATGCGCGATGTTCGCCACCACATGGAAGCAGAGAATAAGAAGATGTTCCGGAGTGTAGACCAGTTGTTGCAGGGCGGCTCTATTTCCGACACACAATTCTTGCAGTTTGCTCACTCCAACGAGAGCTTTAACCACAAACTGCAAGAACTAAAGAACCTCATCATTAAATACTACAAAGGCGACGGGCCTAACGAACTGCTCAATACGGTTCTTTTCGACCTCTTCAACTGTGAGGAGGATCTCCAGCTGCATCGCGGCGTTGAAAACGACCTTTTCCTCCCCGCCGTGGAACTCCTGATGGAACGAACCAAGGGACAGCCGCTCCAGAAGAACGAGAATGACGAGTCGCTCTCCGAACGCGAACGCGAAATAGTCATTTGCATTGCGCGCGGCATGAGCAACAAGGATGTGGCAGACAAGCTTTTCATCTCTATCAATACAGTCCTGACCCACCGCAAGAACATATTCCGCAAACTCGACATCCATTCCATCTCCGGCCTTACTATTTACGCCGTGGTGAATGGTCTTATCACGCTCGACGAGATTCGAGACCGGAAATAACACATTCCTCCTCCCCTTCTTTTCGCAAAGGAAAGAAGGGGTTTTCTTTACCCCTCCCCCAGAACCGCTCCACTTGCTGGAGAAGCATTGAAAGAGAACAATCAGCGCCTCCCTAATTGTCAAACAGATTCTTATTTCACGAAGCCGAGAATCGCTTCTTTTCCAAAACTCCATAAGAGTTCCTCTCCCTTTCTCCTATAGAGCAAAGGACACAATAAGGATGTTCGCAGATACAATAAGGCTGTCGGCTGGCTTCCTTATTGTGTTAGCTGACGCCCTTATTCTGTCAGCCGACAGCCTTATTGCATTTTCACACCGCAGAAGGAGAAAGAATTAAAAATACAAGAGAAAAATCGCCGGTTTTATGTTGTAGAGCAGTTTTTCAAAGCTATTTTCCCAGAAAAATATCGGATAGGAAAATAGTTAAAGGCATTTCACCAACAAAAGCCACAATTTCACGCACCAGAAGGAGAAAGCAGATTGTCAAACAATCGGGCGATAAATAAAAAACATCCGACTGGTTGACCAGTCGGACTATTCTGCGAAATAGAATGATAAAATCAGGGAAAAGGCAGCTGCACACAGAGATGCAAGCTGTTTAGATTTTCTCCAGCAGTTCGGGCGCGAAAGTAAGTGTGGCAACAGAAACGAGCGTGGGGATCGTGACCACCACCATCTTGTTGCGCTTGCCCTGCACCTTTACGAAGATGCCCTCCACGCCATCAAAGTCGCCACCGTGAATACGCACGCGATCGCCGCGCTCAAAGTCGATTTCCTCTGGACGGAAGTAGAGCACCTCTTCCTCCGCTCCAGCCACTCGCTGGAAGGCGGCCATATCGTCATCGGGTACGATGATGCGGCGATTGCGCCCGTCTTGTCGCATACAGAGATACTGCAAGATGCGGCTGCGCTCCTTCACTTCCTGCATTCGTTCCTCCGAGGCACGCACAAAAATGAGGTTGCTGATGGCGGGAATGCGCTGGCGCGTTTTTCGCCCTGCGTAAGTGCGCACCACCGTCTTCATCGGCACAAAGTTCTCAACGCCCCAACCGTCCAACATCTGTTTGACTTTCATCGAGCGGTTGTAAACGGCCGACATCGCCCACCACCGAAGCTCTTCCTTCGTGGTGGCTGCGGACATCTTCGTTTCTTTGGGAAATTCCTCTTTTTGTTCCATCATGAATATAGTAGTAACGGCAAAAATACAATTTATATCCGCTTATCACTCCTCTTTGTCTTGCTTTTTTCAGTAAAAAGGCAACAAGTGTATAATTCTGCGCAATAGAGATAAGGCGAAAAGGACAAACGCAACCGCTGCGAGGAAGGACAGAAGGGAGATATTTTGCACTCGGTGAGGAGAGAAGCAAAATTTTAATGGAGGAAAGTTTTGAGGTGCGCTAAAGTCGTCGTAACTTCGCTGCTGCAATATCAAAATCATCATCCCCTATGATTCTTTTTTTCAGAACAAAGGAAAAAAGCGTGATTGCCACCGATGTGGATCACAAGCTCACCCCTGACGAAGTGAACGAACTCTGCTGGCTTTATGGCGACGCCGAAGTGCTATCAGGCGAAAACCTGACGGGCCAATATGTTGGGCCGCGCCGCGAAATGGTCACACCGTGGAGTACGAATGCCGTAGAGATTACTCAGAATATGGGTCTCCGCGGCATTTCTCGTATAGAGGAGTACTTCCCCGTGACAGGCAAGGATGCCGACCACGACCCGATGCTTCAGCGCCTCTATGACGGTCTCAACCAGGACATCTTCACCATCCACCACCAGCCCGCGCCCATCGAGTATGTAGAAAATCTCGAAGCCTACAATGAGCAGGAGGGTTTGGCACTCAGTCCCGAAGAGATTGGCTACCTCCATCACGTGGAAGAACAACTGGGGCGCAAGCTCACCGACTCGGAGGTGTTCGGCTTTGCCCAAATCAACAGCGAGCACTGCCGCCACAAAATCTTTGGCGGTACGTTTATCATCGACGGAAAGGAGCGCGAATCATCGCTCTTCAACCTCATCAAAAAGACAACAAAAGAAAATCCGCATAAGATTATCTCGGCCTACAAGGACAACGTGGCATTTGCCCAAGGTCCTGTTGTGGAACAGTTTGCACCAGCAGACCATTCTACGAGCGATTATTTCATCATTCGCGACATTGAGAGTGTCATCTCTCTCAAGGCCGAAACGCACAACTTCCCCACAACCGTGGAGCCCTTCAATGGTGCTGCCACAGGAACGGGTGGAGAAATCCGCGACCGTATGGGCGGTGGCGTTGGTTCTTGGCCGATAGCTGGAACGGCTGTTTATATGACGGCCTACCCGCGCCTGGATGGCGGTCGCCCCTGGGAGGATGTGCTCCCCGTGCGCCAATGGCTCTATCAGACGCCCGAACAAATCCTTATCAAGGCTTCGAATGGTGCTTCCGACTTCGGAAACAAATTCGGTCAGCCGCTGATTGCGGGTTCGGTGCTCACCTTTGAGCATCAGGAAAACAATGAGAAATATGGCTACGACAAAGTGATTATGCTGGCCGGCGGTGTGGGCTACGGCACCAAACGAGATTGCCTCAAAGGCACGCCGGAGAAAGGCAACAAAGTGGTAGTTGTCGGTGGCGACAATTATCGCATCGGCTTGGGCGGCGGTAGTGTCAGCTCCGTTGATACGGGTCGCTACTCCTCCGGTATAGAACTCAACGCCATTCAGCGAGCTAATCCCGAAATGCAGAAGCGCGCCAACAACCTTGTCCGTGCGCTTTGTGAAGAGGAGGTAAACCCCGTTGTTTCGATCCACGACCACGGTTCGGCAGGTCATGTGAACTGTCTCTCCGAATTGGTAGAGGAATGTGGCGGACAAATCGACATGGCGAAACTCCCCATCGGTGATACGACACTCTCGGCTAAGGAAATCATCGCCAACGAGAGCCAAGAGCGCATGGGCCTCCTCATCGACCAGAAACACCTCGAACACGTGCGCAAGATTGCGGAACGCGAACGCGCCCCAATGTATGTGGTGGGCGAGACTACGGGCGATGCTCATTTCAGCTTCGTACAGGCTGACGGCGTTCGTCCGTTCGACCTCGATGTGGTTCAAATGTTTGGCCATTCGCCGAAGACGGTCATGGTGGACGAAACTGTTGTTCGCCACTACGAAGATGCCACCTACGAGGTGCGTCATCTCAACGAATATCTCAACAATGTGCTCCAGTTGGAGGCGGTGGCTTGCAAGGACTGGCTCACTAATAAAGTGGACCGTTCGGTAACGGGTAAGATTGCGCGCCAGCAATGTCAGGGCGAACTGCAACTGCCGTTGAGCGACTGCGGCGTGGTGGCTCTCGACTACCGCGGACGTAAGGGTATCGCAACTGCACGGGGTCATGCGCCGCAAGCCGGACTGGCCAACCCTGCTGCGGGCAGTGTGCTCTCTGTGGCCGAATCGCTCACCAATATCGTGTGGGCACCTCTGTCTGAGGGACTCGACAGCGTTTCCCTCTCGGCCAACTGGATGTGGCCTTGCCGCTCACAGAAGGGCGAGGATGCTCGTCTCTACGAAGGTGTGCAGGCTCTGTCCGACTTCTGCTGCGCGCTGCAAATCAATGTGCCCACGGGTAAGGACAGTCTTTCGCTCTCACAGCAATACCCCAATGGTGAGAAAATCATTTCTCCGGGTACGGTCATCGTGAGTGCTGGCGGCGAGGTGAACGATGTTCGCAAAGTGGTTTCTCCCGTTGTTCAGAACAACCCGAAGACTTCGCTCTATCACATTGACTTCAGTTTCGACGACCTGCGCCTCGGCGGTTCGGCTTTTGCCCAAACGCTGAAGAAAGTGGGTAGCGATGTGCCCACGGTGAAGAATCCCGAATACTTCCGCGATGCTTTCAATGCCGTTCAGCAATTGGTGGAGAAAGGCCTCATCATGGCGGGTCACGACATTAGTGCGGGCGGTCTCATCACCTGCTTGCTCGAGATGTGCTTTGCCAACACGGAGGGCGGACTTGAGATCGACCTCGACAACTTCAAGTGCGACGACCTCATCAAGGTGCTCTTCGCTGAGAACCCAGGTGTGGTGGTGCAGGTGAGCAACGCCAACAAGGCAGCCTTTAAGAAAGTGCTCGACGAAGCCGGCGTGGCATACGTCAAACTGGGACAACCCACTGACGAACGCCACATTTTGGCCACAAAGGATGGTGCTACTTATCAGTTTGGTATCGACTACCTCCGCGATGTTTGGTACGAAACTTCCTATATCCTCGACACAAAACAGAGTTTCAACGGCTGTGCGCGTAAACGTTATGAAAACTACAAGCAACAACCGATTGAGTTTAACATTGTTCAGCCCAACTGGAAGGGCACATTTGAGAGCCTCGGCATCACGCCCGAACGCCGCACGCCTACGGGCATCCGCGCTGCCATCATCCGCGAGAAAGGAACGAACGGTGAGCGCGAAATGGCCTACTCCTTATACCTGGCGGGCTTCGACGTAAAGGATGTGATGATGACAGACCTCATCAGCGGCCGCGAAACCCTCGACGATATCAACATGATTGTGTTCTGCGGCGGTTTCTCCAACTCCGACGTACTCGGCTCGGCGAAAGGTTGGGCGGGAGCTTTCCTCTTCAATCCCAAAGCAAAGGCAGCGCTCGATCGCTTCTATGCCCGCGAGGATACCTTGAGTTTGGGCGTTTGCAACGGTTGCCAATTGATGGTGGAACTCAACCTCATCAACCCCGAACACAAGCACCGCGCCCGTATGCTTCACAACGACAGCCACAAGTTTGAGAGTGCTTTCCTCGGCGTTACTGTCCCGACCAACCGCAGCGTGATGTTCGGCAGTCTCAGCGGCGACCGCCTCGGCATCTGGGTGGCACACGGCGAAGGCAAGTTCTCCCTGCCCGAAGCAGAGGACAAGTACAACGTTGTCTTGAAGTACAGCTACGACGAGTACCCCGGCAATCCCAACGGTAGCGATTATAGCGTGGCAGGTATCTGCTCAGCTGATGGTCGCCATCTGGCTATGATGCCGCACCTCGAACGCTCTTGCTTCCCCTGGCAGTGTGGCACTTACCCCGAGCCACGTCGCACCGATGAGGTCACTCCTTGGGTGGAAGCCTTCGTGAATGCTCGCAAATGGATTGAGGAGCGCAAATAAGCCCTCCCCTCCATTTCTCAACACAATAAAAATGCCTGATGTGAAGAAAGAATTCAAGTTAGGCTATTAAAAAATGAAGAAATTTCTAATTACAACTATCATCCTTGTAGGAATGGTGTTAGGTGCGAAAGCACAAATATGCAAACAACAAACTAATTAAAGCATATTATTTAAACATGGTATTTTTTCTCATCATAATAGTGGTCGTATGCTCT
>ERZ773197.1841-NODE-1841-length-14118-cov-3.984214_pt1 | contig 14118 bp, 7 predicted proteins | sample MGYA00580999_ERZ773197 | MGnify/ENA primary metagenome ERZ773197 (study PRJEB29015, sample SAMEA2738166) | human oral metagenome | biome: human oral; feature: human-associated habitat; material: saliva | place: China | collected 2185 ...
CACAAGGAATACAGGCATTGGCAAACCACGTACAGGCGTTAAAGTCGTATTTGAACATATAGGCATATAAAAAAATAGTATACGGAAAGCCCGTATACTATTTACTTTTTATTCTGTTGCGTTTGATAGCCAGTCATTTAAAATCTTTATTATCTCCATTGCTTTCTGTGTATTTTCTATTAGTCTCAATGAAACCTTTTCATTTGTAGTTTTATCTATGGATCTGGCTTTCGGATAATCTTCTAAAATAGTTTTTTCGATATTCTTTCCAATAGTACATGCACAAATAGCAATATCACAACCACAATTGTGATCGTAATCTTTCAATTTTTTCAAATGATTCTTTACAGAGTTTTCTCCTTCTGAATAATCTCCTTGTGTTACAATACCTATTTTTTTACCTTTAAACTCTAATATATCAATAAAATCACCATTCCCATCTAAATATTGAAAATTATTGCTATCAGCTTGTTTATAGCCTTCTTTCAATAAAAGGACATATACTATTTTTAGAGTTTGGGTCTTTCCGCTATCGTTTTCTCCTTTTAATACTATAACTTTCATATCGTTTTAATTTTAAAAATGAATAAATTGCTGCGACAGGCTCACCCATCGCAGCGATAATAATCAGCAAACAGTGATTTATGGGTGTTCGCTTCCTCCGCCTTCGTCAGACGGTTTCTTCTTAGGTTTCTTTGTAGGTGCTTCCACTCGCTCGTAACTTACGTTGGTAAGTGTGAAGTATTTCTTCGAGGGCGAGAGTCGCACGACGGGCTTTGTGATGTGAAGTGTTGGCTTGAACTCCGTCTTGCCTTTCTCCACGATTTTGCTTTGGAACGAGGGCGTGAGCGTGCCGATGTCGCCATATTCCACGATGTCGCCGTTCTCCACATGCCGTTTTGCTATTTCAGCTGCAAGTCGCAGCACGGCTTCTACTTCGGCACCCGTGAATGTGGTTGCTCTTGCCACTTCGTCGCAGAAGTTGCGGTGGTCGATACGTTTGCGCCCTGTGGGTCGTGCCTGAAGCACTGTTTTTCCTGCCATCTTGCCGATGGTTGCTTTACGCTCGGTGAGCGTGTAGGCCAATGGTCTATTTGCCATAGTCTTTCAGTATTAAATTTTGTCCCTCCGAAATTATGTTTTTCCAACTGCCAGAGCGAGGGATTTTCTCTGCCGTTGGTATGGTTTTTAGTAATCTTTTTACAAAGGTACAAAAATATGACATCATTTCCAAAAGAATATGACGTCATATTCACCGAAATATGACGTCATATTTGCGCAAATATGACGTCATATTTTCCAGAAAATGACGTCATATTTTTCGGGATATGATAACTGTTTCTTTATCAGGTAGTTACAGAGGGCTGATTTTTTGATGAAAAATGGGCGTAATGGGCACTTCTATCGAGGGTTTGCCAGACTTCATTTTTAGGAGAATTAACAGCCATTTTTCAGCCACGTTCAACCTATTCGCCAAGTTTCCATTCTTCCATTTTGCCCCTATCTTTAACTTTTTTTTATTTCCCTTATTTAGATTTTGTTCAGAAAAAGCCTTAACTTTGTGGAAATTTAATCAGTGAATCGTGACTAAAGACATAGTCAAAGAAAAAGTTAGGGGCATACTTGATAGCTACCTTGAGATGAACAACCACAGAAAGACCACGGAAAGATTTGCCATTCTCGATGCGGTCTATGGTATGCAGGGGCACTTCTCGCTCGAAGAATTGGGCGAAAAAATGCTGGAAGAGAGCTTCAGAGTATCGCGCGCTACACTTTATAATACAATGCGTCTCTTTATAGAGTTGCGCTTGGTTGTGCGTCATCGTTTTATAGGGCAAACCAAATACGAGGCTTGCTACAATAACGACGACCACATACATCAGATATGTACCGTTTGTGGAGTTGTAACGGAGATAGAATCGACACCGATAACGGAGGCTATTGCCGAAACAAAGTTTACACGTTTTCGCAAGGACGGCTTCTCCTTATATATATATGGCGTCTGCTCACGTTGTCAGGCAAAGCTCTCACGCGAACGTAAAAAAGTAAAAAACAAGATAAAAACTAATGGAAACAGGTAAAGTTGATGTCCTATTGGGATTACAGTGGGGCGACGAAGGAAAGGGAAAGATAGTCGATGTGCTTACACCGCGCTACGATGTTGTGGCACGCTTTCAAGGAGGGCCTAATGCAGGGCACACTTTGGAGTTTGAAGGCGAGAAGTATGTGTTGCGCTCTATTCCCTCTGGCATCTTCCAAGGTGGAAAGATAAACATCATTGGCAATGGAGTTGTGCTTGCGCCAGACTTGTTTATGAAAGAAGCAGAAGACTTGGCTGCATCGGGGCACCCACTCTTTGAACGACTTTACATTTCCAAGAAAACCCACCTTATCATGCCTACCCACAGAATATTGGATAAGGCAAGCGAAGCTGCAAAGGGTAAGGAACTTGTGGGAACCACCGGTAAAGGCATCGGCCCTACCTATACGGACAAGACGAGCAGAAACGGTCTGCGTGTGGGCGATATACTAAACGACTTTGAGAATAAATATTTGAAGCACAAGGAACGCCACCTTAAATTGTTGAGTTCAATGGGTTGGACAGACTTTGAAAGCTTTGAGAAAACCGAAAGGCAATGGTTGGAAGGTGTGGAATATATGAAGAACTTCCGCTTTGTCGATTCGGAACACGAGATAAACCATACACTTCGTGCAGGCAAGCGCATTCTTTGCGAGGGCGCACAAGGCACAATGCTTGACATAGACTTTGGCTCTTATCCTTTCGTTACTTCGTCTAACACCATTTCCGCAGGTGCTTGCACGGGCTTGGGTATAGGACCAAACAAGATAGGCAACGTGTTTGGCATTATGAAAGCCTACTGCACCCGCGTTGGTTCAGGACCTTTCCCAACCGAACTCTTCGATGAAACAGGCGACAAGCTGTGCGACTTAGGACACGAATATGGTGCCGTTACTGGCAGAAAGCGTCGTTGCGGTTGGATAGACTTGGTGCAACTTCGCTATTCGATAATGGTGAATGGTGTAACAGAGCTCATTATGATGAAGAGCGATGTACTCGATACATTCGACACTATCAAGGCTTGCGTAGGCTACGAACTGCCAAATGGCGAAACCACCGACGAGTTGCCATACGATATCAGCAACGTGAAGCCAATTTACAAAGAACTGAAAGGCTGGAATACAGATATGACACGACTCACAGACGAAGCACAGTTCCCGAAGGAATTTAGCGATTACGTGAAGTTCCTTGAAGACTTCTTGGAAACAAGAATTGGTGTTATCTCAATAGGTCCAGACCGAGAACAAACTATAATAAGAAAATAACGACGATGGCAAATAAACCTTCTATCCCAAAGGGAACGCGCGATTTCGGTCCCGATGAGATGGCAAAACGAAATTATATATTCGATACCATAAAGAGCGTGTATGCGCTTTATGGTTTTCAACAGATAGAAACGCCTGCAATGGAAACGCTCCAAACCCTAATGGGAAAGTACGGAGAAGAGGGCGACAAGTTGCTTTTCAAGATTCTAAATTCAGGCGATTTCCTTAAAAGCACTACCGATGAGGAACTTTTAGCACGCAATCCGTTGAAGTTGCAGACCAAGCTTTCAGAGAAAGGATTACGCTACGACCTTACCGTTCCCTTTGCACGATACGTTGTAATGCACCGCGAAGAGTTGCAAATGCCTTTCAAACGCTATCAGATACAACCCGTTTGGCGTGCCGACCGACCACAAAAGGGGCGTTATCGTGAATTTTATCAATGCGATGCCGATATTGTTGGTTCAGATTCTCTGCTCAATGAAGTGGAGTTGATGCAGATTATCGACACCGTTTTCACCAAGTTTGGAATCCGAGTACAGATAAAAATAAACAACCGCAAGATACTTTCGGGTATTGCAGAAGTCATTGGCGAGCAGGAAAAGATTGTCCAAATCACAACAGCCATCGACAAACTCGATAAGATTGGTCTCGACAATGTGAATGCCGAATTGCTCGCCAATGGTCTGACACAAGAGGCCGTTGAGAAACTGCAACCCATCATCAGTCTCAGCGGAACAAATGCGGAGAAAATAGCAACGATGCGTGAGGTGTTGGCAAGTTCAGAGGTCGGACTCAAAGGCGTTGCAGAAGTGGAGTTTGTGCTCAATAATCTGGGCGAACTGGTCAATCAGATTGACCTCGACCTCACTTTGGCGCGCGGTTTGAACTACTACACTGGCTGCATCTTCGAAGTGAAGGCGCTCGATGTGGAAATAGGTTCAATCACAGGCGGAGGCCGCTACGACAACCTTACGGGTATCTTCGGTATGCCTGGCCTTAGTGGCGTGGGCATCAGCTTTGGTGCCGATCGCATCTATGACGTACTCAATCAGCTCGAACTCTATCCCGAGGATACAGCACAAGGAGCGCAACTCTTGTTTATCAATTTTGGTGAACAAGAGGCGGCATATTGCATGAGTCTTGCCCGTCAAACGCGCGCTGCCGGTATTTCTACGGAAGTTTACCCCGACAGTGTGAAGATGAAGAAGCAGATGAGCTACGCCAACGCCCAGCAAATCCCGTTTGTGGCCCTTTGTGGAGAAACGGAAATGCAGGAGAAGAAAGTGGCGCTGAAGAATATGCTCACGGGCGAACAGACTTCGCTCACCGTTGAAGAGCTCATCGAGAAAATCCGATAAGTTCCACTCGATGGCGCAAGGCTCTGCTGAGTCCGCCGTCTCATACACATATTTCATTCCCCCTACGTTGTGCCGCCGCACTCGCGTATGGGGAATGTTTTTTGTGGGGACAAATCCGCAAGCAGAATAAGGCTTTTCGTGGATTTCTTCCTGTTTCCTATCAACAGTCCCTATAGCTATTCCTTTATATATAATGAAGTAGTTGTATATCCTACACCTCTGTTTGTCTAAAATATTGAAAGGCATACCCACTTCAAAGTGATTGATTTCTGAAAAGCGCAGAAAATAAGGTCAGTAAGGCTCTGGTGGAGCGCCGTTGTGCGAGAATCTATGGTTTTGAGCCACATTTCTATTTCAATAATTGTTAAACGTAAGCTGAGCATTGTTGTGTCGACTTTGCAAATAATAAAGAAAAAGTTTGTTTTTACTAATCTTATTATTTATTTTTGTCGCGAAAAGTGTAAAGCATGACAACTAAAAAGGACATTATTTACTATTCATATCTAATCTAACTTTAATTACAAACTTATGAGAAAAGTCTATACTTTTCTGGCATCTGCAGTGCTGTTTGCTGTTGGTGCCGTGAGCGCACAGGCGCAGAAGTATTACGACGTCCCAGGTTTTGAGAACCGCGAGTTCGTGACCGAAATCACTCCGGGACAGCAAGTAGTGCTTCATACTGCTAGTGCGGGTACACCTAACTACCTCAGTGGTTCGGTGAAGTCTGCAACTGCTGGCGAGAATGCTGTTTACGCATTCGAAGAGGCAGGCGCTGACTCTAAAGGCGTGATGACTTACTACCTGAAGCAGGTTAACACGGGCAAGTACCTGGAAGATCCTCAGTACGCTAGTGGCGTTGAGTATGTTTCTTCTACTGCCAAAGCTTTCCGCTTCTATGCTAAGCATCCCGAGAACTTCTATTACAGAGGCGAGACAGTTCCTTCTGACGCTGATGTAACAACTACAGCTGTTTATGACTCAGCTCACTACAACAAAGTAAAGCCTGAAGGTGCTTACATCTTCACCAACGTTGACTACGCTAACAAGCCTATCAATGCTGATAATCAGGTTTACTTCTCTCCTTGGTGGTCAGATGCTAAGACTGCTGCTTTCTGGGGTTACCAGGACACAAACACTTGGTACGTTTACACTGTAACGGCTAAGGCTGGTAGTGCTCTCCTCGAGGCTGTAATCACTGACCTCTTCCCAAGTGGTACTAGCGAGCTCTATCCTACGGGTGAAAATGTAGGTTGTGTTTCTGAAGCACAGCAGAATGCTATGAAGGCTGTTTACGATGCTGCAGTTAACCAGCTCAACAACGGTGCAACCGATGCTACTGCTTGCGAGCAGAAAGCTGCTGAACTCAAGACCGCTTACGAAGCTTATATCGCTGCCCGTATTCCGATGAAGGCTGGTTACTACGTATTCACTAGCACAGGCCGTGGTGCTTCTGCTGGTATCTACGAAAAGGGCAAAGCTCTCTACTGGATGAATTGGGAAGTTCCTACAACGTATACCATAGCTGATGCTGCTTACATCTGGAAGGTTTCTGCTGCTGAAGACAAAGACACTTATCGTGTTCAGAACTTCTTGTCAAAGAACTATGCTTCTAATGTAAAGACTTCTACATTGGTTGAAACTGTTGCTGAAAACGCACCTGCTTACAAGTTCGTTTCTAGCACGCTCGACGCTTCTAAGTTTGCTATCGGTCCCGTTAAGACTGGTACTTATGGTTTCCTCCACGAAGAGGGCGGTTCTGGTAAGGGCCGTATCGTAGGTTGGGAAGCTGCTGCCGAAGCATCTGCTTGGACAATCATCCCCGTTGCTGATGCTGTCATCACAGCTCTCGAATCTCAAGTTAAGGCTTATAACGACAGCGTTGCTCAGGCTCAGCTGAACGTTAACTTCAAGAAGCTTTACAACAACGCAGCTGCTGCTTACACTGACAACAACTTCTACAAGCTCTCTTCTGGTCAGAACCTCTCAGCTGATGGTTCTACTATTATGTTCGACGACCCAGGTAGCGCAACAGATGCTTCTCAGTTCTCTTCTAATGCTAAGGAAGCAAGCGAAGGTACTTTTGAAGGTCTCATTGACGGTATTGCTACTGCCACTTCTAGCCAGGGTAATAACAACTGGTACTTCCACACAGCTTGGAAGGGTACTATTGCTGAACCTCACTACTTGCAGGTTGAGTTGCCTTCTGCAATCCAGAATCCGCTCTTCCAGTTCGCTAAGCGTACCAATGCTAGCTACAACCACTTGAGAAGCTTCCGTCTCGAAGTTTCTAACGATACTACTGCAGGTTGGACTGATGCTGGCGTATTCGGTGTTAACTACAACCGTACAGGTGTAGTAGGTAACGATACTGTAAAGAACGCTGTAGCACTCGTAGGTGCAAACCTCTCTACTGCTTACAAGTTCTTCCGCATCGTTTGTCTTGAGTCCACTGGTTCTCAGTCTTTGAATGGTTATGACTTCTTCCATATCGGTGAGCTCCGTATCTATGACGGCGCAACTGTAGATGCTGCTAAGTCAATCAATAGTGTTCTCGACGCTACTGCTAAGAACAATCTGAACAATCAGATGACTGCTGCTTTGGCTCTCATCAATGCAGGCACTGCTGTTACTCAGGCTCAGTATGATGCCCTCAAGGCTGCTTACGATGCTTACGTTGCTGCTGTTCCTAACAAGTCTAAGTTGACCAGCGCTATTGCTGAAGCAAAGGCTCAGGCTGCTGCTGCTGCTGAAGGCGAAGGTCTCGGTTTCTTCGAAGTAGGTGCTGGCGCACAACTCACTGCCGCTGCAGAAGCTGTTGCGAGCCAGGTAACTGAAGGCGTGATGACTGCTGCTCAGATTCAGTCTCTCACTGAACAACTCAATACTGCTGTTGCTGCTTTCAACGCTAAGTTGCACATGCCTGAAAATGGCAAGTACTACTACATCAAGTGTGCTACTACAGGTGAAGCTGCTAACAACTACGTTTACACTACTGATAATGGCAAGGCTCAGATCCGCTGGGGTGGTTTCGATGCTTCTAAGGGTAAGGATGCTCACCTCTCTGATGGTGCTCGTCTGAACTTCATCTGGAAGGCTGTTAAGAATGGTCCTAGCTCATATTGCTTCATGAATGCTGCAACAGGTACTTATATGGCAACTCAGCCAACTAACAACATGGGTATGTTCATGCGCCTCGATGCAGATTCATCTGCTATGAACCTGCGTTCTGCTAAGGTTGGTGGTTTGTTCAACTTCGTTCAGGCTGACAATGTATTTGCTAATGCTAAACCAGGTACTAAGACTGTTGTTACTTGGAACTCTGCTTCTGGTACAGACAACTCTGCTTTCTTCTTCGAAGAGGCTACTGACTGGAACCGCGCATACTTCCTGGATATGACCTCACCTGCTATTGTTACTCTTCCGTTCGACGTTCTCGACGCTCCTGAAGGTGGTAAGATCTACTTGCCTCTCGGTCTGAACAAGACAAAGGGTACAATGGAATTTGCTGAAGTTTCTGCTTCTGTTCCTGCTGGCACTCCGCTCTTAGTTGTTCCTAACGCAGGTGAAGCAGGCGTTGAGATTTCTCTCTCTGCTGCTTCTCTCGAGGCTATCAACTACACGCTGACTCCGGTTACTTATACGGATGCTACGACAGGTGCTGCATTCGCTGGTACTTTGGCTCCTGTTGCTCTTCCTGCAACGGCTGTTGTTCTCAACGCACAGGGCACTACCTTCCTCAAGGCTGAGAAGGACGCAACTAGTCGCGCTAACGATGGTTACTTCACTAATCTCGGTGAGTTCACTGGAAACGGTGACTACTCTGTAAACATTGACCCAGATCTCGTAACTGGTATCAATAGCGCAGTGCTCAACGTTGTGAAGTCTGGTAAGATCTATGATCTTCAGGGTCGTGAAGTTCAGAAGGCTCAGAAGGGTCTCTACATCATCAACGGCAAGAAGGTTCTCGTTAAGTAATTCGAGACATCTCTATAACTTTTCAGAAGGTCGCCCCAATGTGGGCGGCCTTTTTTGTTTCCTTTCTGTGAAGCCTCCTCTCTCGGAAAATGTTTAGCACATTTTCTCCCACTCGAGCGTTTGTTAATGCTCGAGCACAGTCGTCTGTTAAAATCAAAGAACAACCTTACAAAGAATCTTTCCTTGGAGTTTCTGAAAAAAAAATCTAACAGAGGCGCAGTACTACAATATGCACCATCGTAAATATCCTTATTGCGTTTGAGAATACAATAAGGGCGTCGGCTGACAGAATAAGGCTGTCAGCTGATATCCTTATTGTATTTTTAGTTTGCTTCTACATGATTATGGCTTGCAGCCGCTTGGGAAGCCGTTGCGAAGCCCTCACTGCTTTTATGAACATTTTATTTTTTTTTAGAAGTTAAGGGGCTAACTCTTTGTATATATTCGAAAAAGCTTATTATTGCTTGTTTTTTCTGCCTATAATCTGTATTTTAGCACCCCGAGAAAGCAATACTACACAAATAATTACCTATGAAACAAATCTCCAAGCACTTATTAGTGCTGGCAGGAGTAAGTCTTTCACTTTCGGCAGTTGCACAAGATGTGGACTATACGAAGTATCCAGACTACACTGCCGTAACGAAAGCTGACCCTACTTTGCGCGCGCGTAGAGGACCTACTCAGCGACCCGATCATGTGAATAACGGGGAATCTCGTTGTTTCCCTCCCGTTGTCAATCAGGACGGCGGTTCATGTGGTTCGGCCTCTCGTATTTATTACATGTTTACCTATGAGATCAACGCTTATAGGAATGCAGATGGCAAAAAGCCCGAGAACCAGTATCCCACCCACTTCACTTGGCTGCTTACCAATTCCAATTCCGGTAAGGAAGGAATGGCACGCGCCAATGGTATCCCCAATTCTGTGACTTATGGTGGTAATACCTATTCTCGCCTTTTTGGTAATCAAGTTTGCGAAAGCAATGATTTCGGTTGGATGCAAGGCTATGACAAATGGTTTGAAGCCATGCACAACCGCATTAGCCGCTCAGCCAATTTCCCTCTCTCTGTTGAGACTGAAGAAGGTCGTGAGGCTGTGAAAAACTGGCTCTGGAACCACAATGGTGACCCCGACTTTGAGGGACGTGGTGGTATCTGCGGTATCGGTGTGGCCAGCGGTGGCGACTGGAAACCTATTCCGTACACAGAAAAAAACAGAAGTATCGGTGTTGCTGGTAAGCAGTTTGTCAAGAGTTGGGGTAAGCAAGTGGACCACGCTCTTACCATTGTGGGCTACGACGACCGCATTGAGTTCGACCTCGACGGCAACGGTATAGCTGGCGAAAAGGACAAGGACGAAGTTGGCGCATGGATTATCGTCAACAGTTGGAGTCCTTGGTGGGCTAACAACGGTTTCATCTACTGCCCTTATAAGCACGCTGTTCCTGTTGGGACAAGCGGAGGCTACTATAAGCCAGAGATTTATTATGTTCGTAAGAACTATCGCCCGCTCAAGACTCTCAAAATCCGTATGGCTTACTCCAAGCGTAGTGAGTTGAGCTTGAAAGCCGGTATCGCAGCCGACACCTCAGCCACTGTGCCTGAACAAGAAATCCAGATGGAGCATTTCAACTATGCTGGTGATGGCGATGGCGACGGAGTAGATGCAGAAACTCCGATGTTGGGCCGTTGGGCAGATGGTGTCCACAAAGAAGCAATGGAGTTTGGCTATGACATTACAGACCTCTCTGCAGTGCTCGACCCCTCTAAACCCGCTAAATACTTCTTTGTTATCGATTCCAAGAGCACAGCTAATGGTGTGGGTAAGGTAGAAGCCGTTTCGCTGATGGATTATACCCATGGCGAACCCGGTATCGAAATCCCATTCCCCCTCGGTGATGGAGTGGATATCAAAACACAGGGCGAACGCACTATCATCTCTTTCTCTGTGCCTGGCGAGTTTATCGCTAAACCGCGCAATGTGGTTTACGCTAACAACCAACTCACTTGGGACGATCCCGAAACATGTACTTATGCGCTCACAGGCTATAAGATTTACAAAGATGGCGTGCTGATGTCAACAGTGGGCAAGGATGTTCATACAGCTTCAGCAGCAGCAAGTGGCAACTATGCTGTAGAAGCTATCTATGACAACGAAGGTGTGGCAATGGCTTCCGCTCGCGTGGATGCTACGCCTACTGACTTCCACGGTACTACGGCTACGGCCGACTTCACGCGTAAGTTCTTCGGAGGTGGTATCCGCATCAAGGATCTCTTCAAGAAAACATACAAGCAAGCAACTATTGAATACTGGCTCAGACCTATAGACTGTGTAGAAAATGGTCAGCAAGTGGGTCCAGGATGGGGCGACTTCCTCATCTGTGGTAATAGCCAAGGTCAACTCGTCTTTGGTTGGGACAATAACAACAAGTCAACAACGCGCCGCAGCACTCTGCTGCCCAATGGGTGGAAGCACATCGCCATTGTTATTGACGGCAAGAAAGCTACAGCTTATATCAATGGCGTTAAGCAAGGCGAGGTGGCAGGGCCTAAAGAAGGTCTTGGAGGCTTCGGCGACTTTGTTGTAGGTCGTGATGGTAATGAAGGTATCCGCGGTGAACTCAATGAAGTTCGCGTTTGGAGTACCGCTCGTTCACAAACACAGCTTCAGCAATATATGTACACGCAGATTGCGAACCCCGCAACCGAACCTGGACTCTTGGCTGAAGTAACGATGGACGAACCAGCCGACCAAGCGCTCACCGATAAGGCGAACAACCACGTGATTGAGCTGATTGGCAAGACTCCATTACGTTTGCTCAACACCAACTGCAAGGATAAGCGTACAATCAAGGCTGCTTTCTCCTTCCCTCAAGGCGCTGTATATAGCAATGCTGCTGTGCAGCTCGTCAACGAATCAGCAGGTAATGCTGTGAAGTTCCGCTGGACGGTGAAGGACGGTAGTAACACCACTAACTACAATACTCCCGAGCCTTCCGTAATCTTCCAAACTGCTGGTGAGAAGACAGTTTCTCTCCGCGTTGAGGACGCTACAGGTAAAGCCGACTCTCTCACTAAGAATGTAACCGTTGTTTCTCAGAATCTTCCGAAAGCTAACTTCTTCGGCCCTGAAGAGGTTTACATCAATACGCCTGTGACTTTTGTCAACCAGTCTTCTCCTCTCGAAGGCGTTAAGTATGCGTGGACAACAGAGGGAGCTGACAAGAATGCGTCAACCTCTCAGCACTTCTCCACTACTTATAAGACTCCTGGCGTTTATGACGTGAAACTGACCGTTACGAATGGTGCAGGTTCTACGGAATGTGTTCATAGAATCAATGTTCTGAACCTCCACCCGATTGTAAACTTTGAAGTAGAGAAGGGTGCTGTTCGTCGTAACACTTATGTGCGTCTGACCGACCGTTCACAGCACGATCCAACGCAATGGCACTGGGAAATATCTTCTGCCGACACTGTGATCGTTCATGAAGGAACGCTCCGCGGCTATCGCTTCACCGAGCCTGGTCGCTACGATATCCGTCTCGATGCTGGTAACGATTGTGGTTGGGGCACTTATACGCTCCGCAATGCAGTGGAAGTGAGCAACGAAGATCCTAAGACGGGTCTCAACTTCAAGGGGGCTGCTTCTGAATACGTTAGCTTCGATAATCCGCTACCAACGACTGGCAATAACGATATCACTATCGACTACTGGTTTAACGCACAACCTGTTTCAACTTACAACAACCAGGTGGGCGACCAGAATTTCTACACGCGCGCACTCTATAATGGTAGTGTGCTCCTCACCATCGGTGACAAGCACTACACCTCATGCGCTAACTTCTATCGTGTAGGCGAATGGCACCACTATGCCTTTGTTTTCAGCGGAGAATACTGCAACCTCTATCGCGACTGTCAGCTCATTGAGCAGATCAAGATTGGCAACGTTAATCTCCGTCAGAACCTCCCCGCTAAGTTCCGCCTTGGTAGCGCAGAAGCTCCTATGAAGGGTATTCTCGATGAATTCCGTATTTGGAACTCCGCTCTCACGAAGGAACAGTTGCACGCACTCTCTAATCAGAGTATTAAGAAGGTGGCTGATGCAGAGCGCGACCACAACCTGGTGCTCTACTATCAGTTCAACCAGAGTGGTGGCGATGTGGAAGATGCCGCTAGCGGTGCTCACACAGGTAAGCGCGTAGGCTTCGGCCCTGATGGCGATGCTTGGAGCAACTCTCTCGGTGCTTTCTGCCTCTCTAAGAATGGCGTTCAAGAAATCACTGAAAAGTATCTCACTAACTACAAGCGTCCGTTCTTCTATACGAGCGAAACAATCAATAAGGCTTACGGCTCACGCTTTGCAGGTCTTGAAATCGGTACGCAGCGTTCTGGCTGGCAACAAGAAAATGTTGCTACTGTGGGCGATGTTAAGATGAGCTTCTTTGTTGACCGTGAGCAGAATGATGTCCTCTCTCTCATGACAGGTGCACTTGCTTTCGCCGATTCAGCAAAGAATCTGAAGCTCTATCAAACCATCACGCTGCCGGCTGGCTACTACACGTTCGGTATGATTCCTCACGACTTCACTGGCGTTAATGGTTCTTACCTCGTTGTTAACAAGGGCGCAAGTCTGCCCGATGCTAAGCAGTTGCAGAAGGCTATTGCCTCTACAGGTTTGCACAATATGGAAGTCAACTTCCGTTTGCCAGAAGAAACAGAAGTTTCTCTCGGTTTGCTCTGCAACACGAGTGGTTACACAATGTTCAACGTGAATCGCTTCTATCTGAATCGTAAGGGTTCTAACGATAACTGGACTTACACGAGCGTTGATACTCCGGAAATCTCTCCTGCTGAAACTGAAGCTCCCGTTGTTTACGACCTCCAAGGTCGCCGCGTGGAGAAAGTACAGCAAGGTTTGTACATCGTGAACGGTAAGAAAGTCTTTGTAAAGTAAAGACCCAATAACTCCTTAAGGCTATTTGTAGCCACAAACATTACACCTGAGAAAGTGTAGCGTTTGTGGCTACTTTTTTATACCTGCTTTTAGTACAAAAGAAGGCGTGTGTAGTGAGCGGAAAATATCAAAATGTTCTCCTAAAGCTATGAAAGTAAGGACATAAACTGTAAACTCTTAAAAAATGTTGTGCTTGTCTGAAATAATTGCTTACTTTTGCATTCAGATAATGCTATAATATTTTTCAGATAACTCGTTTAGTTGGAATAAAAGGAAACTATTCAAACCTAATAAATAAAACCAATTATGAAGAAGTTTTACAACTTGAAGATGATGCTCCTCGTAGCTCTTTTGAGCCTCGTTGGAGTGAGTGTTAATGCGCAGGAGGTAGCGTACAAAACGCTTGACTTTGCGCAGGCAGAAATGGATCATATTTCAGCGTATAACAAAAAGTGGAATGCGACACTAAACGGTGAGACTTGGG
>ERZ773197.1844-NODE-1844-length-14093-cov-35.573657_pt1 | contig 14093 bp, 11 predicted proteins | sample MGYA00580999_ERZ773197 | MGnify/ENA primary metagenome ERZ773197 (study PRJEB29015, sample SAMEA2738166) | human oral metagenome | biome: human oral; feature: human-associated habitat; material: saliva | place: China | collected 2185 ...
GACTCTACTATATCAAAGCTAAGATAGGAATACAAGGGCAAAAAAGCAAGTGGTCTATATGAAGCAGTAAGTGGTTGTAGGACCAGCCTAACTTACATGTCAGAATAGGAAGAAAAGGAACCCCCACAACAGACCGCAGACATAGCCAACTAAGACGTCCTTTGGATAATGCACACCACCCAAGACTCGGACCAGACCTAGAAGAGCTGATAAGACCAATAAAATCAACCCTGCAGGCAGATTTGCATGCAAGCATGCCATGGAAATGATGGTTTTTGGTTTCGTTAGTTACGATATAACGCATATCAAAATCAGTTTGAGCAAATAAATTTCTTTACTCTTTTTATTTAAGTTTTTAAATTGTAGTAATTTAAATATAAAATTAAGCAAAAAAAAATAGTTTCTGGTATTATTGTAATGAAGCAAAAAAATTTTTGTGAGATTAATTTAGAAAAAGACAAAGAGGTATCTAATGTGAAAAAACAAACTATTATTGCTGGGGCCACAATCCTAGCCGCAACTACTGGAACAACTGCATTTGCAGAGGAAGTAAAACCTGCTACTCAACCTGCCGAAGTTGTAGCTACTACTACAACAGAAAATGCTACTCCTATTCAGAAAGCAGAAAAACAAGTAGAAAAAACTGCTCAAGATGTAACTAATGCTGAAACTTCTGCAAAAGATACTTTTGAAAAAGAAGCTCAAGCTAAATCTGATTATAATAAAGCAACTGATGAAGCAAATAAAGCTCAAGATGCAGTTAATAAAACTAAAGAAGATTTAACTAATGCTAAGACTAAATTAGCAGAAGATAAATCTAAAACTCCTAAATTGGACGAGAAACTTGCTAACGCTAATAAATCTGTAACTGACACAGAAAAAGAAATCTCTGATACAGAAAAAGATTTGGCTAATGCTAAAGAAAAGCAAAAGAACGAAGAAGCTAAAATTCAACCTCAAGTTGATACGCTGAATGAAGCTGCTACTAATAAAAATAATGCTCAAGACAAAGTAAATTCTATCAAACAAGATTTGAAAACAAATCAAGCAAAAGAAGCTACTTTAACTAACGAAATCAACAATTTAACTAATGCTCAAGAAGCTGCTAATCAAGATGTAACAAAAACTAAAGAAGCTTTAGATAATGCTAAACAGGCTGACCAAACTCGTGCTAATAACATTGCTTCTCAAAAAACAATTGTAGCACAAGACCAAACTAATAAAGATAATGCTATTGCAATAGAAAAAGCAAAAACTGCTGAAAAAGAAAAATTAGCAAATGACTTAACTTCTGCGAAGAAAGCTCTTGCTGATAATCTTGAAATTCCAGTAACAAATGCTTATGTTTCTGCCCTTAAAGCTTATAAACAAAATGATACAACCGCAAACAATGACGCTTTAGTAAAACTCTCTAAAGAGCTTCTAAATTCAAAAGAAGTTAAAGATGCAATGACATTGCTAAAAGAAAGCGATACTCGTACTGTTGACCCTGCTAACCTTACAACAGAACAATTAAAAGAATTGAATATCCGTATGGCTCAATTCATTGAAGATGTTCGTACTAAATTTGGTACATTCTCTCCAACTATGGTTCGTGTGAGTGAAGAATCAGTTAACTTGTCTAAACTTATCGGTGAAACATATAAGAATGCTGTCCGTAAAGCTGCTAATTCTACAAATCCTACTGTATGGGATGCGGCTGAAATGGGTCACTTGAAGAGTAGCGAATCAGTTGGCCCAAACTTGGCAAAAGCTGGTTATAAAACTACTGCTTTACCAGTTCGTATGGAAACACTTGATTATTCTCTTGATACAAATATGACAACAATGGGCCAATTAAAAGCTGCTCTGTTTAATAGCATGACTCGTTGGTTGTATGATGATGAGTTAAGTGATTGGGGCCATGCTCTTATCCAATCAGGCTTGGTTTGGGATTACAAGAAAACAGAATTGCAAACTTTCGTAGTTCAAGACGGAAGCTATGTAATGATTGGTGCTACTGAAACAAGCTTGAAAGAACAAGATAGCTCATTGAAAACTAAAGAGTATGACATTCCAGCAACAGATTACAATGCAGCTAACACTCGTGTAACTACTCTTGAAAAGCAAATTGAAACAAATAAAGCTGAATTGGCGCAAGCTACTAAGAATGTTAAATCAACAACAGAAAAGCTCGACAATTCAACTAAAGAATTGAAACGTTTAGAAGCGATTGAAATTCTTACTCCAAAAGTTCAAACAGCTTACGATAATGCAGTTGCTAAACATACTGAATTATCAAATCAATTAACAGATAAGAAAAACAATCTTACTACAGTTCAAAACAAAATTAAAGAACTAAACACTGCATTACCAAAAGCTGAAGCTGATTTAGTTGCGGCTACTAAAACATACAACAATGCCAAATCTGAATACGATAAAGTAAGTGCTGATGTTGAGAAAGCAAAAGCAGAAGTGAAACGTATTGAAAATCAATTAGAAACGCTTAATGCTAAACTAAAAAACGCTAAAGCAAATGTTTCTTCTATTCAAGAAGAAATTGCTAATAACAACAAGGAAATTGAAACATTAACAAATTCAATTAAAGAACTTGAAAAACAACTTAAAGAACAAGAAACAACACTTGAAGAAAAAGTTAAAGTTCAAAAAGAAAAAGAAGAAATCTACTTGAAAGCTAAAGAAGCAGCTGATAAAGAACGTGCTAAAATCAATGAACTTAAATCTAAATATGAAGTTGCGGTTACTTATTTAGAGCCATTGAAATTAGGAAAAACTCGTGAAGAACAAAAACAAAGAAAACTTGAAAAATACAATAGAATGTTTGATAAAGTATTGTACGGAACAAATACTACAGATAATCTAAATGCTAAGCACACTCTACCAGCAACTAACTCTTCTAATAAATCAGTATTAACAGTAATTGGAGCACTCATTCTTGCTTTGCTTGCTGGACTTGGATTATTCATTAACAAGGAGAAAAACTAAAAAGACTAAAAGAAAAGGAGCTATGCAGAATAGCTCTTTTCTTTAGTCTTAAAATAAGCGTTTCTGAGCTGTTTTCCCGGAGAGTCATACCATTTTATCAAAAGTTCGTACAGTCTTAACGTTGCTTATATGACGATATAACAACCCTCAAAATCATTTTAAGCAAAAGAAAAAGAGTCTGGGACAAAAGTCTAACCTTAAATATAAAAAGCGAACAAAACAAGTTATCTGACACTCAGAATACTGTCTTGTTCGCTTTTTTGTCTAATCTATCGATTTTAACAATTTATAATAAAGAATTCCTAAAATCAAAATCTTTTTGTCCCAGCCTCTTTTTAAAAGTTATTAGCCATGTTTACGTTTAAGATTGATTGCTCCTAGAGCAGAAGTAATATCCGCCATAATCACACCTAACATATTTACTTCAGCGCCAGTATTTGGTAATACTTTCTTAGTTGAAGTAGGCTTTGGAGTATTTGGAATTTCTTTAACTGTTGCTTTGTAGTATTCTGCTTTAATGTCAGCAGTTCCGCTCTTATCGTCAAATAAGAATACATTATCAAAGTTAGCGTCAACGTTTGTATCATGAATACAACCTTGGATAACACTTTATGTATAAGATGATCCTTCTACTATAATAGCACTTGAAACAGCTTCAAATGTTGTATTAGAAGTTTCTGTTAAACATGATTCATTAGTTTGAACTGCAATTTCTTTGTTCCATTTGTCAATGGCAACTTTATCAGCTTCATATTTTTTCTTGTTAGCTTCAGTAACATATTCCACAGATGGTGTTTCTGTTACTTTAATTCCAACTTCTTTTGCTACAACAGAATCTAAGTTTGTAGAAGTAAAGTGGTTACGAGGCCAGGCCCACTTGCTTTGCATTTCACAAAATAAAGAAAAGAATTCCCCAGATGAGCCCACAGGCATAGCCAACCAGAACATCCTTGGGATAATGAACGCCTCCTAAGACCCGCACAAGACCGAGAAGAGCTGATAAGACCAATAAAATCAACCCTGCAGGCAGATTTGCATGCACACAAGCCATGGAAATAATGGTTGCTGAAAAGACGTGGCGGCTGGGCATTGAATTCCCAGAGCTGTCCTTGTCTAGTAGAGGGACAATTCCCCAAGTTTCATAAGGGCGTGGTTGATTGATCCACTTACGCACCAGCGTCAATAGAACAAAACCCAATGCTGGCACTAAGATATAAGCGTAAAAGTCGTTCCCCAAGCCCTTGGTTATAAGACTTGTCCCCAGCAAAGTCAAGTAGGCTAAGGGCATCAGAACTGTCATCATGCGATTAAAGACTCGCATCAATTGTAATAGCTGTGGATGACGAAGGAGACTTGATTTCCTCTTATCATACCACTCTTGATAGTTTTTCATATCTATTTCTCATACTTTTCTAGGACCTGCTGGGCTGTTTTCCCCTTGGCAAGCCAGTCTACTAATTTGTCCAGACGACGGATTTCCTGCATCAGAGGATCGTCAATTTCCTCAATACGAACCCCGCAAATCTTACCTGTAATCGCCATCCGTTCAGGTTCATAAGACGGTGCCTGTCGAAAAAAATCTCCGTAGGTAAGGTCCCTATCCAGACAAGCAAGGATCTCACTCACTTCATACCCTGTCAGCCAACTGGTCACTTGGTGAACGGACTCTGCCCTTCCACCCTTTCGCTCAACCTTTGCAATCAAGACTGGATAGATCGCAGAAAATTTCATCTTGTATAATTTCTGACTCATACATTCCTCTTTCTATTATACCAGTATAAAGAAGAAAAAGAAGGCCGTCAAGCCTTCTTTAGATTTATTCTTCTGCTTCGTCTTCTGTAAATTGACTATTGTAGAGATCCGCATAGAAGCCACCTTGCGCCATCAGCTCCTCGTGATTGCCTTGCTCGATGATATTTCCATCTTTCATGACAAGAATCAAATCTGCATTACGAATCGTTGACAAGCGGTGGGCGATGACAAAGGAAGTTCTGCCTTCCATCAAACGGTCCATGGCTTTTTGGATCAATTCCTCTGTACGTGTGTCGACTGAGGATGTCGCTTCATCCAAAATCAAGAGCGATGCATCCTTGAGAAGAGCACGAGCAATGGTCAAGAGCTGTTTTTGTCCAACAGACAAGGTCACGGTGTCATCCAAAACAGTATCGTAGCCATCTGGCAAAGTCATGATAAAGTGGTGGATTCCCACAGCCTTGCTTGCTTCCATCATTCGTTCATCACTGATGCCCGTTTGATTGTAGATGAGATTTTCTCGAATCGTTCCTTCAAAGAGCCAAGTATCTTGCAAGACCATTGAAAAGGCATCGTGTACTTCTGAGCGCTTCATATCCTTGGTATCGACACCATCGATACGGATACTTCCCTTATCAATCTCATAGAACTTCATCAAAAGATTGACAATGGTTGTCTTACCAGCTCCAGTAGGCCCAACGATAGCGACCTTCTGGCCTGCATGAGCTGTCGCAGAAAAGTCATGGATGATGGTGCGTTCTGGTGTATAACCAAAGGATACGCGATCAAAGACCACTTCTCCTCTCATGCCAGTCAATTGTCTTTCCTTATGGGATTCATCCTGCATCTCAGCTTCACCTAGAAATTCAAAGACACGTCCCATGGCCGCACTCGCTTGTTGTAAGCTCGTAATCCCTTGGGCAATCTGTGATAAGGGTTGGGAGAAGGTCCGTACGTAAACCATAAAGGCTACAATAATCCCTATAGTGATATGCCCTTCTAGAGCAAGCGCGGCCCCAACAATGATGACCAAAACATAACTAAAATTCCCAACAAAGAACATGGCTGGCATCATGATACCAGAGATAAACTGAGATTTCCAGATACTATCATGCAAGTCTTGGTTTAAACCTGCAAATCTCGCTTTGGAGGTGTCCACTGCGTTGTAGCTGGTCACTACATTGTGGCCAGAGTACATCTCTTCCACATAACCATTGACGGCTGCTAGATTATTTTGTTGGGCTTTAAAATAACCCTGTGACTTGGCCATAATTACTGAAACCGCCGCAAAACCAACAAACGTAGAAACAACCGTTACCAGAGCTAAAATCCAGTTCATACTAAACATGGTCACCAAAACAGCAATCAACAAGAAGCTGGCTGAGATAACTGTTCCGAGACTTTGGTTGAGAGATTGCGCCGCCGTATCCACATCATTGGTCACACGAGATAAAGTGTCCCCTTGCGAATGACGATCAAAATAGCCAAGGGGCAAACGATTGATCTTTTCAGCGATTGCTGTCCGCAAGCGTTTTGAAAAATGTTGGATACTTGTTGAAAAAATATAGGCCTGTGTATAGTTAAGGATAGTACCAAGTACATAGAGAATCACTAAAAAGCTAGCAATACTTGAAACAGCCTCTAGGTCAATTCCCGTCATCAAACCATCTGAAATCAAGTTGGTAATTTCCTTAATCTTGGTTGGTCCATAAACAGTGATAATGCTTGAACATACAGCTGCTACAACCGCTACTAGTAGGGGAAGTTGGAGACCTGCTAGAAAAGGTTTATAATATTTCCAAAAAGACATTTTCTTATTTTCCATGTTCCAATTCCTCCTTCGATAGTTGCGAGTAGGCAATTTCTTGGTAGACTTCGTTGGTAGCTAGAAGTTCCTTATGGGTGCCTTGTCCCACGACTTTTCCTTGATCCAAGACTAAGATCAGGTCAGCATCCATAATGGTAGAAATCCGCTGCGCTACGATGAGCTTGGTTATGGATTTTGTTTTCTCAGCTAGCTCTTGGCGTAGGACACGATCCGTCTTGTAGTCCAAGGCTGAGAAGGAGTCATCAAAAATGAGAATCTCTGGTTTACGAGCCAAGGCACGCGCAATGGCCAAACGCTGTCTTTGACCTCCTGAGAAGTTGGTTCCACCTTGGGCTACTTCTGATGCAAGTCCTGCTTCCTTATCCTCTATGAAGCTTTTAGACTGGGCCAATTCAAGGGCTTGCCACATAGCAGCTTCGCTTAGAGGAGTTTCTTTGCTTTTGCCAAAGTCCAAGTTCCCCTTGACATCTCCAGAAAAGAGCACAGCTTTTTGAGGAATATAACCAACCTTGTTGCGCAAATCTTCCAAGTCATAGTCTTGAACATTAACTTCGTCCACTAGGATTACTCCATCTGAAACGTCGTAAAAACGAGGCAAGAGGTTGACAAGCGTGGACTTACCTGATCCAGTCGATCCAATGAAGGCTACGGTTTGACCCGCTTCTGCTTTGAAAGTGACATGTTCCACGACTGCTTCAGAATTTTTAGAGTAGCGGAAAGTAACATCACGGAATTCCACTTGTCCTTGAATTGAAGGATCCGCCGTCTGTGCATGACTAGGATTTTCAATAGAAGGATGCAGATCCAATACTTGATTGATACGTCCTGCCGAAACCAAGGTACGAGGAAGAACGATAAAGAGTGCTCCCATGAGCAAGAAGCCCATTACCACCTGCATAGCATAGGACATGAAGACCACCATATCACTAAAGAGTGGCAAACGTTCTGCCAAACTTGCGTCGTTGATGATATAGGCACCAATCCAGTAAATGGCTAAACTCAATCCACTTGAAATCGCCATCATAATCGGGTTCATAATCGCCATCAATCGATTGACAAAGAGGTTGAGACGCGTCACTTCATCATTGGCTGCTTCAAATTTTTCATCTTGGTAATCTTCCGCATTGTATGCACGAACAACTCGAATCCCAGTCAAGCTTTCACGAGTGATGCTATTGAGTTTATCTGTCAATTTTTGGATGACCGATTGTTTTGGAAAGGCCAGAGTCATGAGAATAGTGGTCATCAAGACATTCACAATAACAGCCACAACCACTGCCCAGAGCCAGTATTCCGACTTCCCAAGGATTTTTCCAATGGCCCAGATGGCCATGATAGGCCCACGAGTCACTACCTGTAAGCCCATAGTAAAGAGCATCTGAATCTGAGTGATATCATTGGTCGTCCGAGTCAAAAGACTTGGGATTGAAAAACGTTTGATCTCTGTCTGCGAAAAATCCAAAACCTGATGAAATACATCAGTGCGTAGATGGGTTGTATAGGATGCTGCAACGCGAGCGGCAAAGAAACCAACCATAACAGATGAAAAGAAAGCCAACAAAGACAAACCAATCATCTTCGCAGCTGGTGACCAGAGTTCACCCAACTGCGTTCCAGACGTTCCGAGTAACTCTGTAATTTGCGAAATATAGGTCGGCACCTCTAGCTCGAGATAGACCGAGAAACAAGTGAAAAGAATCGTAAGGACGATCATTCCCCACTCTTTTCCTGTAATACGTTTAGCGAGTTTCTTCATTCTCTCCTCCTATCTTCTCAACATTTTCTTGCAATTGCCCAAGAACCTTTTCAAAAATTGCCAAGTCTGACTTTGAAACCCCGTCTAGCAGACTCTGATCAATCCAATCAAAAAAATCCTTAACTTCTTGCATCTGCGAACGCGATTTCTCCGTCAAGCGAACAAATTTTGCCCGCTTATCACTCGGGCTCGCCTCTAGCTCAACCAAACCATTTTGCACCATGCGCTTGACTAAATTACTGGCCACAGATTTGGTAATATTGAGTTCCTGCTCGATATCTTTAATCAGGACCAGTTCCTCTTTTTGCTCACAATGATCTAAAAAACGCAGAACTTGCCCTTGCGGTCCACCCATAAATTCAATGCCGCAACGCTTGGCTTCTTTCTGTACCATCAGGTGAACCTGGTGCCCAAAGCGTTTAAAAATCAACATCGGCTTGTCCATGATTGCTCCTTTCTCACGATTGAATATAGTTCTCAGGAGAACTAATTAAGTTTCCATGAGAACTATTTTATCACTTTCAGAAGAGATGTCAAGAAAAAAGTTTCCTAGAGAACTATTTTGGTCTGAATTGACATTGGAGAATATTTTCTCTATAATAAGCACTAGCTACCGTGGATAGGAATCCATTCACTTGATGAAGGGAGAAAACGTTCAAATGAAACCAGAAGAACAAAAGGTTTTAGGGATTTTAGCAACCATTTTTGGAGCCATCGCACTTTTAGGGTCCTGGATCCCGTTTATTAACTATCTATCGTTTTTCATCGCTATTGTCGCGTTGATCTTAGGTATTATCGGACTTATTGCCAATCTCAAAAAACGGAAAACAATGGCCATTATCGGAACATCTCTCGCAGTTGCTTCTGTTGTACTTTTCTTTACGACCCAGATACTGTACGCTAATGTCTACAAAGATTTTGTCAGAGAGTTTAACCGTTCCTATAGAGAAGCTAGTTCCTCAATGGAACGCGACTTGACAGATGATACCATTGATTCACTCCCTGAAGAGGAGGAAGACGATACCTTCACCTGGACCCAAGAACAGTTCGACGCTTTAATTGAAGGTGACCTTGATAACAAAGGAAAAGGTGGTACCAATTACAAGGATATTATCAAAAAGCATGGACTGCCAGACTCCGAGTTTGATTCCACTATTGAGGGCTACGACACAAAGAAAATTACCTATATTGGCATTGATGATAGAATCAAGACCGTTACTCTAACCTTTGTAAAACAGGATAATGGTCAACTCTTACTAGTTCATAAAATAGCTGTAGGCCTAGGAGAAAGCCAGCAGCAAAGAGATTCTGGAACCAGAATCTAATCTCAAATATAAAAAGCGAACAGCTAGCAAGTCTGTTCGCTTTTTTATTAGAATCCATCAACATTTGTGTAGATCTTTTGGACGTCCTCATCATCCTCAAGAACGCTGTAAAGTTTTTCAAAGGTTTCCAAATCTTCACCTGACAACTCAACTTCTGACTGAGGAATCATTTCCAGTTCAGTAACTTGGAATTCTTCGACACCTGACTCACGAAGGGCAACGATAGCCTTGTGAAGGTCAGTTGGAGCTGTGTAAACAGTGATTGTTCCTTCTTCTGCTTCTACATCATCCACATCAATGTCTGCTTCAAGCAAAAGCTCAAAGATAGCATCCGCATCATCACCAGCAAATACGATAACACCCTTGTTGTCAAAGAGGTAAGAAACAGAACCTGAAGCTCCCATGTTACCGCCATTTTTACCAAAAGCAGCACGAACGTTCGCAGCTGTACGGTTGACGTTTGAAGTCAAGGTATCCACAATCAGCATAGAACCATTTGGTCCAAATCCTTCGTAACGTCCTTCTGTAAAGGTTTCGTCTGTATTTCCTTTTGCCTTATCGATAGCCTTATCAATAACGTGTTTTGGCACCTGCGCTTGTTTAGCACGATCGATAACGAATTTCAAAGCAGTGTTTGATTCTGGATCTGGTTCCCCTTTTTTAGCTGCTACATAGATTTCTACACCAAATTTTGCATATACTTTAGAGTTAGCTCCATCTTTAGCCGTTTTCTTGGCTACGATATTGGCCCATTTACGTCCCATTAGGAATCTCCTTTTTTCACATTTTAATCTTTCTTATTATAACACAAGTCTAGCTGATTTTCACTAGAGGAAATGGATTTTCTTTTGCAAAGCAAGCTAGGATTTCCCTCCGACTGCCACGATTTTCTTGCCTTCTTTTATCCAAGGGTGTCGGGAAAGGGAGAAGTAAAGTTGGAGAGTCATCACAACCCAGAGTAGCGGTTCACAGAGAATAACACCTGTATAGCCTGTCCAAGGAATAATCCAAGCTACGAAAATAATTTTCCCAAACAACTCGATAAAACTAGATACGAGGGGCAAAAGTTTTTGGCCTAATCCCTGCAAGCTATTTCTATAAATCAATAAAAGACTTAAAAATGGATAAAATACAGAACTGATACGTAAGTACAAGGTCCCGTTTTCTACCAAGTAGCTGTCTGTCGAACTTGCTAGGAAAGAAACTAGGCTAGGACTGGCAAAAAATAGGAAAATACAGGCAAGGGCTGGCAAAAAATAGGAAAATACAGGCAAGGGCTGCCCAAGACATACTCAAATAGCTCCCTAAACGAAGGCCTTGGACAATACGTTCGGGACGTTTTGCACCAAAGTTTTGAGAGATAAAAGTCGTCATTGATGCTGAAATAGCCGTCATTGGTAATAAGGCAAAGGCCATGATTCGACGTGCTGCTGTTTGAGCACTGATAATGACTGCACCAAAACTATTGACAGAGGATTGCAAAATGACACTTCCGATAGAGACGATTGACCCCATCAGACCCATGGCTAGTCCCTGCTCCAAGAGATCCACATAGAGAGCCTTATTCCATTTGAAATGTTTGAGACCCGGAAGAAGCTCTGGAACACTCTTACGAATATAAAAATAACAGAGGATTGCTGACAAACCCTGCGAGATAATGGTTGCAAGACCCGCAGACTGAACTCCCAGATGCAGTTGCGTAATAAAATATAAATCCAAGATCACATTAACGATAGCTGAAAAGATAAGAAAAGCAAGAGCCGCAAGGCTATCGCCAATCGAGCGCAGTAAGCCTGCAAAAAGATTGTAAGCAAAACTAACCCCTACACAGGTAACAATCATGGAGATGTACTCATAGGATTGAGGAAGGATTTCTACAGGTGTCTCTAAATATTGCAAGAGTGGATAAAGACCGAAGAAGCCTATCAGCATGACAAGAGCACTCAGGATGGCACCCAGAATCCAAGTTGCTGCAACAGCTTCTTTAATCTTAGCAAAATTACGAGCACCGTAAAGACGAGCGATGACAACTCCCATCCCATTTCCAACTCCGAGGGCAAAGCCGATAATCAGATCAAAGATAGCCGTCGTTGCTCCTACTGCTGCTAGGGATTCTTGTCCAAGGAACCGCCCTACAATCAAGACGTCAGCTGTATTATATAGTTGTTGGAAGATATTGGACAACAGAATTGGAAGGGCGAAGCTCAAAAGTGAGGGAAGAATGGGGCCATGAATCAGGTCCACTGTTCGTTTTTTATTCATAAAGATATTATATCAGCTTTCCAGAGGACCGACAAGATTCTTTAACGAATCCTGAAATCAATTGCTTACAGAGAGACAATTTGCTATAATCAAGAAAAGGAGGTCATTTATGAGTTTGACCAGTCAATTAATAACCGATGTGTTTCCAGATCTTGATAAAGTTGAAAAGCTAAATAACGAAGCTTTCCCCGAGGAAGAACGAGTCCCTCTTTCTGAGTTTTTGCGCTATCAGGACCGAGATGACGCCCACTTTTTTGCGTTTTATAACGAAGAAGAATTTGTTGGCTTTGCTTTTGCCATCTCCAACCAAAAGGCCTTCTATATTAGCTTTTTTGCCATCATGCCTCACTTAAGAAGTCACGGGTACGGGAAGGAAATTATCGACAAACTAACTGATTTTTACCAGCGGACCATGTTGCTTGAAGTGGAGCGATTGGATGAAGAATGCGATAACTTGGAACAAAGAAAAGCTCGTATGAGCTTCTATCAACAAAATGGCTTTAAAACAGCTAACGCTTTTCTAGAGTATGATGGCTTGAGTTTTGAAATTCTCTACCGCGGTGACCATTTCGACGAGGAGGCCTATCGCGACATCTTCCAAAAATTACAAGATGAACATTATTTTGACTTTCATATCAAATACAGACGCTTTAGTGATCATTAGTTGTTTCAAGGAAGAGAAGTCTAATGAACTTTCTCACGATAAAACGCATAATATCAAGGTTATGAATACCTGATATTATGCGTTTTTATGATTTTGAAAGCTTTCCCTAGTTTTATCTTTAATCTTCAATTTCGATTTCAAGTCCATCGCCTAGGTCAAGCGTTACTTCTTGGTTAGGTGCTAGATCTTCTGCGACAGAAGTAGGAACGGTTCCCTCTTCATCTTCAATCAAACCGTATTGAACACGAACCTGATGGTCAATCTCATCAAAAATCTCTGGGTGATCTGCCAAGTATTTCTTAGCATTCTCTGATCCTTGCCCGATTTTTTCACCCTTGTAAGAGTACCATGCTCCTGCTTTTTGGATAATATCGAGATCACTTGCAATCTTCAAGAGCTCACCGGTCTTAGAAATCCCTTCTCCGTACATGATTTCAACAAAAGCTTCCTTAAATGGTGGAGCTACCTTGTTTTTCACGACCTTGATTTTGGTTTCCTTACCGACATTGGTATCTTTTTGGTCACCAGTTCCCTTGATTTGTGTGCTTCCACGAACATCCAAACGGACTGAAGCGTAGAATTTCAGAGCACGTCCACCAGGAGTTGTTTCTGGATTTCCAAACATGACCCCAACTTTTTCACGCAATTGGTTGATAAAGATGGCAATTGTTTTGGTTTTATTGATAGAAGCACCAAGTTTACGCATGGCCTGGCTCATCATACGAGCTTGCAAACCAACGTGACTATCTCCAATATCCCCATCAATTTCCGCACGAGGTACAAGGGCCGCAACTGAGTCGATAACGACGAGGTCAACTGCACCTGAGTCAATCAATTTTCCTGCAATTTCAAGGCCTTGCTCACCTGAGTCTGGCTGTGACAAGAGTAACTCATCAATGTTCACACCAAGGGCTGCAGCATAGGCTGGGTCAAGAGCATGTTCCGCATCGATAAAGGCTGCAATACCACCTTCTTTCTGTGCTTGCGCGACAGCGTGAAGGGCAACCGTTGTCTTACCAGAAGACTCTGGTCCATAAATTTCGATGATGCGTCCCTTAGGATAACCACCTGAACCAAGAGCAATGTCCAGAGCCAAGGACCCTGAACTCATGACTTGCACTTTTTGCTCCGCACGCTCGCCCAAACGCATGATTGAGCCTTTACCAAAGTCTTTCTCAATCAATTTAAGGGCATCGTTCAATGCTTTTTCACGATCAGCTCCAAATTTTTTCCCAATTTCATCTAATTTTTTTGTTGGTTTTTTCGCCATTTTGTTCTCCTATATTCTACTGGTCCTTAGACCTGTCTTTCATTATACCAAAATTTAGTCACTTAATAAAGTCTTGCGAACTAGGTTAAAGGCATGCATAACCGCGATGTGACGAACATCTGCACGGCTCCGTCCGGCAATATTAGCCTTGATCACCTCGGTCCCTTTTGCATGCGCCAAGCCGATAAAAACTGTGCCAGCTGGATGCCCCTCTAGGCTATCTGGTCCTGCCACACCCGTCAAACTAACTC
>ERZ773197.1850-NODE-1850-length-14055-cov-8.602500_pt1 | contig 14055 bp, 11 predicted proteins | sample MGYA00580999_ERZ773197 | MGnify/ENA primary metagenome ERZ773197 (study PRJEB29015, sample SAMEA2738166) | human oral metagenome | biome: human oral; feature: human-associated habitat; material: saliva | place: China | collected 2185 ...
TATAAGAAATGAAAGTTCAATAATAGCATAATAGGTATCTCAACAATAGTTGTATCAAGAAAGTGTGACATATGTTTGACAAACCTATAATAGATTTTAAAGAAATATTACAAAAATATTGCATTTTATGTAAAGATATGCTAAAATAAAAATAGTTTGAGAAGGAGGAACCAATGAATAAGCTAATTGAAAGTTTTAAAAATTCAAGATTTTCACAATTATTAGGCAAACCAATAAAAAGTTTCTTTAGTATAATTAATCAAGTAGATGTACCGGGGATTGAGAATGAAGACAAATATCGTTATTCATTAACTCAAGAAGAGAGAAAAATAGATGATGAATTATTAAATGCTTTAAAAGATGTAAAAGCAATAGAAAAAAGAAAAAAAGAGTTTGATTCTATTAAAGAAAAAAATAATAATGAAACCATGATGGAAAAAAATAAAGAGATAATACCAGAGGTAGATTATTCTAAAAGTAAGTCAGAATATGAAATAAATAGAGACGAGAGAGATATGTAAAATAACCCCCAAATGTTAAACTTCTTGTTAAACATTTGGGGGTTATTTTTATATTTACATATTATAAATTTATAAATCCAAATCAATAGGTTCTCTAGGATCTCTCAATTTTGATGTTATTGATTTTAATTTATTCAAATAAGATGTCGAATTATTTAAATATGAAATATCATCATGTCCAAAATTTGCATATGATGCTTTTTTTAACATTCCCATATATTGCAATTCTTGTGCAAAAGCTGGCATTTGCCCATCTCTTGAATATTCATTCAATATATTATTAAAAAATAATGGAGAAAGAGCTCTTTCAGAAAGTATATTTAAAGCAGAAATATCATCCTTGATCTTTCCAATACCTCTTAGAGTTTTAGCAAACATAGTTGCAGGAGCTTGAAGCTCACCATAAAAATCAAAATTAGAGAGATAAGATTGACCATTAAATAATCTTTCATTTGTATAATTTAGTAAAGATGGTCTATTTTTAGAAGAAGTAGAATAAACAAAATTCTCTGCTCTATTTTGAGTTGTAGCTTCATCCAGCATTGAGAAACCTTCACGAATTAATTGAGCCTGATGTTGTGATAAATTCTTTGCTCTGATTTCGTTATTAAGAAATTTAATAGCTTTTTGCATCCAACCATTATTGATTACATGTCCTAACTCATGTGCCAGATATAATTTAGTTCGTTCTTTACTAGTTAAATAATAGCTATTAGACAAATCTGGATTTATATAAATAGTTTTATTCTCAATTTCAGTTTTTCCATATATATTTCTTTCATTTTTAGGCAAAAGAGATATAATACTTACATTATTCATAATTGAATTAAGTATATAATTAAAGTTTTGTGGCGAGTTTTTAAAATTATAGTGTAAAAAGTCTTCTAAATTTACTATACAATTAGCTAATGGAATAGCACTATTACGTGAATCTATCACTTGAGAATTTTTTATTTGTTTCTTTAAATTAGCTGAACTATTAGCAATTAAATTTTGAAAATATTTAGAAATAATTTGATTTGATGTTTGAAAATCATAATGTAATTTGTACATAATCTGCCTCCATATAAATAATAACATTTAAGAACATAAAAAACAACTAGGTAATCCTAGTTGCTCTAAATAATTGGTGCCAACGAAGTTGTTATCTACAACTTTTTGGCTCTCTTGATGATTGATACAAATATCAATCAATTTATTAAAGTATATCATAATTAATTTTTTAATTTTTTTATAAATAAAAAAACTCTTACCAATAGGTAAGAGAAAGATATATCATCTTTTTTTTTAGACAATTAGCCCACATTCACAATGTAAACACTGTTGCGAGTGGTTACCTGGTAAATGTTGTTTCCCATATAGTTGATTCCTTTGACGGTGCTTGTAGACCAAGCAATAAGCTTAGGCTGACCACCGATAAACTCCATCTTGTAGCAAGAGTATCTTTCGCCAATCACAGGAACTTCATGAGCAATAGCCATATAGACCTTATCATCGGAAGAGACTTCATCAAACCATACAGAATTGAATTCTCCATAGATACCCTTAAGAGTATAATCAGTCTGCCAGCCACGATCTTTTGAAAGAACAACCTCATATTCCTTACCTACAACCAAATTGGTAGGGTCGGAACAACCATAATAACTCAGTGTGCCACCATTGTAACGAACTTTCTTTGCCATAATTTTTCCTCCTTGCGTAATAACGCGTTCAATGTTGTTTTTTCTAATGATGAAACGGAGTAAAACAAAAGTATCTCATCACTTATAATTATATTATATTTTACAGTATATGTCAACTAAATGTAGGCAAATTTTTTATCTATCGGATAATCCTTTAATTTTATTACCAAATTTACTTTATATTTTTCAAAGTTCACTTTCTTGTTTAATTATTTTCAACTTATACACCATCCTTTCGTTTGGATGATTTTAATATTGTTTTTAGACAACAAAAAATCAACCAGATTTATTTTCTGATTGATTTTTGTATCTATCTGTTTTATTAGTTCGAACAGATACGTCATTGGTGGCGACGAGGAGATTCGAACTCTTGACACTCCGGGTATGAACCGAATGCTCTAGCCAACTGAGCTACGTCGCCAAATATATTATTATGTCCTAACGAAAACAATTATAACTGATTTAATCAGACTTGTCAATAGAGAAATTTAATTGATTTAATAAAAGAAAAATGATAAAATATTATCGTAAAATTAAGAGAAAATTATATAAATAAAAGATAGGAACAACATGAACTATATAATTAAAAATTTACAAAATTCAAAAAAATATCAAGATATAATAAATACTAATAAAAACCCGGTAACAATATCGGGTCTTGTTTCTGTTGCAAAGCCAATGGTCATATCAGCAATAAAAACAGAAGAAAGAAAGCCAATATTAATTATTACATACAATGAAATAGAAGCTAAAGATATAATTAAAAACTTAGAATTTTATACAGGAAATGAAAATATATATTTATTTCCTAAAAAAGAAATATCATTATATGATTATGATGCAGGAAGTATAGATATATTATATGATAGAATAAATGTATTAAATAAAATAAATAGTAAGAAAAATATTATAATAGTAACAACAATAGAAGCAATAATGCAAAAATTGCCAAGTAAAGAAGTATTATATGAAAATATAATAGGAATATCAAATGGACAAACACTAGAATATAATAAATTAAAAGAAAAGTTAGTAAATTTAGGGTATCAAAGAGCAGATTTAATAGAATCAAGAGGACAATTTAGCGTACGTGGAGACATCATAGACATTAGTTTAAATGATAAAGAAGGAATAAGGATAGAATTCTGGGGAGATAATGTGGATTCTATAAGAAGATTTGATATAAAAACACAACGTTCTATAGAAACAATTAAAAATACAGAAATATATCCAGCAACAGAAAATATATTAGAAACATCTTTGGAAAAAATTGCAAATAAAATAGAAGAAAAATATCCAAAAGAATTATCAGATATAGAAGCAATAAAAAATGGTGATTATGAATCAAAAATAGATAAATATTTTAATGAATTTTATGAAAAACAAGATACTTTATTGGACTATTTAAAAGATTGCAAAGTATTTTTAGATGAGCCAGAAAAAATAAAATTAAGAATAAAAACAATAATAGCAGATAATGCAAATTTGTTTAAAGAAATAAGATTAAGAGAAAAAAGCGTACCAGAAAGATTAGAAAATATAATTGAATATAAATATAATCTAGAAGAACTAGAAAATAAAACATATTTGCTAAAGGAAACATATACAAAAGAAAACAATCTTGACTTTAGAGAAGTAAATATTTTTAGTGGAGATAAAAAAGAGCTAGAAGAAATAATTGAAAATCACAAAAATGATAGAATTATCATTTTATCAGGAAACAGCGAAAATAGTAAAAAAATATCATCAATTATACCAGAATCTGTAATAAGAACAGACATAGACAGTATATCAATAAATCCAGGAAATATTGTAATAACAGAAGGAAATTTAACAACAGGATTTGAAAATAAAGAAACAAACTTATTGGTATTAAGTAGTCAAGATTTTTTCGGAGTAAAGAAAAAGAAACGTAAGTCACATGAAAGCTTTAAAAATGCAGAAAAAATAGTGTTTGCAGACATGAAAATAGGAGATATGGTCGTACACAGAGAGCATGGAATAGGAATATTCACAGGTGTACAAACAATAAATAATGATGGAATAATTAAAGACTATATACAAATCAGATATCGTGATGGAGATACACTATATGTACCAACAGATTCATTAGACAATGTAAGAAAATATATCGGATCAGAATCAGGAATAAAATTAAGTAAATTAGGAACAAAAGAATGGTCAGATATTAAGAACAAAGTAAAGAGAAATTTAAGAACGGTTGCAAAAGAATTAATAGAATTATATGCAAAAAGAGAAAAAGAAAAAGGATATGCATTTTCAAAAGATACACCATGGCAAGAAGAATTCGAATCATCATTCCCATATCAAGAAACAGAAGACCAAATTCGTTGCATAAAAGAAGTAAAAAAAGATATGGAAAATATAAAGCCAATGGATAGATTACTATGTGGAGATGTTGGATATGGAAAAACAGAAGTAGCAATAAGAGCAGCATTTAAAGCAGTAATGGATGGAAAACAAGTAGCATATTTAGCACCAACAACAGTATTAGCAAACCAACAATATTTAGAATTCAAGCAAAGAATGAAAGAATATCCAATATCAGTTGACTTACTTAATAGATTTAGAACTCAAAAAGAACAAAAAAACACAGTAAAAGAGCTTGAAGATAAAAAAGTAGATATTGTAATTGGAACACATAGACTTTTAAGTAAAGATGTAAAATTTAATGACTTAGGATTACTAATAATAGATGAAGAACAACGTTTTGGAGTAAAAGATAAGGAAAAAATAAAACAATATAAATCAACAGTAGATGTATTAACAATGACAGCAACACCAATTCCAAGAACACTTCAAATGTCAGTAGTAGGAATAAGAGATATGTCAGCAATATATGAACCACCACAAGATAGAAAGCCAATTCAGACATATGTTTTAGAATATGATAAAGAAATAATTAAAGAAGCAATAACAAGAGAACTAGAAAGAGGAGGCCAAGTATTCTATATTTATAATATAGTAAGTACTATAGAAAACAAGGCGCAAGAAATTGAAAAACTAATTCCAGAAGCAAGAGTAGCATTCGCACATGGACAAATGTCAGGAACAGAAATTGAAAATATTATGCAAGATTTCGTTGATAAAAAAACAAATGTCTTAGTATGTACAACAATATTAGAATCTGGAATAGATATTCCAAACGCTAATACAATGATAGTAGAAAATGCAGACAGATTTGGTTTAGCACAGTTGTATCAAATAAGAGGAAGAGTAGGAAGATCAAATAAGCAAGCGTATGCATATATAACATATAGAAAAGATAAAATGATAACTTATGAAGCAAATCAAAGATTAAAAGCAATAAAAGAATTCACAGAATTTGGTTCAGGTTTTAAAATAGCCACAAGGGATTTACAAATAAGAGGAGCTGGAAGTATATTTGGAGAAGTTCAATCAGGACATATTGAACAAATAGGCTATGATATGTATAGCAAACTATTGAATGAAGTTGTAAAAGAAGAAAAAGGCGAAAAAGTAGTAGAAGAAGTTGAAGTACAAATCGATATAGGAATATCATCATTTATACCAGACACGTATATTGAAAACTCAAGTCAAAAAATTGAAATATATCAGGATATAGCAAACTGCAGGACAGAATCAGATATTATGGATATTATTGATGAAATTAGTGATAGATATGGAGACATGCCAAAAGAAGTCGAAAACTTAATAGAAATAGCAAGAATAAAAAACATTGCAAGACCACGCCATATAGTAAAAATTCAAGAAAAACAAATGGGATTCGTATTTACATTTGCAGAAGATATAGTAATCGAAGCGGAAACAATTTCAAAATTATTAAAACAATATAAAAACAGCATACATTTTTCAGCAATAGGAAAACCATATATAACATTAAAAATAGAAAAAAATAAAATAGAAGAAATAAAAAAATTTATATTAAATTTTGATGAGATAGAAAAAGATGATAATAACAAGTAAAGATAATGAAATAATAAAAAACATTAAAAAATTAAAAGAAAAGAAATATCGACTAGATTCATATATTGTAGAAGGAATCAAAATGGTAAAAGAAGCGATTAGTGAAAATCAAGAAATAGCATTGATTGCAATAAGAGAAGACTTCAAAATAGATTTTGATACAAAAAATACAAAAATAGTAACAATATCAAACAAAATTTTTAATGATATTTCAGACGTAAAAACACCACAAGGGATACTAGCTGTAATAAAAAAGAATCAAAATAATCAAATAGAAACAAATAGCAATTACATATTAGCACTAGATTCACTACAAGATCCAGGAAATATGGGCACAATAATAAGAACAGCAGATAGCGCAAATATCAATCAAATAATAATTAATAAAACTACAGTTGACCCATATAGTCCAAAAGTAATAAGATCAACAATGGGAGCAATTTATAGAACAAACATAATAGAAGTAGAAGACTTGAAAGCAACATTAAAAGAAATGAAATTAAAAGGATTTCAAATAATCACAACAGATTTAAAAGCAACTCAAAGTATATATGATATAAATTATAATAATAAAACAGTAGTTGTAATTGGAAATGAAGCAAATGGAGTCAGTCAAGAAATTTTGCAAACAGCAGATAAAAAAGTAATAATACCAATGTTAGGAAAGACTGAAAGCTTAAATGCGTCAATAGCTGCAAGCATAATGATATATGAATATGTAAGGCAAAAAATACAAAAATCATAGGAGATAAAATGAAACTAGTAGTACAAAAAGTAAAAAATGCAAGTGTAACTTCAGAAGGAATAATAACAGGGAAAATTAATAAAGGCTATATGGTATTAGTAGGAATAAAAGCAACTGACACAAAAGCCGAAGCAGATTATTTAGCAAAAAAATTGATAAATTTAAGGATTTTTGAAGATGAAAACGAAAAAATGAATTTATCAATAAAAGATGTTGGAGGAGAATTATTACTAGTATCACAATTTACACTGTATGGTGACGCAACACAAGGAAATAGACCATCTTTTATAGAAGCAGCAAGGCCAGAACAAGCAAATGAATTATATGAATATTTTTGTAACCAATGCGCAAAAGAAATAAAAGTAGAAAAAGGCGTATTTCAAACACACATGGAAGTATCATTAATAAATGATGGACCAACAACAATAATCTTAGAAAGATAGTTTTCTTTAAAAGGATGAAAATTTGAATAAACTAGCAGTAATATTATTAATAATAGGGTCAGCAATATACGAACTAATCATGGGAGTTATAAGCATGATAATAAATTAAAAACAAATCTAATCGCTAAGAGTGAAACAAAAGATTGAAAAATAAGCAAAAACAAAGTATAATATAAACATTAATAAAAAAGGAGTGCAAAATATGTATAGAGACCATAATTGTGGAGAATTAACAATAAAAAATGTTGGACAAACAGTACAATTAGCTGGATGGGTACAAACAATAAGAAACCTAGGCTCAATGCAATTTGTTGACTTAAGAGATCAATTTGGAATAACTCAAATTGTAATATCAGAAGATATGAAATCAGCAATGAATGAAGTATATCAAGAATCTGTTATATCAGTAACAGGTAAGGTCTTAGAACGTTCAAATAAAAATTTAAAAATACCAACAGGTGAAATAGAAATTAAAGCAGAAAAAATAGAGATATTAGGAAAGTCAAAAAATGTCTTACCATTTGAAATAAACTCAGAAAAAGCAGATATTTCAAATGTAAGAGAAGATTTAAGATTACAATATAGATATTTAGATTTAAGAAATGACAAAATTCACAATAGTTTATTACTAAGAGCTAAAATAATAAAAGACTTAAGAGATAAAATGGTAGAATTAGGATTTCCAGAAATCCAAACACCAATTTTAGCAAACTCATCACCAGAAGGAGCACGTGATTATATAGTACCAAGTAGATTACATCCAGGTGAATTCTATGCATTACCACAAGCACCACAACAATTCAAACAATTATTAATGATATCAGGATTTGACAAATATTATCAAATAGCACCATGCTTTAGAGATGAAGATCCAAGAGCAGATAGAGCACCAGGAGAATTCTATCAATTAGATATGGAAATGAGCTTTGCAACACAAGAAGACGTATTTAAAGTAATTGAAGAAGTAATCCCAGAAGTATTCAGAAAAAATAGTGATTGGAAAGTAGTAGATACACCATTTATTAGAATTTCATATGCAGAAGCAATGGAAAAATACGGAATAGACAAACCAGATTTAAGAAATCCATTAATAATCAAAGATGCAACACACTGTTTCAAACACACTGAATTTAATGCATTTAAAGACAAAACAATTAAATACATTATAGTACCAGATGGAGAAAAACAAGGAAGAAAATTCTTTGATGAAATGGGAGAATTTGCAAAAACAGAAGCAGATGCAGCAGGTCTAGCATGGGTAAAAGTAGATGAAGAAAATAATTTAACAGGTGGAATTGCAAAATTCTTAACAGATGAAATAAAAACTGAATTAGGTGCAAAAATAGGAGATGCAGTATTCTTCATAGCAGATGAATTCCATAAAGCGCAAAAAATTGCAGGATTAGTAAGAATAGAATTAGGAAAAAGACTTGATTTGATTGAAAAGAATATCTTTAAATTCTGCTGGATAGTAGATTTTCCAATGTATGAATACAATGAAGAAGATGATAAAATAGATTTCAATCACAATCCATTCTCAATGCCACAAGGAGAATTAGAAGCATTAAACACAATGAATCCATTAGATATATTAGCATACCAATATGATTTAGTATGTAATGGATATGAATTAGCATCAGGAGCAGTAAGAAATCACAATCCTGAAGTTATGGTAAAAGCATTTGAAATAGCTGGATATACTGAAGAAGATGTAAAAAACAGATTTGGAGCATTATATACTGCATTCCAATATGGAACACCACCACATGCTGGATGTGCTCCAGGACTTGATAGAATGGTAATGTTAATAGCAGATACGATAAATATAAGAGAAGTGATAGCATTTCCAAAAAATAAAAAAGCAAGAGATTTAATGATGAATGCACCATCAGTTGTAACAGAAAAACAACTAGAAGATGTTCATATTAAGGTAACAAAATAATTTGAAAATTATGGTGTTTTCATTTATAGGAAACACCATTTTTGTTGCAAGAATTCAAACAAATTGAAAGGTAAAAAATGAAGAAAAATATAAAAAGTTTTGATCTAGAAGATTTAAAAGAAGAATTAAAAAGCATAGGAGAAAAACCATTCAGAGCGGAGCAAATATTTAAATGGTTGTTCGTAGAAAAAGTAAAAGAATTTGAAGAAATGACAAATATTTCAAAAGAGCTACGTCAAAAATTAGAAGAAAACTACGATATATGCAATTTTGAAATTGAAAGAAAGCTAGTATCAAAAGATGGAACAATAAAATATTTGTTTAATATAGATGGAATAAACAATATTGAAACAGTATTAATTAAATACAAATATGGATATTCAGTATGTGTATCATGTCAAATAGGATGTAAAATGGGCTGCAAATTTTGTGCCTCGACAGGAATACCATTTGTAAGGAGTCTAACACCAGGAGAAATTGTAGAACAAATTTTAGCAATAGAGCAAGATACAGGAAATAAAGTTTCAAATGTAGTGTTCATGGGCATAGGAGAGCCAATGGACAATTTTGAAAACATAATGAAAACAATAGCAATATTAAATAATCCAAAAGGTTTTGCTATAGGAGCAAGACACATGAGTGTTTCAACAAGTGGAGTCGTTCCAAGAATATATGAATTTGCAGACAGAAACGCACAATCAACATTAGCAATATCGTTACATAGTCCAAATAATGAAACTAGATCAAGAATGATGCCAGTAAATAAAGCATATCCAATTGAAGAATTAATGAAAGCATGTAAATATTACATGGAAAAAACAAATAGAAGAATATCATTTGAATATGCATTATCAAAAGGATATAATGACAGTATTGAAGATGCAGAAAAATTATCAGCGTTATTCCATAAAAGATTAGGACGTTTAAATTTAGTACATGTAAATTTAATACCAATAAATAAAATTGAAAATGGAGCATATAATCAATCATCAATAGAAAGCATAATGAAATTTAGAGATTATTTAAATTCAAAAGGAATAACAGCAACAATTCGTAGAGAATTAGGATCAGATATAGAAGCAGCATGTGGACAATTAAGAAGAAAAAATCTAAAAAACAATTAAAAAAATAAATTGACTAATTAAAAAGTAAAGTATAAAATAATAAAAAATAATGAGGAGGAACATCAATGCAAGCATATGTAACTTCAGATATTGGAATGGCAAGAGAAATAAACGAAGATTACTTCTCCGTTAGCTATCCTGGTGATGAAGTACAATTATTTATAATTGCAGATGGTATGGGTGGATATAATGGAGGAGAAGTAGCAAGTAAAATAGCAGTACAATCAGTCCGAAATTATATAATATCAAATTATGCAGAAACAGAAAAGAATAGAGAAACATTAATAGAATTAGTAAAAGCAAGTGTGCAATATGCCAATATGGTAGTACATGACAAAGCAAGTAGTACACCAGAAGTACAACATATGGGTACAACTATTGATGTATGTTTAATAAATCAGGGAAAACTGTATATAGCACATGTTGGAGATAGCAGAATATATCGAATCCGAAAAGAATATATGAGACGATTAACAAAAGATCATAGCTATGTTCAGCAATTAATTGATCAAGGAAAAATAACAAAAGAACAAAGTATAAATCATCCAGATAAAAACATGTTAATGAAAGCATTAGGAATAAGCAGTTATGTTGAACCAGATACAATAGTAAAAGGATACTTAAAAGACGATATAATATTAATGTGTACAGATGGGTTAACAAACATGGTTTCAGAAGAAGAAATTTATAAAATAATAAAAGAAAATCCAACAGATGCTAGTAAACCTTTAGTACAGCAAGCAAATGATAATGGTGGCAGAGATAATATCACAGCTATAATTATAAGATAGGAGATCAAAATAATGGATTTAATAGGAAAAGTCATTGGAAATCGCTATGAAATAATATCAGAAGCAGGCAATGGCGGAATGGCTACAGTATATAAAGCAAAAGACAATATATTAAATAGACTAGTAGCAATCAAAGTCTTAAAAGATGAATTCACTACAGATCAGGAATTTGTAAAAAGATTTAATACAGAAGCACAATCAGCAGCAAGACTTACACATCCTAATATAGTATCAGTATATGATGTAGGATATGAAGAAGAAAATAATTTATATTATATAGTAATGGAATTAATAAAAGGTAAAACTTTAAAAGAAATAATTGTAAATGATGGTGCATTATCATGGAAATGGGCAGTAAATATTGCAATGCAAATAGCATCAGCATTAGAAGCAGCACATAAAGAAAATATAATCCATAGAGATATAAAACCACATAATATTATAATAACAGAAGAAGGAGTTGCAAAAGTAACAGATTTCGGAATAGCAAAAGCTGTTTCAAACTCAACGATAACAGCATTTGGAACAACAATAGGATCAGTACATTATTTTTCACCAGAACAAGCAAAAGGTGGAATAACAGATGCAAAATCAGATATATATTCATTAGGTGTAGTAATGTATGAAATGTTAACATCAAAAGTACCATTTGATGCAGATACACCAGTATCAGTAGCATTAAAACACATGCAAGAAGAACCAATTGAACCAATTGAAATAAATGAAGATATTCCAAGTGCAGTAAATTCAATAGTAATGAAAGCAATGCAAAAAGATCCAATAAATCGTTATCAATCAGCAACAGAAATGATATCAGATTTAGGAAAAGCACTTAAAGATCCAGATGGAGATTTTGTAATAATACAAAATAAAGATGGAGCATATACAAGAGTAATGAGAACAGTAGAAGCTCCAGAACCAAAAAAACAAGAAAAAAATAATAATAAAAAATTACAGTTCGCATTAATTTTAGTTGCAATATTCTTATTTGTGTTTGGAATAACAAAAATAACATTAAGTGGAGGATTTACATCAAAAATTGAAATACCTAATGTTATAGGAAAAACAGTAGAAGATGCAACAAAAGAGTTATCAAAATCTAAAATAGAATTTAAAACAGTAGAAGCAGCAAATAAAGATATAGAAATAGGAAAAATAATTTCACAAGAACCACCTGCAGGAAAAGCAGCAAAAGGAACAATTGTACAATTAATAGTAAGTAAAGGACCAGAAACAACAGAATTACCAGATTTTAAAGGAAAAAACATTGAAGATGTTAGAAAAACAGCACAAACAATGGGGTTAATTTTAAATGAAATACAAGAAACAAGCGATAAATTTGCAGAAAATACGGTAATAAGCCAAGACATAACAGCTGGTACAATGATAAAAGCAGGAGACAAATTAACATTAAAAATAAGTAAAGGTTATGAAAAAGTAAGAGTTCCAACAGTAATAGGAATGGATGAAGGAACAGCAAAAGCAACATTAGCAAATGCAAGTTTAAAATCAAATATAGTTTATGAAAGTGATGAAACAAAAGAAAACGGAAAAGTATTATCACAAGGAATAGAACAAAATAAAGAAGTAAAAGCTGGTACAACAGTAGAAATAAAGGTAAATAAAATTGAGAAAAAAGAAAAAACAGTAACATTAAAATTTAAAGTACCAGGAACAATAACCACAAGTTCAACAACAAATGTAACAAATACAACAACATCATCAAATAAAGTAGCAGTACAAATAATTGTAAATAATAGAGTAGTAGCAGATTATTCTAAAGAAAAAGGTGAAGATGTAGAATTTGCATTAAAAGGTTCAGGTTCACAAGATGTAAAAATAAAAATAAATGGAACAACAAGATTAACAAGAACATTCAATATTGAAGATGTTAGTGAAAGCATAATAATAGATTAATGGAGATAAAATATGGAAATATCAACATCAATATTAAATATCGATGAAAAAAATGTAACGGAAGAATTTTATAAAATAGAAGTAGCCAAAACAGACTATTTTCATATAGATGTAATGGATGGAGAATTTGTTAAAAATAATACAATAGAAAAAATGAAACAATATACAGATATTTTAAATGGAATTACAAATACTCCAATAGAAATACATTTAATGGTAAAAGATATAAAAAAATATATTGATATATTTATACCAAACAATCCAAAAAAAATTATATTTCATGCAAAAGCACTACAAGACTCAAAAGAAATTTTAAATATAATTAAATATCTTAAAGAAAACAATATACAAGTAGGTTTAGCATTAAATCCAGAAGATGAAATTGAAATAATAAAAGAATTTCTACCATATATTAATCAAATATTAGTAATGACAGTAGTTCCCGGATATGGAGGACAAAAACTAATAGAAAAATGCTTAATAAAAGCAAAAAAAATAAAAGAATATTTGGATTCAGAAAATCTAGAGACATTAATTGAAGTTGATGGTGGAGTAAACTTACAAAATATAAAAGATGTAGCAAATTCAGGAGTAGATATTGCAGTTGTAGGAACAGCAATAACAAATGCAGTAGATATGAATTATGTAATATATACAATGCATCAATCATAAAAATAAAATGAATCCAATTAGGATTCATTTTTTTTTTTATAATTATTAAATAGGAGGCTTTTAAATTTGAATGAAAAAATTTCTTGGTATATTGAAAAAGAAAATGCTTTTTTAGGAGAAAATGTAATAGCAATTTGTTATCATGCTAATAATCGAGAAGTAAAAGAATGTAATCTTACAAATAATGATATTCTAATTTTTATAAAAAATAATAATTTAAAAAAAAATAAAAAAATATTAAATTTAAAA
>ERZ773197.1858-NODE-1858-length-14023-cov-13.509092_pt1 | contig 14023 bp, 14 predicted proteins | sample MGYA00580999_ERZ773197 | MGnify/ENA primary metagenome ERZ773197 (study PRJEB29015, sample SAMEA2738166) | human oral metagenome | biome: human oral; feature: human-associated habitat; material: saliva | place: China | collected 2185 ...
AAAGTACTGGTGCACATCATCGCTTTGACCTCACGGTTGACCTTGAGTCGGGAGGCAACAGACAGGTACATAACATCAGTAGTAGTAAAGAGTGGCTCGGCAAGGATATCATAGTGAAGGCTGCGAACAAACCATTCTTCTGTGGCATAGTGACGAACATTGAGTTGCATCGCGATGGTAGCGACTTCGGGTGTATACAGGTGTCTGGCTACTCCTCTACTTATCGTATGGAGACGGCACCGAGCTGTTACTCATGGAATGACAGGTCGATTGGTGATGTCGTAAAGAGTCTGTGCAGTGATGGTAAGGTGCAGTTGGCATTGAATGCAGCACACAAGAAACAGTTGGATTACATCTGCCAATACGAGGAATCTGACTTCGATTTCGTTCGTCGGCTCGCCTTGCAGTATCAGGAATGGATGTACTATGATGGTCTGAAACTTGTCTTCGGTAAGCCAAGACGATTGCCAGACCCTATCAAGATGGAATTTGGTACGTCACTAAGTTCCCTCAATATTGGTCTACAAACATTAGCTCGTCCAGAACAGGTGTTTACGTTCCATTCTGGTGCAAACCGTGAGATGGACCGCAAGACGCCCGATAAGGCTTACGGACACGACAGGATGGCGGGTGATGCGTTCCGTGCTGCGCTTCCTTCCTACCCTAAGGCGGCTCGCCAGTACTCCATACAGCGTGTCAGCTCTATCGATGATCTTGAGAATTATGTACTCCTAAAACAAGCAGCCGAGACGGCTGAGACCCATTATGTCACAGCCGAAAGCCAGGACCCAAGGTTACACGTGGGTTCGGTGATAAGTTTGTATAGTTCTTTCTTAAAGGGAGTTGGCAATCTCTCCCAAGAGAGCTTAGGCGATTTCATCATCATCGAGATGACCCATGAAGTGAGCGAGAGCTGTTATTACAAAAACCGTTTCAAAGCCATCCCTGGTACTGTAATGAGTCTGCCTAATCCAAAGGTTGAAATGCCATTAGCTGAAACACAAATGGCAACGGTACTCAGCAATGCCGATCCACATGGAGCGGGTCGTGTGCAGGTGCGCATGAACTGGCAGACCGACAACATGCGAACAAGTTGGGTGCGTGTGATGACGCCAGATGGTGGTGGCAGCAAAGACGTAAAGAGCAACCGCGGCTTCGTTTTCATCCCAGAGGTAGGCGACCAAGTCCTCCTCGGCTTCCGCCATGGCGACCCCGCCCGTCCCTACGTCATGGGTAGCCTGTTTAATGGTACAACAGGTGGTGGCGGTGGCCAAGGCAACAACTGCAAGAGCCTTACCAGCCGCACTGGCTGTGCCTTGAAACTTAATGATTCTAAAGGAAGTGTCACGCTGCATGATAAGGGCGGTGTAAGCATGACTTTTGATGGTGCTGGTAATGCCACTACAAATGCAAAGACAAGCTATACAGTGAATACAGGAGAAAATGCTTCTATTAACGTTGGATCTGTAAAAGAAAGCGAAAGCGCACCAGCATACTTAACAATGAATAGTGGAGGTAAAGTAACGTTAAATGGTACTTCCAATATTCACTTGGCAGTTGACGAAAATACTTACATTGACTTGACTCCAGGTTGTATTACGATTAATGCTGCTACTGTATCTATTATTGGTACAGATAGTGCTGTTATTGGTACTAATAAGGCAGAAAAGAGCCCGTCTACAGGTACTACTAATAGCGACAATAAAAATAAGATTGTTTTAACAAGGGGCTTAGAGGTCGAGAATAATGGAGTAACGGTTAAAGGGGGTACCCTAAATGTTACTATAAATGGGGGAGAAGTCAATATAAATTAGATCTTGGGAATAATTAGTTTTCATGGACAGCAAGAGAAATATGGGCAAAGATGATATTTACCAAAATAAAAGAGGTGACATAAATGGTGACCAATTCGCATTTAATGCGCAAAGATATAATCATAGAATGGAGGAAGAAGAGCTCCGTCTGTTATCTTCATTGGGATTAACTAAGGAAGATATTATTGACAAAACAGACCCAGACCTCGGCACTACACGAAGTGCTGAGGCTATGCTTCGGTCTATTGAACGTCAAAGACAGTATAAGCAGCGTGTCATAGAAGCGGCAAGGAGAAAGAGAGAAACAGGAAAAGATATAGTAATAGAACAGGAGGATAGTAACAAAGAAAGAGATATTGAACGCATCTTAAAGTATAGGTGTGAACAAATGTCTGCAACTCGCCTAAATGGTGTTTCTATTAATAATTCTCAGGTTAATCAAGATTTTAAGGTAGTTCAAAATGTTGATAATAAGGAAGGTTTATTTTTAGTAACTTTGTTAGACAACATTGTTAATGCTACTCCACAACCCCTAAAAGAATCAGTTGATTTGCTGATGGAGGTAGATAAAGCTCTACTCTCTAATGTTTTATTGGATATTGACGAACAGACGGGCAAAGTTAATCAGATTTTAAACCATGATGAGATTATCAAACAATGGGACCAATGTAAGGATTCTTTGAGAAAAAAATACGATTTTATTCGAAAAGAAGATACTCGTGATAAGTTGGAGTATTTCCTTAAGGTTGCAGAAGAACAGGCTCACAACTTAGATAGTTTGAGTATGATGTTTAATGCAAAACTGTTTGTTAATACATTCTTTGATAAATATTTGGTTACAGATAAAAACCTCTTCGACCCATATAAGCGAGTCTTTAACTCACAGCTCTTTGAGGATATTGCTGTTGAATTGGATTTTACTCAGGAAATTCTGAAAGAGTCACCAAATATGGTCCTCATTCAAAGAAAAAGCAAGATGAACAAAGACACTTTACCATTATCACAGATTAAAGAGGGCTATGAGAAAAAGTTTCAACCAACGATTCAATATAAGTTTTCTGACTATAATTATTCTATGGTAGAGAAATATGTTATCAACACGAAATATAATTTCATTGTCCAATCAGATGTTTTATTCATAGAAGAAGTTACCAATAACTTGGAAGTTGTAACAGATTTTAAACTGAGAAAATTAGTATAAGTATATGGCTGAATCGTATATTCCAGCAGAGGCTTATGTCATTTGTTCAAACATGACATGCGGTGTACCACGTAAGTTATTACCATCACGTAGTGATAAAACAGTTGCCCACTCAAATGGTTCCAAGATTCTTCTGACAGTTGAAGACCGAAAGATTGACGAATCGTTTGAATGTGTGGAAGAAGGGTTGAGCTGGGGAGGATTTGAGGCGTTAGCAGCTGGTATATGTATAGGTGCATTGGTTGTTGCTACAGTTGCTACAGGAGGACTTGCCTTGGCTGCAACAGGCGTTATGTTTGCAGCTGCAGGCGCAACTGTCATCTCTGGAGTAGGGGGAATTATAAGTATTGCACATGCCTGTGATTGTACTCTGGAATCGACGTGGTCAGCTGAGAGCTTATCCGTTAGATTTAATAAAAACGCAGCCTTACTGAACAGGTCCTTTATGAACTGTAAGAATAAAGGCGTTATCAATATAATATTAGATAAACAGATAGCTATGGATGCTGCAAAAGCTATCAGTGACAGTAATATGAATGCCTTTTATTGGAGGATGGGTTCTCAGTTTGTTATGGGTGCAATAACTGCTATTACTGCAGCATCAAGCGCTGTGTCTCTTGTTGCTGCAGCAGTTTTGGCTGTGCCTTCATATTTTGGCTGGTGGTTACCTGATGATTTATCATCAACAACAAGTAATATAGGTGCTGGCGCTATTACCTACATCGCTGGTCTGGTTGTCACCAAAGAAGTTAAGAGTACGGTTTCATTAATAATGACAGGTTCCAAGACTGCAGCTGGATATGCCCAATATGGATATGGAGTGTTAGTTGAAAATATAGGAACCCAATTCGAAGGAGCAATACGAACTGCGATACACTCTAAGCAGATAAACCCAAGTCAATTAAAGGGATTTGCTGCTGGACTTGGAGGGGCTGCGGTAAATGTTGGAATTGGAATTGCAGCTGATAATAATATCGATGATTATCAAAAAGAAGCTTCAGATGAAAATAAAAACGCAAATAATGATGATAAATTAAACTCTATTAATGTTGTATCAATACAAGGATAATATATAATATGAAAAAGATTAATATGGGCTGGTTTCTGGGTGTCGGGCTTGTTGCAATGTTGTTGGCTATTGGTAATCTGATTTACACCTGCACACGGAATGACGGGGAAAAGTATGTACAGCAGTATATTGACGAGTCGGAGTATGTTACATTTCATTATCCTGATGGAATACAGGATGTTACTTATAGAGCAGGGAGTATAATGACTGGTGTTCTAATGAACTCAACAAAAAGAATTAGAACTGATAGTTTGGCTTTTTATGATAAATATTATAAGAAATATTTCTGTGTATTCGTCATCGAGCCAGAGAGTCGGAAGACAGTTAGGCAAGGTATGATAGTTGTAAATGATATAGACTACCGTAAGACTATCAGGGCTCGGATAAATAAGTACGAACTAAACTCTCCTCGATACGGTTCTAAAGCCAACCCAGTCCCTGTGTTAGACTATGACTATGATTTACAAGAATTCAGAGATGCTTATGATGACAAGGAATACGAGTATGCGTTCAGCAGACCTGCCTATTACAAGAGAGCAGTAGAACTATATCTCACCTATATGATGAGTAAGGAAGAGTTCAAGGAACGGTTTGAAAAGGAGTAATTTGAAGGGGCTATCAATACAACGGTAATACGTTATGAGAAAGAGCGGTATAGGCTGGTTTGCAGGTGTCGGGCTTGTTGCGATGTTATTGGCAATTGGTAATCTGATTTACACATGCACACGGAATGACGGGGAAAAGTATGTACAGCAGTATATTGACGAGTCGGAGTATGTTACATTTCATTATCCTGATGGAATACAGGATGTTACTTATAGAGCAGGGAGTATAATGACTGGTGTTCTAATGAACTCAACAAAAAGAATTAGAACTGATAGTTTGGCTTTTTATGATAAATATTATAAGAAATATTTCTGTGTATTCGTCATCGAGCCAGAGAGTCGGGAGACATTTAGGCAAAGCGAGATAGTTGAAAATGATATAAGTTCTCGTAAGACCATCAAAGCTCGTATAAACAAGTACGAACTAAACTCTCCTCGATATGGTTCTAAAACCAACCCAGTCCCAGTGTTAGACTATGACTATGATTTACAAGAATTCAGAGATGCTTATGATGACAAGGAATACGAGTATGCGTTCAGCAGACCTGCCTATTACAAGAGAGCAGTAGAACTATATCTCACCTATATGATGAGTAAGGAAGAGTTCAAGGAACGGTTTGAAAAGGAGTAATTTGAAGGGGCTATCAATACAACGGTAATACGTTATGAGAAAGAGCGGTATAGGCTGGTTTCTGGGTGTCGGACTTGTTGCAATGTTGTTGGCTATTGGTAATCTGATTTACACATGTACACGGAATGACGGGGAAAAGTATGCACAGCAGTATATTGACGAGTCAGAGTATGTTACATTGCATATTCCAGAAAGGATAAAGGATGTTACTTATAGAGCGGGCGGTATGAGAATTGGAATCCTTATGAACTCAACTAAAAGAATTACAATTGATCGTTTGGCTTTTTATGATAAATATTATAAGAAATACTTCTGTGTTTTCGTCATCGAGCCAGAACATCGGGGGACAGGTGAGCAAGGCGAGATAGTTGTAAATGATATACGTTATCGTAAGACCATCAAAGCTCGTATAAACAAATACGAACTAAACTCTCCTCGATACGGTTCTAAAGAAAACCCTGTCCCTGTGTTAGACTATGACTATGATTTACAAGAATTCAGAGATGTTTATGATGACAAGGAATACGAGTATGCGTTCAGCAGACCTTCCTATTACAAGAGAGCAGTAGAACTATATCTCACCTATATGATGAGTAAGGAAGAGTTCAAGGAGCGGTATGGAGGGAAGTAATCCTTGAGAGTTTCAATTAATGATAATAAACTATGAGAAAGAGCGGTTTAGGCTGGTTTTTAGGTACAGGACTTGTTGCTATACTCTTAGCAGTGGGCAATCTGATTTACACCTGTACACGGAATGATGGGGAGAAATATGCACAGCAGTATATTGACGAGTCGAAATATGTTACATTGCATATCCCAAAAGGGAAGATGGATGTTGACTATGGACCTGAGAGTATTATGACAGGTGTCCTAATGAACTCAACTGAAAGAATCAGAACTGATAGTATTCTTTTTTATGATAGTATTTATAAGAAACACTTCTGTGTATTCGTCATTGAGCCAGAGAGTCGGAAGACAGTTAGGCAAAGTATGATAGTTATAAAGGATATAGACTACCGTAAGACCATCAAAGCTCGTATAAACAAATATGAACTTAACTCTCCTCGATATGGTTCTAAAAACAACCCAGTCCCTGTGTTAGACTTTGATTATAATTTACAAGAATTCAGAGATGCTTATTATGGGGAACAATTTAAGTATGCGTTCAGCAGACCCGCTTATTACAAAAGAGCTGTAGAACTATACCTAACCTATATGATGAGTAAGGAAGAGTTCAAGGAGCGGTATGGAGAAAAGTAAAAGGAATGAAATTATAAAGTCTCGTATATAAAAGAAATAAGGAGGAGGAAACTTATATAGAAGGTCTTAAACTGTGGTATATGCATTACAAGGTTTACGGTTACCAGCATCCTATTGGAAAGAACATCGCATACAAGCAAATATGACTGAATGTGAAGCTCTACAACGAAGAGCAACCACACATGAGCATTGAAATGATAACTCCAAAAGAAGCAACACTCCCTACTGAAGAAATCACAAAGAGATAATACAGTTATAGGGAAAGACAAATAAAAGTAAAGCATAATACTTGCGTAATACCTAAAATAAATGTACCTTCGCCAGCGGGTCAAGGGTTGTCTTTCGGGCTATGTCCTTCAGTCAATCCTTGACAGTGATAAGTGGAGTTCTGTCAACTAACAACATTGATAAAGAGATTAAGTCAACTTTCTATAAGGCTAAGATACCAAGATTGTCGACCTAAATCAATACACTACAAGATGAAAACATTAGGACAAGAATGATTAAGAAATAAAAGAACCTAAGAAAGAATTTACAGAAATAAATTAATAACTCTTTAGAAGATGAACATTAAGAAGATTTTGGAATCTAATGGATTACATGAGGCAAGGGTATTATCAGCTTGTGATTATATGTCCGTACCTAAGAGCTGGCACTTTCTTCTAAAGGAAGATAGTAAGGTTTTACGTAAATATATCATACTGGATTATTGGAAGTCTTTTAGCATTCTTCTCCCTAAGACGATGACAATATTTAAGGAGTATCTTGATGACGTATTTGTCATATCACATTATAACCAAGTAAAGATGGTTTATCTGTTTTTAATTGATGATGACTATATTGTATACATAGGTAACTATCCGAGTTCAGATACTAAGATTGACTTTCTTCCTGAAAAACTCTGTAAATTCTATATGCATATCCATAATGGGTGGTTTGAAGCTATTAGTGGAGGGTTAGGACTGCTTCCTATAGAGAAAATACAGTTTTTAGATGAATCAGAATGGGGACTTCCAAGGGAGATATTACAATCAATAGAATTGTCAAAGACCTACTATGTTTTTCATAATGGTGGTGGTGGCTTCCTATGTATTAACACAGAAGATGTTGCCAACCCTAAGTCGCTTGTCTGGTGGACAAATGATCAACCTAAGCTATGTATTGACTTTTGGACTCTCTTGGACTCTTGGATAGAAATAGGACTTTTATATTAAAACCTCTGCAGAACACTTTTTATTTATATAAGTTTATGATTCATAATGTGTTGTCTACAAAAGAAGCAACCTTCAAAGAAATAGAAGATAACTTTTCTTTCTGTTTTCCCGAGGATTACAAGTCATTCTTGACCAAATATAATGGGGTCAATATGGAGGATTATTATATCAAAGTGAATGACTTAAACGAAGAAATTCTTGTCAACAACCTCTTTAGCACTGATGACAAGTTGAATAGGTCACTTACGCTTATGTTTTGGAATCATGAGTATAAGGAAGATATACCAGAACACTCTTTACTTATAGGAGACTTTCAAGATGGAGCATTCTTACTCCTAATCTCTGAAGGAGCATATAAAGGAGTATATTTTTATAATCATGCATATTCCTTTGAACAATCTAATGATGATTGCAATACATACTTCTTGGCAGAGACGTTCAGTGACTTCCTAAACCGTATAAAACAAAATATGTAGTTATCATCTATGCTTATCAGTCCCTCGATTCAAGATAGTATTTACCATCTTTTTCCATAGTATTTATTAGAAATTTAATTATTCAACTCCATGGTTATGAGGTACAGATATGAGAAGTTTATTGGATAAAGGAGAAAAACAATAGAGAAGTGGTTTAGGATAAGTATTCTCCAACCGTACCGCACTTTTAAGATAGAAGCGCAATTTGAAGAAAAATTAATGATAATAGATATAACCTTATCGTGGAAACTTTTAGAATTTCAATAGCACAATCATGACACAGGAAGAATTAAAGGTTGAATATGACAAGTATAATACTTCAAGCATATTTGACTCGCTTAAAGAGAGCATAGAGGCACAGATAATAGTAACAGAGGTCTATAAGGGATTCTATTACGAGATTATCCCTTATTCTTTCCTGCGAGTAGGGATGAGAAAGGGAAATCCTGTGAAACAGTTTAATCGCTTGAAAAGTACGAAAAACCTCTATTTCTATGGCTTTAACGATAAGAAACAGATTATAGAAGTTCGGGAAGGGTGTGAGATAGAGAATCAATTTGACTATCAGTTTCTCTTTTATGAGAAAGATATGTTCAAGTCATTAATTTATAATAATGGGAAAATTCTACAGAATGTCAGTTACTGTTATCAAAAAAAAGGAAATCTTGTTGACAAAGTACTGGGCAAAGGAAGATTCGGAGGAAGAGAAGAGTATTATTTCTATGATGAAGATGACAAGTTACAAAAGATAGAGGTAAAACAGTATGATAGAATAGGACAGGAAGCTGCTAATCTGTTTTACACCATTAAATATGGTCCAGATGGCAGTATAGATACTATCACAAAGTCTACCTCTATGTATGAAGAAATTGTTTATACCGAAAAGAAAGCGTGAGCTCTATCCTATTAAGATATAAATGCTTAATGCGACCTCAGCATAGCAGTGCAGGATATTACCACGAGAAATGTTTCCATGTAGCACGAAGAAGGTGGACATGTGGTTAGCTGTTTTCATTTGGTGATAAGGTAACGACGGTAGAGAATGTCTATGATGACCTTGAAAATCATATAGTGACAAGGGGTTCAATTGGCTCGGTCGTACAGAACAGCTTTATAGAAGACAAACTACTATCGTATTCCCGTGCTGTGGGCGATGTCTTCCGCAATCGTGACCACAGGGATAGGAAATACTGAAAAGAATGCAAGATTCTCAATAACTGTCTCTATGACGTAGACAGCAACTCATACAGAAAACTCTGCATTGTGAGCTGACACTACATTCAAACCACGAGGTATCGGAGGTGAACTGGCATGCATATTGCTTGCAGACTAGTGACTATAGCTATGAATGATATGGCAGCAGTAGTTTGTAGGAGGTACGGTTACCGTACCAGATAGACACAAATACGTCACTTGTCCAACTTGCAGGATGATTGAACAAAAGAAGTCTTAGAAAAGAACATTTGCCTTCATCTTTGAAGCATAAACAGAATCAGCTACAACACTGATAGCACATAACAAGAGTCATACAAAGACATACAACTAAAACCTATATAATCGTTTGAAAGATACACTACTACGGAATAATTCGAGAAAGAACTGAAGAATATATCAACTGATATTAGGGCTGAAACATTTAATTGTAAAGAGAATATTATGACAATAGAAGAAATACAAAAAGAGTATGAGACAAATGCTCCTCTGTTTAATAAGATATTAAATGACGTGGAACAACATATTGTTAAATGGGAATATTATCGTGGACCATTTTATGAGATTACTCCTTTCTCATATCAAAGGTATGGTTATCAACAAGGAAGACTGGTTAAAGATATAGCAAGATTGAAAACTATGCGTAATATTTTTGGTTATGGATTCGATGTTAACGGAAATATTATAGAAGTAAAGGAAGGTCTTGGCATTCCAGAAGCTTATAATTATGAGTTCATATTCAAAGGTAGTAAAGAAATATCTATATTAAATTATAATAACAGGAAGGTCCTCAGGAATATTAGTTTTTATACTTTAGATGTGAATAAGAATATCGTAAGAATGATATCGAAAGGTAAGCAAGGAGGAAGAATAGAAGAGTATTCTTATTGTCCATATCCTCGTCTTGATAGAATTAAAATAAGGCAATTTGATGAGAGCTGGGAGGAGGGCGCTACCTTATACCATTCATTCCAATACGATGTTGACAACACATTGAAATCTATAACGAAAACTCCTGTAACAGGCACTTATACTGAGATTATTTATATGTCTTAACGAAACAATCCGTTTGTTGACTGATAAGAAACTCAAGCAGAATAGGACTCTTGAATAATACTGTTTAAAAATAACATTGTAACTAAGAGTTTGAGAAGTCTCATGATGTAAAAGATAAAATATAATGTGAACGTAACAAATCATTAGACGACATATAATTATGGTTGTAAGGAAATGAATAAAATTTATACCAGCAAACATATTTAAAGCTTGTAAATCAAGGAAAATTTGCTAATGCAAATCAAATAAATATTGATGATATCCGTTCAAATATTGGATGTGAATACCATTCTCCTATCAATGAGATGTTGAACTATCACATGAAAAGGAGTAAATATCACAGAAAGAAAGCTTAAATGGAAATATCTAGCCGGAATTTTCAACTAAACATGCCCTTTAAGCCTTCAAATAAAGATTAGTTGTACATCAATAAAATACTACTGCCCGATAATATTAAATCCATCTTCTGGTTGATTTCAGATTAGAATAATAATCAATATCCTGCTGTACGATAGTCTGTGTAACTAACAGATGATTTAGTATTTCTTCAGAAATCACCTCGTCTTCTGCGCACCCGGTATTCTTTGCTAAGAGTACAAGTGCTTCCTTGATTAGAGAGTTTTTATTGGAAACAGCCATTGTATCATCATGTTTTACATTAACGATCAGTTTCTCTATTAGTTCTTTGTTGAACTTGTTTACACGAAAATCCTCCTCTTCTGAATTAAAGTCTTTGTTATAATAATCTTCTAACATAGATTTTATTCTTTCAATCTCTTTTTGGTAACACGTCTCTTCCATTCTAATGATTTTCTCCTTTTTTATGAATTTTATATGCGTCATTAGGAAAATATCTCCATGAATAAGAACTTCTAAGTCTTTCCTTGCCCACTTTCTTGCTGGATTATTAAGAGGGACTCCTGTTTCTGGATTTATCCCATTAGAAACATCACATACTTTCTTTGGGTTTAATTTGTCTGTGTCAATTTCTATAATAGTACTTGACTCTGTCTTCCCTCTTTTAGGGTTTGGACTCGCATAGCGTTCTGCTATTTCTTGTCGTTTTGTCGTAGAGATATATTGCGTTTCTAAGTTTCCATTATCTATATGCTCTTGGATGGAGTAATTAGCAGAGCTGTTCTTTGGCTGAATGGATGTATTATTTAATGCCTGCTCTTCCTGTTTTCCGTTTAGAGACCTATAAACAATTATGAGCCCTAAAATATCCAGCTCTATATTAGAATTAAAAACATAGCCATAAATCGTTGGGTTACCTCCCTCTAACGCTATCAATCTTGACCAATGTAATTACCCGTACACGAGTCATAGTAGCGGAAGCAGTTATAGTACAGCCCCGTCTCAATGTCCTCATACTGACCTTGATACTTAAACGGAATGAAGGAGGAGTTATTGCTGTTCTTCCTTCTTTTTCTGCCGAGGATGTCAAACTCCTGCTCCTTCTCTATAAAATCAGAAATACTTATAAGGGTAGGCCGTGTATAGATCAGGGTGTATGGAATTAACCTCTTTAATAAAATTATCAATCAGAGTCTTATCTACGGGTTCTTGTTTGTCCAACAATTCTTCTAAGTCTTGGTATAAAAAAGCCATTTGTAGAAAATTGCAAAATGAAATGTTTAAACATGTAAACTGGCTAATGTTAGAATATTCCCCTTGATTATGATCATAGAATAACACAAAGTTGTTTTCCCTGTTTATAAACCATTCATCGCCTTGTCCAGAAGTGCCAACTAGCCAAACTTTTTCACTTATATAGCCATAATTAGTTGCCAAATAGCGATTTTCGCATAACGCTTTCTCATATCCAAACACTTCAATGTCAGGTGTAATCTCTATGCCTTCGTATTTTGAGACGAAGGAAAGGTAGAACTTGTCTAATAAGGGTAGCTTATCCAATTTCCGAAGTACTACCTTTCTTTGTTCCATTCTTTCTAATACTTCATATTCCGATAGTTTCCTAAAAATCATAATAAACTCAATGTTTAATGGTTACCAATTCTTTTTACAGCTTCCGAATTATATTTACTGATCCGTTCTTTCCGTGCAAGCTCCCTTAGCCTTGCCTCAAGAAAGGTTTTGGCTTCACTCTTAGATAATTTCATCTTTTCAACCCAATCCAAAATACCAGACCATGTTTTATTCCAATTTTTTCCTGTACGTGAACTATTTGTGTGGATACCAGGCTTCCGAGTATGTTTAGATTTAGGCAGATTATAATAATACTTCAGATTATTTACATCAATATCTGCTATATTTTTAAATCTTCTTGAAAATTCCTCTGGGAAACCATGATGTATATCAGAATGTATATGCTAAGAACCAATATGATTTTCCCTTTTTTTGCTGTGTAGATGTCGGAGTTTTTGATAACCCCAATAGGTCTATCCACTTATTTGGTTCTCCCACATAGCTATAAAGGGTCGGATTTCCACCCACAATCCTATTGGAGCCTGGCTGATATAAGTTCCTGTATTCGGATCATAATAGTGGAAGCGGTTGTAGTACAGTTCCCTCTCAACATCCTCATACTGACCTTGATACTTAAACGGAATGAAGGAGGAATTATTGTTTCCTTTCCTCTTTCTGCCGAAGGTGTCAAGTTCCTACTCTCATCCCTTTTTGTCATTGTTATTAAATGCCTACAGGGTAGTATCGAGGTTGTCGGAAACGAAGACGAAAATCTCTCCGTTGGTTATAATCTTGATAGGTATATGCGAAAGTCTCCTACTCTAATAGCAATGTCGCCTGTAATCTTATTTTAATCAGGAAGATTGTCTTCAATTAATTCCTCAAAAGAGTTTGCTAAAATAACAGAGTCTCCGTTGTCATGATCAAAAAGAACAACCTCTCCCAATCTATTCATCATGATTGGATTGCCTGATGAATCAAATGAAATAATATAACAATCATCTGTGATAGGCCAACCAGCTTCTTTATATAATTTTGTTAGATCGACAACAGACCTTTCTTTTAAGTCATTTGAATTTCTGACCCCATAAATATCTACCCCAACATAACATTCTCCAAATGTTTTTATGAATTGCTTATAATCTGAGTCAAAGACCACATTTAATAGTATCTCTGCTTGTTTTACATCTTCATCATTTGCCGGTTTTGGATTGAATGATTGATACTTGTTTAAATAACTGTTTATTCTTTCAATTAAATCTGTTTTCATAAAAATACTTTTAATGATAGGCTAATCACCTTTTCTTCATCTCAGTTTTCGCTCGATATATTCAAAGTTCTTTTTTCAATTGATGAATATATCTCAATCTACAGGATTAGTCGGATGTTGATTAGCAAAAGATCCGATTTTCCTCATCTAAAGAAATCACTTACCCCTTGTACTTTCTTAATTTCCATAGTCTATCTGCCGGAGTGATCTTTCCATTTTTTTATTACTAACCTGAACTCGGGTTAAGTATCATACCACTCTTCCGTTTGGTTTAGTACAACGCCTC
>ERZ773197.1860-NODE-1860-length-14019-cov-12.892223_pt1 | contig 14019 bp, 11 predicted proteins | sample MGYA00580999_ERZ773197 | MGnify/ENA primary metagenome ERZ773197 (study PRJEB29015, sample SAMEA2738166) | human oral metagenome | biome: human oral; feature: human-associated habitat; material: saliva | place: China | collected 2185 ...
ATTTTTGGCTCAATTATCTTTATTTCGTCGTTTACCACGAAAAATAGTTCATCTTTTTTCTCTTTTGCGAAATATTCGGCTGCCAAACTTGGTAAAGACATATTAATTCTGAAGAACAATTGTTTGTATTTCCAGTCATCTACCGTCAAATACATAGTTTTTATTTGTTCTGTCATATACAAATCATACAAAAATAGCTTATTATAGACATTAGAAATGTTATAGAACTCATTGTCAAAGCTCATCATTGCGACAACCGATGTAGCCCAAACATCGTGCTTACAGTATTTTATCACATGTTCAAAATCTTTTACATTTTCGTTAAAACTTTGACTTTCCTCCTTTTCGATTTCCATTCCCAAGTTCAATTCTAAATCCTTAAGACTCAAATTATTGATTGATTTTTTCCCGAACACTTTAATTTCCTTGATTAAATCAGCACTGGTAAAATTAACCCAAATCCGTTCATCTAGTTTGGTATTATTGATTATACTATCACTCAAAATTTTCAAATCTTTTAAGAATTTATCTTTATCCGTTGCTTCTGCTCGGTGTTTGCAAATATATGCAATAATATTGTCGTCATAGCTAGTATTGTTATATCCGACCCACAAGGTTAGATTATCTAAATCAAACTTAAATAATTCATATATTTTTTGAGCAAAATTTTCATCTCTTGAATCTATGAATTTTATTTCTAAATCTTCTTTTTTACTTATTATTTTATCTACATCAGCTGATATAGAGGTATAACATAGTAAAAAATAATTCGGATACACCTCTATGTCGTACACATTAACACTTTTGAATTTAAGATTATTCAGCTGTGAAAAATTTTTCGTATTCACTGTTTTCAAACTTAACATTAGTAAAATCCCCCTCTTTCAATTCATTAACCCATTTACACTTAGTTAAAATTGCAAAATATTCATCATTTTCGTAAAATGAACTATCTTTTTCAGAGAATAATTCTTTCGAATAAGCCTTTATTTTCCCCAAATATCTGTATAAATCTCTCTTATTTTGCAGCACCCCAATCACATACAAAAAACCAAACAGCTGATAAACAGTATTCCATCGACCTCCATTATTTTTTTTGTAAAAATAATTTATCAGCTCACTACAGCTTTTTCTAGTAGCAATTTTGCCTGTCTTCGTATTGAAGTAAGCATATTGAATATCAATCTCATTGTGCAGCTTTATATTACTTCTATCAAAATTTTCTACCAAATTATATGCTTTTTCTTGATAATCACTTTTATTCACATTTTCTTTTACTTCTGCTAAATGTTGCTGATTATGTATAACAAAAGAATTAAAATCCCGTTGCGATAACACACCTTCACTATAAATAATTACATTGCTTCTTGTTCCATATTTTTCGTTTAATGAACCAGGCATTCTCATTCTGTCCATCTGATTCTTATTGTCTATTTCAACGCCATTTTTAAGTAAACATTTTTGCACTATAGACCTCAATTGATTATACTCGTTATCAACTAATGAAAAATCTAGCTCAATATATAAGTGAACACCAGTACCACTACCTACAATAGTACAAAAATCCAGCAAATTAGCGGTATCATCAACTTTAATAAATGCTAAAGTTGATGTGATAATTTTAAATTTATCCTTATTTACCCTATCTATATCAGCGAAAAACCAATTTTTATACTCCTCTTCTTTATAGTTTGGATAAAATAGCATTGTAAAGTTATTTTTTGTAGCATACGAATACAAATATTTCAAATCTTTTTGACCGTTCACCAAGTGCTTGAAAACAAACACTTGGGAACTATTAACTAGAGTAGTCGGTGTATGCAACGTTATATTTAAATTACGCTTTTTACCAAAATCTCCAAGTAACCGAACAACCAAATCCAAAGTGGTACTCTTTAAATTATCCATTACCAGCACCACCTTTTTTTAAATTATCCGATAGTGGCGATTCGGGGTATTTATAAAGCATTTTGTCGGGTAAGTTATCGATTATATCATTAACTTTTGAGAGATATGACCGAGAACTAGCACCGTTTTTTATAACAACTTTATCCGATTTAAGTTCTACTGTTGCACTCAATTCATTATTTTCAGAATCCTCATAATGAATTGCAAAATATGTATATATATTTTCAATTGTATCTTCATCTGTATAAAGTTGTTCATAATTTTCCTTAATTTCTGACACTTTCTTTTTAAAAGCAGACTTATCCTTGTAATAATCCAAAAGGCTGTCCAGCAAGTTATCATTTATGGCAATTCCAAAGAGCAATGGTCTGCGTTTAGCAATTCCAAATTTTTTATTATTCAGCAAAAAACCTTCATAAAAAATTTTTCCATCAGCTTCATTTTCGCTCCACTGACGCAAATAACTCATTAAAGTATTACTAGCTAAACTGGAATTGATTTCACTACTTAAACCCGATTTTGCGACAAGATCGTATAGTGTTTCAAAATCTTTTTTATACATAAACGATTTTGATTTATGCACAATTGACTTTAACTTAGTGATTTCGCTATTTGTATGTTCCAAAGACCTACCATTTGATTGAATGAATATTTTGTTATACAAAGTCCTATAAATTCTAGCATCGTGACCAAAAACATTTTTAATTTGAAATTGAACACCACGATAAAACAAAGCAACAAGCCCCATAGTTTGTCGCAAAACTACTTGTGATATATCACCGTTGAATTTACTCGATTCGTTTCGAAATAGTTCTTTTCTTTTGGCAAAATAAAAATATAAAGATCTTTCAAACAACCCACCATCGTGACGACTCTTTGGTTCTTGCTCAGCAAAAGACATAAACTTGGCATGTACCTCGACATTTTCGATGTCCTCATATTTTCGATTAACGGACACGAATTCTCGTGCAATGGCACTTTTGACATTACTATTATTTGTGTAATCTCTAACATCATTTTCAGAATTAAAAGCATATAAAACTGTTAAAGCGGTTGACGGAGTGAAAAAAGTTCGTTCATAATCGTAAGGTGAATGCTTCATTGCAAGAGTTCCAGTTTTATTAATTCCAGATGTCAGCATACGCATAAACTGTGTTTTTCCAGAACCTTTCTGTCCAATGAAAGATGCTGTTACATGATAATCTTCATCAACTTGAAAATGATTAGCAATAATAGCACTTAAAAAATCCATTTTTTTTGAATCCACGACGCCTTTTGAGTCACGAGCTTCATAAACAGACCAACTCAAAAACTCAAATAATTTACATTCATTTGGATTATTTATTAACATTCTAAATTGTGTCTCATCGAAATCAAAATAAAAAGATAACAAACAAATTTCGTTTGGATCAAAATTAGAAGTGAACTCATAAGTATTTAATTTCTTTTTATCAATCTTTAAAACACCATTCTTGAAAGCAATTAACATCTTATCTTGTCTTTTTTTTAAATAAACAGTAACATTTTTTTTATCAGAAAAATACTGTGAAAAACTATCCTTTATCCCAAAAATAAGAGAACGAAAACTTTTACTATCATCGCACTTAAAAATACGATTTGGTACAATTTTTCTAAATCTATCCAAAAAAGTTCGTGTAGAAGTTTCAACTTCAAGAGGTTCATAAGTATGTGTATCACAATTATATTGCCACAACTGATTCGTTTTTATATTCCCAGCAAGTCCTTGCACAAATCCATACCGATTTTTGACAGAATAGTATAAAATAATCAGCTGTTTCATATTTTCCATACTAACTTTAATTTTATCTCCAGACATATCATATTTTTTAAAATTAACATTAAAATCAAGAAATAAAAATTTTCGTAAAAAATGTAATTCATAAACAATACCACAAATATTTTTAAAAAACTCAAAATGTTGACCACGATAAGCATTTTCAAAAAAATCAGACAAATCCTGCTTCAAATCTTTATATCTAGCATTAAAATCATCATCACACTCAAAGTCAGAGACTTTAAAACAATCATAAAGAAGTTTCTGATTATTATGTACCAATTTCAAATTAAACAACAAAGCCAACAAAAAATGTATATAATTATCCTTTTTATTATAAATATTTCTTCCTAAAGCATTCTTTATAAGAATATTGTCCTCACTATCACCCTCACCTACACGGTTCAAAAACGGCTTCAACTCAAAAAAATCAAGACTATAAATATCCTTACTAAAAAAATGCTGTGGTTTTAAAGCAACAACTTTTTTCTCTCCAGATTTTTTATCTATTACAATTTCAGCAGACGGTAAAAAATCTTTACAATCAACATTACGTGTGTCAAATTGATATGTTATCGACATATAAAACAATAAAAATAATAAGTCACGCTCATCAATATCTCCCACAACACCAAAACCCCAAGAATCCAAATCAAGAAAAACATTTAATTTTTGTAAAAGTTCTGCTAAGTTTTGTAACTTTACTAAATGTTCATCTTGCGTTTTACCATAAGTAATTTTCAAATCATTTTTAAAATTAATCATAATTTTAACATTTTGTCAAATAAAATGTTGACAATCCAATAAAAATAATGTAAAATAAATGTAAGATATTTAAATAGTAATTTTACATTATGTAAGAAAAATCAACAAATATGCTTAGAATTCATCAGATTCGAGCATATTTTTTTTTACAGACAAAGCTTCTCCTTTCGTATTTATTTTTCTTCTTTCTTTAATTCTTTTATATAACGTGCTACCGTCGTGTTCGTAACACCTAAATCTTTTGCCAAATCGACAAGAGTATATTTTCGACCCTCAAGACTAGCTTTTTTTAAAAGAACTTTTAATTTCTTTTTATTCTCTATCTTTCTAATATCTCGTGGTTTTAAAATGACCTCATCAACCAAATCTACAAACTTTTCCATAAAATGCTCCTTCCAAAAAACATAAATATCCTACACAATTATAATACCATATAATATTTATACTGTCAAATATAAATTTATTATATAACAACAATACACAAAATAAGCACTATAATAAATATAATAGTCGATATAAAATCAACAATATTATTAATATTACCCCAATCATTTCTAATGTTACCCCACGCATTTCTGAATAAATACAATTTTTATAACAACAAACCCAGTATTTATGCAGGTTACCCCTAATACCCCAAACAGTTTTTCAATATTCTGCCATCAAACCCAGTATTTATGCAGGTTACCCCTAATACCCCAAAAAAACGCCAAAAAAAATTTTACTAAATAAAATTATACACATTTTATTTTCATTTTTTTATCTTTCTTCTCAACCTTTTTTATTTTCTTAGGGGTATTAGGGGTAATAGGGGTAAACCCTTTATTTATGCTTGTTCAAACCTACCCCAAGTTTTTTTTGATTTGGGGTACTTGGGGTAACTTGGATTTTTTTTTTCTTATATATTGGTCGTAAACTCCCAAGAGCATATTAACCCCCAGGTGTGTTCTCCCTTCGGGGGTTGCTATTCTTCTTAGCCGCCTGCGGCGTATTAAACGAAGCGTGGCAATTAATAAAACAGGAACTAACGCCGTAAAATTTAAAAATAAAAAAAAATATCCTGTTATTTATAACAAGATATTGATTTTATTTTACAATTTGAAATTTTGACACGCATACATTTGTTTTTACGACATTTTTAATGCTTGTTCGATAAAAGTATTGGCTAATTTAATTTTTGTTCTTAAAACGCTTTATTTTGTGTTCTATCGTTTTCCTTTATTTTAAGCCTTTCTTTAAGGTCTTCTAGTTCAACTTTTATTTCCTTTTTTTCCTCATCTTTTTTGTGTTGATTTTTTATATTAAAAAAATTTACTATTTTGCTGAAAGTTTTTATTACCTTATTAAAAATATTTGGATTTTTTGTGCTAATGCCTTTGTTATATATTGATTCGTATGTCGTTTTTTCAAATTGTTGCTTTAATTCCTGTTCGACGAATTTTTTATACCAAGCATAAAAGAAATTTGCAATATTCATGATGTTTTGATACAATACTATATTTTCTGTTTTTATTTCTCCCAATACTTCGTTTTCTGCTTCTTCTTCCGCTTTTTCTAATTCTTCTTTTGATACATTGTTTTTTATACTTTCTTTGTCTATGTAACTTTTTAGGAATTTTGTTTTTTCGTTTGAATTCATATCTTTTTCTACATATTCAGTTGCTATTTTCATCTTTTCATCGGTTTTCATTTGATTTAGTATTTCTTCTTTGAAATATTTGTCGTTTTTCAAGCTATCTCTTGCTTGTCCCCGTAAGCCCCAGTCCTTTTTCAGTTCTTCTAAAATCGCTGAATCCCTTAATTTTGCTGGGTTGAAGAAGCATTCGTTTTTTATTTCTGTTATCATCTCTTTTATTTTTTGCGGGTCTTTTTCGAGTTCTGATTTTTTTTTATCTATCGCTTTTTTTATAACTTTTTGTACAAATTCTTTATTCTTTAAAACCTTTATCATCGCTTGTTTAGAGTATTTACCATCTTTATCTTCCAAAACTTCTTCATATTTTTCCTTTTTTACTTTTTCTTCAATTTTTTCAATTACTTCGGGTGGTAGTTTATAGTTTGACTTATAGTTTTCGTATGCTTCTGTTCTTGCTTTTTTTATCACTCCTTCATCTTTTTTATATTTTTCTTTTAATTCTTCAGTTGCTTTACTTTTTGCTTTTTCTTTTATTTTTTGGTTATCTTTGTGGATAGTTTTATATTCTTGATAAAGTTCTTCTATCGCCGTTGACAATGCTTTTTTTTGGATTTCGCTGTCATTTTTCTTTTCATTTTTTGCTATTTCTGTTTTTTCTTTTATTTCATTATTTAAATTTGATAGTTTTTCTTCCTTTTGAACTATTTTTTCCTTTAAATTTTCTTTTTCCTGTTCTAGTTCTTTTTTTTCTTCTTGATGTTCTATTTCTTCTTTTTTCCAATCCACTCTTTTATTTTCATGTTCGGATTCTTCGATTTTCCAGCTATTTCTTTTATTTTCTCTTGTTTTTTCTTCATCAGCAATAATTTTTTTTATTTCTTTGAGTTGTTTCTGTGTTTCCTTGATTTTAACCTCAGTTTCGTTAATCTTTTGATTTTTTTCAATTAAATTTCCATATTTCCTTTCGTCTTTATCTAAGAATTTTTCCAGTTTTTCCATATCTTCCTTAGATAAAAAAATTTTCCCCGAATTTTTTATATTCTCCACAACTTTTGGCAAATATAGCATCATATCCGCAAAGTGCCTGTTTCTGTCTTTTATTCTAATTAATTTTTGTGTTCTCTTCATTTTCTCATCAAATTCATCTGCTGTCATTTCTTTCTTTTTTAAGACATTGTAGTCGTGGTAAAATTTTTCAACGAGCTGATTTTTAGATATTTTATTGTCCAAAAAATCTTTTATTGATTTCTCTTTATCCTTTTTCACTTGAGTCTTAACGGCTCTCAAATTCTGTCCTCGTGCGAGTGGATTTTCTAGTTTTTCAACTATATTCACTTTTTCTCCCAGCATTACTTCAATATTTTTTTTATATCTGGTAATTATTTCATTTTCTTTCAGCTTTTCATAAAAATTTTTGTGAATATTTTCATAAATAAGCCTAAAATTAGCGTTTGAGGGGAATTCATAGTCTCTTGTGTCTGTGTTCGCATTTTTCTTTTTTAGTTGAAATTCTATTTTCTTTTGCAATTTTTCCTTGCAAAACTGTGTTCTGTAGTCTTCCCAGTCTTTGTATTTTACTTTATCTAGGTTATTTTTTGTTATATTATTTTTCTTGTTGTATCTCTGAAAATCTTTTTTCAGATTAGCTTTTATCTTTTCTTGGTCAATATCGCTTTCTGTATACAAATCTTTTTTCTCTCTTTTTCGTTGCAGCGCAAACATTGCCTGTAAATGGGGTTTTGCTTCGTCCATATGCACAACAGCATACACACATTTGGCATCTTTTCCCATCTCTTCCTTAATTTTCTCCAAATCATATTTAAAATACTCTCTCCAATCAGTTTCCGTGAGAAAAAATGTTAAATCATCTCTTAACTTATTTTCTATTTCTCCGTCGGCAAGTTTTGAGTTTACAAGTATTATATCTTTTGTGTTTTTTGCTATTATTGTATTTGCAAACTGGTTTTCTAAAATTTTGTCATTCCTCTCGAGAATGATATTTTTACTCCTGAGATTTTGATTGACATAATTTTTATATTTTCCTAATTCTCTCACCGCTTCCTTGAATACATTTATCACCCCTGACTTATTTGTTGTTGAGGACATTTTTTTTATTCCGTGGTAAAATCCTATTTGATTCATATGAATCATTCCTTTCTTTTTTATAAATTTTGCATCATATGTTTTTTAAAACGCTAACATCTTTTTTTTTTCAAAATCATTCATATTATTTTTTGAAATTGCGAACATCAATCATTTTATTACACAACCTTTTTTTGTTTTTGGCAATTATATTTTATTTCATAAAATATGTTTTGTCAAAAACAATAAAAAAGGTTATGTGTAATCCCGTTAGGGACATTTTTTCAAAATATCCCACGGGTGGGGGGAATTGCAATCCCCCTCAACCCCTGCTTTGCGCCGCCATAAAATTTTTAAAATCAATACTGTGTTTGATTTTAAAATTATTTTATGCTACAATAATTTTGTACAAAAATATTAGATTTCCTTCGTCGAAAATTGAAAATTTTTACTCAGTCAAACTATATTTTTTTCACAAAAATTGGCGGCGCTTTTTTGTCCACAGGACTTATATTTTTTGATGAAATTGATGTTGTTTTTATAAAATTTTTGATGTATTTTTATTTGAAAATGGGTGATGTTTTTTTATTTTTTTGACAAATTTATGTTATATTTTTTAAAATTTTTCGATGTGTTGTTTTTCAAAAAAAGTGATGTTTTTGTTTTTTAAATTTTGATGTTTTTATTTTAGAAAGGAAGTGATGTGAAATGGATAAAACCTTGAAGAATACTGACTTGATGACATTAATTTCAATTGCTCAGCAGGATAAAGATAAAGCTGAAGAAATTAAAAAAGAAATTGTTAAAGCTGTTCAAGATTTGAATAATTTGATTGACACGAAGCAAAAGAAGTTAGACGAAATAGACAAAAAGTTAATGAAAATACAGTTCGACATAAATTTAGCGAAACAGAGCAAAGAAATGTACCAAAATGCCTTGAAAAATTTCTTTAAATAAAAAAAATAGAAGTGGTTCTAAACTCGAATCACTTCCTTTTTTTATTTTTCGATGAAAAGCAATCAGGGGGTTGATATGTTCTTTAGCGGCTTGCCGCTAAGAGAGAAGAAACCTTTGTTACGATTTCTTTCATTTCAATCCCTCTTTTCTTATTATTTCTTCTGCCAAATCATTATAATCTTTTTCATTTTCTTCAAATTCCCCCTCTTTTTTTATTGTTGTTTTTAGCTGATATTCATCGAGAAGTTTTTCAAAAGCCTCAAAACTTGGTTCCTTTGATGTTTTTTCTGTTAATATTATACCGCTTATTTTTTTATTTAAATCTCTTGCAAAGTCAATTACAGATTTTATCCCGATTGTTTCTCTCCAGTCGTCTTTAGCCACAACATATATGTCTGATGCAAACAGTACGCTTGGTAAATACTCGTGAAAACTCGGTGCTGTATCAATTATAATCACATCATATTTGCCGTTCAAGGTTAGAAGATAATCTTTCAAAGCTTTGTATCTTCCGTAACCTCTCCTACCGGTGTCGATGGCGATTACCTCTAAATTATCATTGACAGCAACTGTTTCGATTTTTGTGTTCTTGTCCAGAAGTTCGTAATCTTCCACGCTTTGAATATCTTTTATTCCAAATGAATTCACTAAGTCAAATTTTGGATCTGTGTCTATTGCTAATACCTTTAGTCCTTTCGCTGAGAACTTTAGTGCGATGTTAAATGACATTGTGGTTTTCCCTGTTCTAGCATTGTTATTGCAAAAACTGATTATTTTCATTATTTTCCTCCTATTTTTTTATTATACATTTTCTGTAATGTGCATAAATACTGGGTTTATGATGTTGTATACCATGGTGTACAACATAGATTTATAAAATTTCATTATATCATCGGTCACGACCGACAATATATTTTTTGTAATTTTTCTTTTATATTTTTTATTTCTTCTTTTATTTTATTTAGCTGTTTTTCTTTTCTTTTTAATTCTTTTTGCAAAAATTCTTTTGTGTCATTATTTTTTATACTTTTCTGCGACTCAATATCTTTAAATTTTTCTTTTGGATTTTCTGATGATATTATTTCCGTAATATCCGATTCGACAAAAACAGTATCGGCGTTTGTTATTTTTTTAACAGCTCTATCTGGTAATTCTAGCACTTGTTGATTTTCTTTTCCGATATATTTACCTTGCAAGTATAATTTGTATTTTCTAATTGCAATATTTGCTTTATCTTTTTTTATTCCTATTTTGTTAAGCCATTTTCCCCAGCAACCTGTCTTGTGTTTAGCAAAAATTTCATTTGCTTGATACAAAGCGTCATAATACCACAACATATGCTGTCCAATGTTTTTTAAGTGATGTGATATGTCGTGTTCGCATTTTATTAGGGTTTGTTCTTCATCTTGTGTTAGTTCAAATTCTGCATAATCTATGTTATATATTGTTTCTTGCTTAGGTAAGACTGTTGCTTTTTCATCATTTACTTCGTTGAAAATATCTGACATATTTATTTTTCTTTTACTCATTTTATCCCTTCCCTAGCTGATATTTCATTACCTAAAGCTTGATAATCAATAGCTCCATTTGACTTTGGTGAAAATTCAAATATAGATTCTTTTAAGGCAAGTGCTTCCGATAATGCAATATTTTTTCTAATTTTTGTATTTAGCATGTATTTACCGTAATTTTTTGTCAAACCTTTTTCAATTTCTTGTGATAGTCCTGTGTTTTCTTTTCTTGTTAGAATAATTCCTTTGATTTCTTTGCCATTGTTTTTTACAAAATTTATTGTTGTTTTTATAGCGTCTATTTCAAATGTACCAGCAAGCATTGGAATATAAACACTATCACTTGTGTAAATAGCAGACTTTGTATAAAGGTTTAGTGCAGGAGCTGTATCAATTATAGCAATATCATAATCATCAGCTACTATGTTTAAAATTTTGTCTAACAGTTTAAAACACATTGGAGTTTTATTTTGTAATGCTATCATATCGTTTGAAACATTTTCATCGGATCCAGCACCGATAAAGTGTAATTTATTGTTTATGATAATTGGATCAAAATCATTTACTCTTCCAAGTAAATAATCGCCTAAAGTGTTTTTGATGTTAGTAACACCGAAACTTTTTTTTAAATCTTGCTGTCCATCGGTGTCGACCACTAAAACTTTTAATCCTTTTTGTACAAAGTACCAAGCCAAATTAAACACAGTGGTTGTTTTTCCTACCCCACCTTTTCTGTTTGTTATTACTATTTTTTTCATTTCACATCACCTCTCATTTTAAAATACTTTCAAGATTAACTAATTTACTATTTATATCTGCGTAGCTTAAATTTGAATAGATCAAAGTGTTGTTGATGTTCTTATGTCCTAGAATTTTTTTAAGTTCTGCAAGGGATATTCCTTGATTCAAAAGATGAATAGCACGACTGTGGCGGAATACATGGGTGTGAGCTTTTTTTAAATCTAGGTTCAATTTTTTAAACAGCTGTTTCATATAGCGATTTGTGTGAGTTTCACTAGCTCTCGTTCCTCTTGAATTTCTTGCAATATAATCATTTTTTCTTAATCCCAGTTGTATTTGTTGCTCAAGAAGTAACGAATACAGTTCAGGTGAAATTACAATCTCCTTGTAATCCTTAAATTTCTGTTTCGAATTGTTTACTTTAACTACTATTAAATTTTTCCCATGATAATTTATTTTCTGAATATCCGAATATTTTATATTTAAAACTTCATTGATTCTTGCGCCAAGTTCATATAATAAAGCAAAAATCACTTTATAACACGGCTTTGCATTATCAAGAACCTGTTTAGTCTCATATTCACTTAAATATTTTACTTTTTCTTCTTTTTCCTTTGAATCAGAATCAACTAGTTCGTGGTTATTGTTTTCGTAGAGTACAATGTCGCTCATTTTTTCACCTCCATTAAGTATGTTTTTTATTATTTCGTACTTTTTCAATAATATTATACCTCAAAACTGATAAAAAATCAAGTGGAAATTTTAAAAAATATAACAAAAAAGTATGAAACTAGACTGTTTTCACACCTTTTATATTTTTTTCTAATATAAATATAAATATATGTTGAAAAATAAGGTAAAATGTGTTATTATAAATTATATCAAATATTTTACCATATTTTAGGAGGTTATAATGAAAAAAATAATTTTAGTTGGCTTACTTCTTACTTCTATTTCGGCTTTGGCCGCTAATTGGGTATATTTTGACCAGGGTGCTAATAGTGATGCAAAATATTATTATGATTCCACTAATCTTTCAGGAAGAACACTAGAGGGCGGTGGCTATTGGACTTGGGTTGACATAGTATACCCGACTATACAAATGATTGACGGTCATTATTACGATGAGGAAAGAGCACAATGGGTGTATGATTGTGGTGGACATACCAGAATAGATGATGAAGTTTATTATTACAATGGTTCAGTTGTTTACCAACGAACAGGAAAGGGAACCGCTGAAAGCGTTATACCTGGGAGTATTGGTGAAGATTTAAAAGATATTCTTTGCGAATAAAACAATTATGATAGTAAAATAAAAAACTGTTATACAAAAAAAATAACAGTTTTTTTATTTATTGACTAAAAATCATATTTTTTACAACACTCAAGATTTTTCAGATAATTCACGAGTGCATCAAAATCTTCAAATTTACTTTCGGTGCTAGTTCGTTTAAATTCAGAATACATTTTAGATAGCTCTAAAACGGACATTAAAATATATTTTTTTTTGCTTAATTCCAAATTACAGTTTTCTAAGTCATTTTGAAACAAATCAAAGGTTAGCTTGATAGTTTCCTTGCCTTTGTCTTTTTTTCTTCGTGAGAACTTAAATTTGGCTGCTGATAAATTACCATGTTTTGTTAAAAAAGCTCTAGTACCTTTTGTTCTTATGTCAACTTCGTTACTATCACTATCACTTCTTATTGTTTTATCCTTTTCAGTAGCGGTAGCTTTCAAGTTAAACTGCAACTGCTGGTATTCCTTATTATCAATCAGTTCATCAACTGTTTCAAAAATTAATTTAACAATTTCATTAAAGTTATTATTACTAGCTTTGCTAAAAGCATTATACAAAATGTTTGCAATTGGATCAGTAAATCCAATTTCTCCCCCGTGTGTTTTTAAATTTGCAAAAGTTTTTCCTGCCACTTTAACTTTCCCTGTATCCGTGATAGCAAGGTATTCGTTTACGCTTCTCTCAAAAAATCTTGCAAAAAATGATTCCTCAAGAGCAAATCCAAAATCGTTTTCCCAAGTTTTTATGATTTTTTTAATTTCCTCAATGCTGTTATTCGGTTTTAATGTAAAAGCGATTCCGTCCGTGTTAAGTTGCACTAAATTGATATAATTGCTTAATCTTTCAGCAAGGTCGACAAGCAATATTTGGCAAGTATTTGTTATCGAAAGATATACACTCGGGTTATAAAAAGCATTGTATTCCCTTTTCTCGTTGAATTTTCCAGTAAGGCTATTTAGTGCTAGTTTATATGCTGTCTGTTTGGCTTGACTTATGTTATCTTTCTTTTTCTTTAACTCGATTCTTTCGGCTTTTATCCTTTTATATTTTTTTAAGTCAATATTCGCTATATCTTGCAGTTTTTCAAGAAAACTAGGGTAATAACTTGTTACATCAAAATTATACACATTCAGATAGAACTTGAGTTCATCATTGTTTGTCGTATGTATTCCGCCGTCACCAAATGATATTTCTTTACCAGCAATGATAAAATTATCTATTTTGCAAAACACATCTTTTTTTCTTTTCTCAAAGATTTCAAGTGCTTTTGGCATTTTTGGCTCAATTATCTTTATTTCGTCGTTTACCACGAAAAATAGTTCATCTT
>ERZ773197.1862-NODE-1862-length-14012-cov-21.951780_pt1 | contig 14012 bp, 8 predicted proteins | sample MGYA00580999_ERZ773197 | MGnify/ENA primary metagenome ERZ773197 (study PRJEB29015, sample SAMEA2738166) | human oral metagenome | biome: human oral; feature: human-associated habitat; material: saliva | place: China | collected 2185 ...
GTTAAGCATTCTGTCAGCGTTCATCCTGAGCCAGGATCAAACTCTTCATTCAATAATATATTTCTATATCTTTTTTCACCTTTTATTCATTGACGAGATTTATTGCTAAATCTTGACTTGCTTTTTATCTATCACACTACTTTTTCTTCTTCTTTTTTCATTGTCCTTGGTGTCGACTCTTTTCTTATCGACGAAATATATTATATCAAAAAAAAATTTTGTTGTCAACACTTTTTTTGAAAATTTTTTGCTTTTTTTTCAATAATTATATTTTTTTGTTCTTGATACAATAAATAAAAAGATTTTTTATATTAATTTTGAAAAAATAAAAAAAGAACTATTTTTATTAAATAATTCTTTTCTTTTTTTATAATCCTGCTCCAAATTCTACGCCTTTTCCAGAATAATTAAATTGAATATTTTTTTCTGGGAATGGTGTTATTCCAAATTTTAATGAAATAACTGGATAATAACCTAATTTTTTGTTACTTGGTTTATCCCATTTCATTCCTGCGCCTATTTCCCATTCAGCATTCTCAAAACTGTGACTTAATGTTGCCATTCCAAGCGTGATTTTGTTTACTTTCTTGGCATACCAAGAACTTTCGTATATTTCAGGATCTGAAGCTTTTGGTGCTCCATTTTGAATATACTGCAGTTTTCCACCTATCCACCACGGTTTGTCTGGATCTTTTGAGAACATATATTTTGATTCAAATTCGTGTCTTCTGAAGTCAAAAGTACTATTTCTTGAAGGATCTCTTCTGTAAATTCTGTCAGGTCTTTCCATTACAAATGCATATCTGACAAAAAATTTATCTAAATATCCTGTTTCAACTTTAAAACTTAAATCATTTATTTTGTTAAAACCTTTCATTCCACTTGGATTTTCGGCATCAGAACCGTCGACTTGCATATCCATTCCTATCTGAAAATATTTTTTTTGACTTCTTAAACTTTGTAATTTTTTATTAAAGTCATTTAAGCTAAATTTATTTTGTCGATAATTTTCCTCTTCAACATAACTTTTATACGCTTCTTCTTCTTCACTGCTTAAAAATAATCTATTTTCATCATTATTTACTGCGATTTTTCCAACTATATCTTTATTTGTATTTTCAATAGAAAAATTTTGTGTATTCGAATCTTTTACAGTATTTGAATTTTGTATTTGTGTTTCCAATTCTTTTGTATCAAGACTTCCCAAATCTATTTCTTCTATTTTTTTGTCTTCGTCTTCCACATCCGCTAAATATCTAGGTTTTGCATCATTCTCGTATCTGTATAAAAAACCAAATGTCGTATAATCATTTCCACGAATATATTTATCGTCTAAAGCATTTGTAGGTGTATTTTTCACATCTCTGTAGATTTTTTTACCAAAACCAACATTTATCCTAAAATAATGATCCGATTCAAATTTTTTATCTTTCATTTTTTTTGTATCATAAACAAATCCTAGTCTGTGATAATTTGTCTTTAGTTTTAATGCTGGAGAACCGAATGTCGCTGTATTTCCATAAATGTCGTTTGCTTTTGAAATTAAATTTGTATATTCAAATCCCCATTCGTTGAAATTTACTCCAAATGTTCGCTCTTTTAAAGATTCCTTATAAATCTTTTGATTCCATCCAAGACTTGTATTAAATGGAAAAATTTGCTTATTCTTGTCTGAAAATTTGTACAAAAAATTATCTCCGTTGTTTGACAAAAATCCATATTGAACTTCTCTGTTAAAATCCCTTTTGGATTTAAAATGTTTAAACTCATACTCATCATTACTTTCCAAATCAAAACTTACAAATCTTTTTCCAGCTATATCAGCTTTAAAATAGTTTCTTGCATATCTATTTTTAAGCCAATGATCCCTAAAATGTCTGTCGTTTCTCAAATTCAAATTGTAATTAAATGTGACATTTCCAATTTGATAAATAAAATTATTTCCAAAACCTAGAGCATTTGTTGGAATTTCAATGATATCATAGTCACCATACATTGCGCTGTTTGAATCTGTTCTTTGAACTGTAACCGTTGCATCATTTGTCACTTTTATATCATATTTATTATTTTTTTTGTATGTATTGTCAAAAAGTGTTGTAAACAGTCTTGTATCCATCGTAAAAATATTCATCGAAGGAGTTTGTCTTATCGTATTTCCACTTGCATTAGTTGCAACTTCATATCCAGTTGTGGAGTTTAGATCTTCCACTTTTCTTCCATTTTTAAATTTAGGAACTGCAACACTGTTGTAATCACGATTTTCAAATCCCATATTAAATCCGACAAATGAATCTTTTAGTGGTAATTCAATTCTGTCATTTCCAACATTAAATTTTTGACTTCTATATTTTTCATAAATAATTTTTTTTGCTCTTCTAATTGTCTCATTATCTTCGTATACTTTATAAATTCTACTCTCATCATTTGTTGAACTATTTAAAAATAGACTGTTGTAATTTTCATTATCTCTTGTATAATCATAATCATATTCTTTTCTCTGCACATCAACCTGTTTAACTTGCGCACCAAAATATAAATTATTTGAGAAATTTTGGTAGCTTGTTCTTGGCTCATATCCAAAAAATTCATATTTTTGAAAAGGATAATATCTTCCAAAAGTTAATCCCCACTCTTCCCTTTTGTCATAAGCCGTCTTTTGAACCCAGTGAATTGTACTGTCGTTCCCACGATCTCTCATTCCAAGCAATTCACCGTATTCATCGTTATCTGAGTTAAGATAGTCCAATTTTATCTTAGGACCTTTAAAATTAATTCCGTAATTTCTTTTTTTCCTGTAGGAATTTAAATCTCCAACATACCCTGGATTTATATCTCTAAAATCTTCGTTGTCAACTGTAATTTCCACATCTTTGTTTCCATTTGTATATCTTATACTTTTATATAAATCAACATCGGTTCTTCTTGGGTCAAGACTATCGTCTTTCACAATTTTGTCGTTTATGTCAGTTAAGGCTTTTAATGCCTTTTTATCTTGCGTCCAGTAATATTTAATGTTTAATTCCCCATTTTGTCCCAATTCCTGATTTACACTTGCATCCCAAAATCCGATGTGCTTATATTTATCGACAAATGCTGTATAATCGTCTTTTAACTTAGAACCGTCAACTGCATACATCAAATTTGGCGTAATATTTTGATAATTTATGTTCCAAATTCCATATCCCGCATCATAAAATTTTCTGTCTTCTTTTGCTTTTTTAGGAGTATTTCTGACTCTGTGAGTCACACGAAAATCCCATTCTTTTTTATGATTTCCAATTGGTACAACAAACCTGTTTATAAAAATATTTCCCGAGTTATTTCCCCAAAATGAATAGTCATTTGAAAATTTTAGTGCCAATTTTTGCTTTGTACTTAATTCAAAATCGACAAATCCTTGTGCAAGTGGTCCTAAATCATAGTCAAATCCCATTATTCCAAACAGTCCTCGGTCACTATCCTGTCCAACATATGGAAAAAGTGTCGCTCTTTGACTTGCAGGTTTTAATGAAGTCACATAATACGGCAATTTTAACCAAGTTTTTCCAGCAGCTACAACTTTTATATCCCTTGCAATAGCCTTTCTATTTGGATAAATTTCAAGTTCATTGGCTTCAATTTTATAATTTGGTTTTTCATAAGGACTCGTTGTGAACCATCCATTTTTTACTGTTATTTTTTTATTTCCTTCACTTAAAGTTTCCTGTCCACCATATCTAAGTTTCATGTTGGTGTCGTAACTCTCAGAATTATAAATTTTAGCTAACTTTGTATCCATATCAAAAATAAGGTTGTCCGCTTTAACTTTTTGTGAACCTTGAGTAAACTCCACATCTCCTGCACCTGTGATTATATTTCTATTTGGAAGTTTTTTTAGGTTATCCGCTTTTATTTTTATATCTTTATATTTAACGGTAACATTTCCTTGCGTATTTATTTCTTCGGTATCTAAATTTATTCTTGAGCTCTGTGTTTCCAATTCTATCATTTCTGCTTGCAAATTTGCAAAAAATATAATATAAAACAGAAAAACAAAAAGCACTTTATATTTTAGTTTTTTCATAATTTTTTTCAACCTTTTTAAAGTTTTATTTGATAAATTCCTATATTTTTGAAATTATTATATCACATTTTATTAAATAATCCAAAAGTCAAATTCTTCAGAAACTTTATCATATTTTTTATCTTTCCCCAAAATTTCTACAAACTCTCTAAAAGATTTTCCTGTTCTCTCCAAATAATTTTTATCTCCCACAAGTTCTTCAATTTTTTCAGTGATTCCTTGCCAAGCTTCATAAATTTCATCAATTTCGTCTAACCCTTTTTCTGTTATTTTTGTAAAAGAGTTTTTTCCCATCTTTTCTCGCACAACATATCCTTTTGAAACCAATTTATCGACAAATCTTGTGACTGTCGACGGAGCTATTGCAAGAAAAGATGAAATCTCGTTTACTGAAAGTCCATCTTTTTCTTCTTTTAACAGCATCATGAGAAAAGCGTGAGTCGGATAAATATCTATTTTCTCAAATGATTCTTCCGCAATTCTATTTATCATTCTAAACATTTTTGAAATTGTAAAATATAAACACTCGCTTATTTCTTTTTCATTTTTATTACAACTCATCATATCACTCCTCTTTAATCTTTAAAACTATAACTTGCATTTCCATCTTTTGTATCTTTAATTTCTATTCCCAAATCTTTTAAATTATCTCTAATTTTGTCAGAAAGTTCAAAATCTTTTTTAACTCTCGCAGATTTTCTAACTTCCAAAAGCAACTCTATCAATTTATCAGTTAATTCATCATTATTTTTTTTGCATTGCTTTTCATTTTTTAAATCAATTCCAAGCACATTTTCAATTTTATTTTTTAGAGATTCATAAGACTTTTTCACTTCCAAGACAATTTCTTTCTCTTCTTCAAGTTTTGATAAAAGTTTATTTGTGTATTTAATTTGCTCAAAAATTGCAGCTAATGCTTGTGGCGTATTCATATCTTCATCCATCGCCAAAACAAACTTTTTATCAAATTCTTCAATTTTCTCAAACGAATTTTTATTCTCAAATAAATTTTTATCTGCTAAATTTATCGTACTTTCAAATTGATTCATCGCATTTACAATATTTTGCAAAGTTTTTTTTGTATCTTTTAGCGCTTCAAAAGAAAAATTAATTGGTTTTCTGTAATGTGTACTTACCATAAAAAGTCTTATTACATTTCCCGAAAATTTTTCTAAAATTTCACGAAGTAAAAAAAAGTTTCCAGTTGATTTTGACATTTTGTCGCCATCAATTTGAACAAAGCCATTGTGTAGCCAATAATTTGCAAAATTTCCGTGATAGGCACATTTACTTTGAGCAATTTCATTTTCATGATGTGGAAAAATCAAATCTTGTCCACCACCGTGAATATCAAATGTGTCTCCCAAATATTTTTGTGACATCGCACTGCATTCTATATGCCAACCAGGTCGTCCTTTTCCCCAAGGTGATTCAAAAAATGGCTCATTTTCTTTTTTACTTTTCCAAAGGACAAAATCCAGCGGATTTTTTTTAATTTTTGAAATATCAATTCTAGCTCCCGCTTCCAGCTCATCAACTTTTTGATTAGACAATTTCCCATACTCTGAATATTTTTTCACTTCAAAATAGACATCTCCATCTTTTTCATAAGCAAAGCCATTATCTATTAATTTTTTTATAGTTTCTATTATTTCGTAAATATTTTCTGTAACTTTTGGTCTTTTTACATCACTCAAAATATTTAATTTTTTCACATCTTCAAAAAAACCATCTATATATTTTTTAGTGATTTCTTCACAAGATAATTTTTCTTCATTAGCTCTATTTATAATTTTATCGTCAATATCTGTAAAATTTTGCACAAATTCAACTTCATAATTTTTATATTTAAAATATCTGGCAAGTACATCAAAAACAATAATTGGACGAGCATTTCCAAGATGTATATAATTGTAAACTGTAGGTCCGCAAACATACATTTTCACTTTGTTTCTTTCAAGTGGCACAAATTTTTCCAATCTATTTGACAATGTATTGTAAAATTCCATTTTTTATTTTCCTTCCTAAAATTAAAATTAAATTATTTTTCAAATTATTTTTTCAAATTATTTTGATTTTTTTGATTTTTTTTTATATAATTTTCCCAATAGAATATCCAAGTCAGTTTAATCACGATATAAATTGGTATCCCAATAAACGCTCCTCCAATTCCAAAAAGCGCTCCTCCAATCAAAACGACAAGTAATGTCGTAATTGGATGCATTTTAACCGATTTTCCTGTAAGCCAAGGTTTTACGATATTTGCTTCAATAGTTTGCACAATTGTAACTAACGCAACAATAATGATTACTAAATTAAAAGATTTTGTTGCAGCGTAGAAAATTACAGGAATAAGACCAATAAAAGGTCCTAAAAATGGTATCACATTTCCAAAACCAATAATTAGTGAAAATAAAATACTGTAGTCCAATTTTAAAAAATAGAAAATTATAAAAGACGCCACTCCGACAATCATACTGTCAAGTACCGTAACCAAAATATATTTTCCAATCGTTTGATCTATACTTTTTGCCAAATTGACAAGTTTTCTATCTTCATCTATGTCCGTCAAAAAATTTTCAACCCAAATTTCAATACTGTCATAGCTAAAAATTAACATAATCGTAAAAATTGGCGTCATAAAAAGCAAAGTAAAAGTGCTGGTTACAATGGAGTAACTGGAAGTCAGCACCCTTACCGCCATATTTATAATCACATCTTTAGAACTCATAAGCGTATTTTTTAAATCAATGTTATTTTGCTCCATAAAATTAAATGCCTTACTTTGAAAATCCCCTTGATTCTTCAAGAAAAATTCAATTAAACTTGAACCTTGTTTCGCAATTAGCGGAATAAAAGCAAGAACTATATATATAAAAATTGCAAAAAATATTGATAGCACGATTAAAATCGCCAAATTTCTATTTTTTATAAGTTTTTTAGTCGGATTTTCTTCATTTTTTTTATTGCTTATCATATCAATAATTGGCATAAGCGAATACACGATTATAAATGATAAAATGAACGGAAAAATCGTACTTATAGCAAGATTAATCGGCTTTTTAAAATAATCGTAAACTTTGAAAAAAAGTAAAATTGATAAAAATAAAAGTGACACTACCATTAACACATTTTTCGCTTTTAAAATTTTTTCTTCATCATAAAATTTCATCTATCTCCCTTTCGTAAAAAACTTTTATCCAAAAATTTTGTCACCTTTTTTATTAAAAATTATATCAATAGGACATCCTTCAAATCCAAAATATTCACGAAGTTTATTTTCAATATATCTCTTATAAGAAAAATGAATCAACTCTGGATTATTTGCAAAAAATACAAATTTTGGCGGTGCTTGGCTAATTTGTGTCGCATAATTAAGTTTAACTGCTCTTCCCTTTCGAGTTGGTACAGGATTTTGCGCAACAATTTCTGCTAAAATTTGATTTAATATTCCAGTTGAAACTTTTTTATGATATTCTTCATTGATAAATTTCGCCTGTTCCAAAATATTAAGCGTTCTTTTTCCAGTTAGCGCCGAAATTGTCACAATCGGAGCATAGTCTAAAAATGCCAAATCCGCTTTGACAAGCTCTTTAAACTCTTTCACGCTGTTGTCATTTTTTTCAATCAAATCCCATTTGTTAATTGCAATTATAATTGGCTTTCTCTCATCATAAATCATTCCTGCTATTCTTTTATCCTGATCCGTCAAAAGTTCTGTCGCATCTAGCATTAACACGCACACATCTGCTCTTTTAATGGCTTTCATCGCACGAAGCACGCTGTAATACTCGATGTCATCTTCAACTTTAGATTTTCTCCGAATTCCTGCAGTATCAATAAGAGTGTACATCTCCCCATCATATTTTAGCGCCGAATCAATTGTATCTCTTGTTGTTCCAGCAATATCACTCACAATCGAACGCTCTTTATTCAACAATTTATTTAAAAGCGAAGATTTTCCAGCATTTGGTCTTCCAAGAATCGCAATGCTAAGCCCTTCTGAAATTTCTTTAGTATTTTTATCGTCAAATTTTTCAACTACAGCGTCCAGCAAATCTCCCAAATTTGTCTTATGTTCTCCAGAAATTCCAATAACTTCTTCAAATCCTAACCCATAAAATTCAAAAATATTTTCCTGCTCCTTCATATAATTATCAATTTTATTGACAGCTACGATAACCTTTTTATCCTGCTTACGAAGAATTGTTGCTACATCTTCATCAAGCCCTGTAATTCCAGCTTTTCCATCCACCAAAAATATAATTACATCTGCTTCATCAATTGCAACCTGTGCCTGTTTTTTTATCTTACTCATCATAAAATCTTGAGTTCTAGGCTCAAGTCCACCTGTATCAACAAGTAAAAATTTATTTCCCAGCCATTCCATTTCACGATAAAGTCTATCACGAGTAACTCCTGGCTCATCTTTTACTATAGATAACCTATCTCCTACCAATTTATTAAACAATGTCGATTTTCCTACATTTGGTCTACCAACAATCGCTACAGTATGTTTCATATTACCTCCATTTTCATCTTTATAATATTATTTTTTTATTTTTTATTTGTATATTCAATTTATACTCTTTATATTTTAACATATTTTTTGCTTTTTTATTAGCATTTTTTTGAGAAAGCAAAATAATTTTTTACTTTGTCCGTCTCAAAAAAAATTTTACATATTGAGCCAAAAGTGGTAAAATAATACCTAAGAATAGAAATAGAAATAAAATAAAATACTGGAGGTAATTTTAATGGCAGGGAAAACTGAATTTATGAAATATGCATATTTCAATAAAGAAATAGTAGAATTTGAGAAAGCAACAGTAAGTATTGCAACTCACAGTTTACAATATGGAACAACTTGTTTCGGTGGAGTTAGAGGATACTACAGAAATGGGAAAGTAGCAATTTTTAGATTGGAAGATCACTATAAAAGACTTATGACAGCTTCAAAAATGTTAGGTTTTGAATTTTTCATGGAATGGGATGAATTCAAAAATATTGTAACTGAATTAGTTAAAAAGAACGATATTAAAGAAGATTTTTATATGAGACCATTCATTTTCTGTAAAGAACCAAGATTATCACCTAAAAAAGCAGGACTTGATTTTGATTTAGCAATTTATATGTTGCCACTTGCAGATTATGTAAGTACAAAAGGTGGATTAAGATTGATGAGTTCAACTTATAGAAAATATAACGATTCATCTATCCCAACTAAAGCAAAAGCAGGTGGATCTTACATCAATTCATTCCTAGCTACAAGTGATGCTCAAAGAAATGGTTACGATGATGCGTTAATGTTTGATGATGCAGGAAATGTAGTAGAAGTTTCTGTTGCAAATATTGTATTAATCTACAGAGATCAAGTAATTATTCCTGATACAGGAAATGCAGCACTTGAAGGAATTACAGTAAGATCAGCATTAGAATTATTAGAATACAACGGATACAAAATCAACCGTGGAAAAATTGACAGATCAATGGTATTTACAGCAGATGAATTGTTAGTAACAGGAACAGCAATGAAAATCACTTATGCTGAATCATTAGACCAAAGACCAATTGGACAATTAGACTTCCATGCTGAACCAAAACCTGGTAAATTCTATGAATTGTTAAAAGGTGAATATGAAAAAGTTATTAATGGAGATCACGAATTATCTAAAGAATGGTTATTTGTTGTTGAATAATAAATTTCTTTAAATTTAAGATAAAAAATAGAATATAATGAAATAAAAATACACTGAAAGTGCTAGAAAAAGTATTGAAGGTGTATTTTTTTTTTATAAACTTGTTTTTTTTATTTTAAAAAAAACTTGTAATTGGAAAAAATTAGGAGTACAATATAATTAAAGAGGAAAGAAAACAATGGTTTAAATAAAGTTTGGACAATAATTAGAAATGGATAAAAAGGATATAATTATTGGGAAATTAAATAGTAATGTAAAATTTGGGAAGAGAGATGGTTGATCATAATCATCTCTCTTTTGAAATTATGAAGATTTTTTAGATTTAAAAATTTTTAAATTTTTGGTTATTGACAAATGTGAAAAAAAGTGATAAACTTAACTTATAAATGGATTGTTACTGTTAGGCAGGCAAAACCTTGGTTAATAAATATGATTATTTTTTCGTGTTTAATAATCAAGGTTTTTTCTATCTAAAATGATGAATGTTAATGGGAGTTTGAAAAAATGAGGATAAAAAAATTTTGAATAATAATGCTATCATTTCAGAAAATGACCAAAAGGATGAAATTATCATAACAGGTAAAGGTATAGCATTTGGTAAAAAGGCTGGAGATTTGATAGATAGTGAAAAAGTTGAAAAGACATTTATTTTAAAGCATGATGAAACATCTGAAAAATTTAAGTTCCTTTTGGAAGACATACCAGTGGATTATGTTTCGATTTCCTATGACATTATTGAGTATGCAAAAAATATATTGAATGTTCAATTTAACGACTTTATTTATGTGACATTGACAGATCATTTGAATTTTGCGATTAAAAGGCATAAGGAAAATATAAGTTATGTGAATGCTCTTCGATGGGAGATAAAAAAGTTTTATCCAAAAGAGTATGAAGTTGGCTTAAAGGCTTTGGAATTTATAAATGATGAATTGGGGATAAAATTTTCTGAAGATGAAGCAGCTAATATTGCATTACATTTTGTAAATGCTAGAATTAATACGAAAAGTGAGATTGGTGAAACAATACAGTTTGTAAAAGTAACACAAGATATTTTAAATATTATAAAATATACATTTGGAATTGAGCTAGATGAAAGTAGTCTTAGTTATGAAAGATTTATGACGCATTTAAAATTTTTCTTTCAGAGAATTAAAAAAAATATTCAAATAAATGATGATAATGATTTTATTTATCAAGAAATAAGAAAAAAATATACGAAGGCTTATGAATGTGCAGAAAAAATTGAGAATTATTTTTTTAAAACATGTAAAAGAAAATTATCAAAAGAGGAAAAAACGTATTTAGCGATACATATTCAAAGAATAACACAAAAATAATAAATATAAAGGATTGTTACTATTAAATTAGGCAAGACCGAGAGTAAAAAAGTTTATTTTTATAATAGAATGACTTTAAAATTGAAATTATAAAAAAGTTCAATTTTAAGGGGGTTTTAGTATAAAAAATTAAATCAACTTTTTATTGTCGAGTTTTGCCTTTTTATTTTGAAAAAATTAATAAGTAAAAAAAATATTTGTTTAGGAGGTTGTCGTATGAAGAAATACGAAAAATTATCGAAAGATATTGTGGAAGCAGTAGGAGGAAAAGAAAATGTTATTAGCTTGCATCATTGTGTAACTAGATTGAGATTTAAGTTAAAAAGCAATGACAAGGCTGATATTGAAAGATTGAAAAAGATGGATGGAGTGGCTACGGCTTTGATAAGTGGAGAGCAATTTCAAGTTGTAATTGGAAATCATGTTGCTGATGTATTTGATGAAGTTTTGCCACTTTTAGGGTTAAGTGGAAATGAAAAAAAGGAAGAGCCTAAAAGAGAAATAAAAAGTATCAAGGATGTTTTAAATATTCTAATTGATGTGCTTAGTAAATTATTTCAACCAATATTAGGAACAATGGCTGCAGCTGGGATGTTAAAGGGAATTGCGGCAATTTTACTATCATTAGGCGTATTAAATACAGATGGAACGTATTTGGCAATACAGGCTGCAGGAGATGGATTATTTCAGTTACTTCCTGTATTTCTAGCTTGGACTTCAGCTAATTATTTTGGAATGAACGGATTTACAGCGATTGCAATTGCTGCGGGACTAATTTATCCAAGTTTAGGAACAATGGAATTGTTTAATAAAGCTCATTTTTTAGGACTTCCTGTTGTAATTCCAGCTGGAGGATATGTGAGCACAGTAATGCCTATAATATTTTCTGTTTGGCTTGGTTCTCATGTTGAAAAATTATTCAAAAAAATTATTCCAGCAATGGTAAGAACATTTTTAGTTCCATTTTTTACATTGTTAATAACTTATGTTTTGTCATTATTAATAATTGGACCAATTATCTCTAGTGCTTCTACAGCTTTAGGAACAGGATTAACAGCTTTGTATAATCTAAATTCAACTATTGCTGGAGGGCTTCTTGCAGGAATTTGGATGATTATGGTAATGTTTGGATTACATTGGGGACTGGTACCAATTGCTATGAATAATATCGCTACATTAGGTTACGATACTATAATAGGAAGTTTGATGGCACATTCATTTGCTCTTTTAGGAGTATTGCTTGTAATTATCTTAAAGACAAAAGAACAAAAAGTAAAGGATTTAAGTATTCCAGCTGCATTTTCGGCATTATTTGGAGTAACTGAACCAGGAATTTATGGAGTGGCATTGCCAATGAAAAAACCATTTATTATTGCTTGTATTTCATCAGCGATTGGTGGAGCTATCGGAGGGTTCTTTAAAATGAAAGTTTTTGTAATAGGACCTTTAGGAATATTTAGTTTATCAGCATATATTCCTAAAGAAGGAATTGGTAGAGATTTTTATATTTATTCAATAGTTTGTGTAATTTCATTAATTGCAGGAATTGTGCTTACAATGTTTATTAAAATTCCAAAATTGTATGGAGAAGAAAATGTGACTCAAAAGAATGATAAAAAACAAGAAAATGAAAACTCTGTAAATATTGAAAATAAAATAATGGAAAAAGAAATAGTTTATAGTCCATTAAAAGGGGAAGTTAAATTATTAGAAGAAGCAGAAGACGAGGCATTTGCTTCAGGTGCTTTAGGAAAAGGAGCAGCTGTTGTTCCAGTTGAAGGGAAGGTTATGGCACCAGTAGATGGAACTATAGTAACCTTATTTCCGACAAATCATGCGATTGCAATTGAAACTAATTCAGGTGTGGAAATATTAATTCATGTTGGACTTGATACTGTTCAGTTGGATGGAAAATATTTTTATCCTAAAGTAAAAGAAGGAGATAAAATTAAAAAAGGCGATTTAATCTTAGAATTTGACATTGATGAAATTAAGAAAGCTGGATATGTATTGACAACGCCTATAATTGTTACTAATACTGATGAATACTTAGATGTACTTGAAATGAAAAAGGAAAATGTTGAATTTGGAGATGAATTAATTACAAGTGTTAAGTAATTAGGTAGTTTTAAAAGTAAAATTACTAAAAAAATGAGTAATAAAATTCAAAAAATTTTGATATTTTATTAAAAATGATTTAAAATAAAAAAGAATAAAAAAGGTTAGAATAAAAATAAATGATTAGGAGGAGAAAAATGGCTAATAAAAGATTTCCAGAAGGATTTTTATGGGGAGGAGCTACTGCTGCAAATCAGCTTGAAGGAGCATATAACGAAGGTGGAAAAGGATTATCAGTACAAGATGTAACTCCAAAAGGTGGAGTAAATGTTGGTGGAGAAGTGTTGATTACGAAAGAGCCGACAGAAGATAATTTGAAATTAAAGGGAATTGATTTTTATCACAGATATAAAGAAGATATAGCTTTGTTTGCAGAAATGGGATTTAAAGTATTTAGACTTTCAATTGCTTGGAGTAGAATTTTTCCAAAAGGAGATGAATCGGAACCAAATGAAGAAGGACTAAAATTTTATGATAATGTATTTGATGAAATGGCAAAATATGGGATTGAGCCACTTGTAACATTGTCACATTACGAAACACCACTTCATTTGGCAAGAGAATATAATGGATGGACAAATCGAAAGTTAATTAAATTTTTTGAAAGATATGCTCGTACAGTGTTTGAAAGATATAAAGATAAGGTAAAATACTGGTTGACATTTAATGAGATAAATTCTGTTTTACACGCTCCGTTTATGAGTGGAGGAATTCCAACTGATGGAGAAGTAAAACCAACTAAACAGGAATTGTACCAAGCTGTCCACAATGAATTAGTAGCTTCTGCATTAG
>ERZ773197.1863-NODE-1863-length-14010-cov-6.082623_pt1 | contig 14010 bp, 10 predicted proteins | sample MGYA00580999_ERZ773197 | MGnify/ENA primary metagenome ERZ773197 (study PRJEB29015, sample SAMEA2738166) | human oral metagenome | biome: human oral; feature: human-associated habitat; material: saliva | place: China | collected 2185 ...
CCTCGGATTGGCTTGCGGCAAGGAGTGAGAGGTTCCTTGCCAGTCTGGCGGATACATGGCTGATGGTATTGAGAAGCTTGATCTCTTCGGCCACATTGCCGCCGGTGTCTGCGTAACTGCGGTACATTCTGTTCACCTCGCTTTCTGAAGGCCGGTTTTCTCTTGCCTTCACCTTCCACTGGAGATGAGCAGCCGATTTGAGCGGAGGAAAAATAAAAAAGTTTTCCGGCCACCATCTCGAAGAGGGACAGCGACCGGAAAAGGTGTGGTTCGTGGTCTGGGTATTACTTGTCGCCGGTGATCCTGCGCAGGTCAGTGCGATACTTTTTCATCTGGTCAGCGAAGGTCTTCTGCGGGCGACCGAGCTCCCTTGCAATGGCGCGGTCAGAGATGCCCTCCGGATGATCCTTCCAAAGCTGGATGATGGTATCGGCCTCTGGGTCGAGCTCACGGAGCCTCGCAAAGAGCTGCTCCAGCAGCATACGGTCGGCGATGACTTCCTCCATAGGCTTGCTGCGGTCAGGAATATAGTCGCCGATGGTACCGTTGCCGTCCGGAAGAGGCTGATCCAGCGACGTGATGTCGCCTGCAGCGTGATATTCGCAGCCGATGCAGTCACCGTCACACTTCCAGATGAAGCGGTAAGGGCACATGCAGCGTCCGTGATTCTGTTCCTTGTGGCGGATACGGTCAGCTTCTTTATAGAAAGCGTCGTGCTGCGCCTTGCTGACAGGCACCTTCTCGCCGGTGCTGCGAACGTAGATAAAATAGGTCTTCTGTTTACTTTCGTTTTCATTATTTTTCATGTTGAAACCTCCAAGTTTCGAGTGGTTCCCGAACCGGAGGCCTCATGAAAAAGAGCGTGAAAGGCCGACCGGAACGGGAAATAAATCCGTTTCAGTTGCCAATCACGCTCGTAGATTGGGTTTTATTTACTTGTGACCGCTATGGCCGTTCGAGCCACTCTGCATGCCGGGTGAGCGACCATAGCGGTGAGCCTTTTAATTCCTTGCTCAGGGCGTTAACCTTTATCTGAGATCCGCTTCGATGGCGTATAATTCGCTGAATACGTCCAGCAGATCACACGGATTCAGGTCTTCGACGCAGTTAGCGCCGTATCGCTGCAATACTCCGTCAACTACAGCTGATCCCAGTTGGGAGCTGATCGTAGAAGCGGTATTTTCGATATTGATGATCCAGTTCTCGCGTTCATCTTTAGTCACAGTTCTCATCTCCTTCCTGCTCAGCCTTCCGTTCAGAAGTCAGCTGCGTTATTTGCACCACCTTTGGAAACTGAACTCATCCTTGATCAGGGGATGTATCCAAAGGTTTGATGGTGTGGTAGAATAGCGAAGTGGTTCTTTGTCGGTTTATGTGAGTTTATAACCATTGACTATTGACACGACCTTTTTTTTCGTGTACAATTAAATAGTTAAGGTCTCGTATTGTCGGCTTTTGCCTCTCACTTGCCTACCTGTATATAGTTTCGCATGGCAAAATGAGACGGCTTGACCGCTAACATAGGACACATAGGACAAAACATAGGACAAGATTTGAGAGGAGGTATTCGATTGGAATTAAGCGAGTATTTCAGCCGGATATTTCCGAGCACAAACGCACAGATGTACTATCCCAGCAGGAGGAATAGTGGCATCTTCGTTTCGTTCTGCTTTATTGAGGCGGGTAGTAATTACTTCAGCCATAAGCCGGGTGCCAGACTGAAGTCTGATGATGTACCGTTGGAGCGCAAACTATACGACGGGTCGAGAAAGATGTCCCAAGACCTGAAGGATTCGTTTAAGACTTTTAATGAGGACGGGCTGTGCGCATATTTCGAGAAGATCATCGACAAGAGCAAGTACGATGATGTGATGCTTGCCTTCGGAATACCTCCCACGGCAGAAAAAAAGCCGCAGGCACTCCGGAGAGCACTTGCGGTTCAGTTCAAAGCATTTATAGATAGCGACGCGGAGACTGCTGCGGACATTGTGGCAATGACATACCAGCAGCTTCTTGAGGAGCCGGAACAGGAGCCCGGATCATTTCACCGCGTATCGTCGTTGTACCCAGACGACACGGTGTACATCAAGCCGGATCATAAGAGAAGTTATTACGGCTTCATGTATGAGAAATTGACGGTAATGTGGAAATTCTCAAATCTTGGTACACAAACTTGGCGTGGTCGAAGGCTGTACCTTTCCAACCACAATGAGATAAGACCACGGGCAGAAAGCAACTACATTGAAATACCGGAGACACCACCGAAAACCGGTGTGGAAATCTCCACGGTCATTGAGCTCAGGCCATTCGAAGGGCGCACGACATGCCATTGGATCATGGTCGACAGCGATGGAAATGACTGCTATCCCGGTAATCGAATGTTCGATATAGAAATAGATGTTAGATTCAAGAGAAAGAACTCTTAAGGACGGAGGTAATAAAGTGGGCGAACAGCTGCAAGTTGAAAAATGGGTAACATTAAAAGACGTACAAGCATATCTTGGCGTCGGCAGAGAGACCATTTTACAGTGGATTTCAAAGAGAAATATGCCAGCTTACAAGGTCGGTAGGCTTTGGAAGTTCAAACTCTCAGAGGTCGATGACTGGATTCGTTCCGGTGGCGCTGCTGATGATAACGCGACTGAAAAAGACGAGCAGGATGCCGAATAAGTCCGTTTTTTGGGACAGCAGATTTTATAGAATGAAAATATAGAGTGGCGCACTATGCCACGGACAAACGGAGGAAAAATAGATGGACAATCAGGTTCACAATCAGATAGTAAGTTTTATATGGGGTATCGCGGACGACTGCCTGCGCGATGTTTATGTTCGCGGCAAGTATCGTGACGTTATTCTGCCAATGACGGTTATCCGCCGTCTGGATGCCATGCTGGAAGAAACAAAACCGGCAGTGCTAACAATGAAAAAGCAGCTGGATGCAGCGAAGATTGATAACCAGTGGCCTGCGTTGTGCAATGCAGCGGGACAGGCTTTCTGCAATGCTTCTCCCTTCCTGCTGAAGGATCTGACCAGTCGTGGCAAAGCTCAGACTTTGAAAAAGGATTTTGAAGCCTATCTTGACGGCTTCTCTCCGAACGTGCAGGTGATTCTGGATAAGTTTAAATTCCGTAACCAGATTGACACGATGGTGGATGCAGATATTCTTGCTGCCGTCATTGAGAAGTTTACATCTTCCGACATCAATCTGAGTCCGAATCCGATTTACAAGGACGAGGCAAAGACCGTCCTCAAGCATCCCGGCCTCGACAACCACGGAATGGGAACAATCTTTGAGGAGCTTATACGCAAGTTCAATGAAGAGAATAACGAGGAAGCCGGAGAGCACTGGACGCCTCGTGATGTTGTCGAGCTTATGGCAGACCTTGTTTTCATGCCGATTGCAGACAAAATTAAGGATGCCTCCTACTCCTGCTATGACGGAGCTTGTGGTACAGGAGGAATGCTCACTGTCGCTCAGGACAGACTTTTGACGCTGGCTAAGAGGCGAGGCAAGGAAGTCGCTATTCACCTGTTCGGTCAGGAGATCAATCCAGAGACCTATGCTATCTGCACAGCCGATATGCTTCTGAAGGGTGATGGCGAAGAGGCCGAGCATATCATGTACGGCTCCACGCTGTCCGATGACCAGAATGCATCACGTCAATTTGACTTCATGCTCTCGAATCCTCCGTACGGAAAGAGCTGGAAGACTGATGCCGAAAAGATGGGTGGAAAGAAGGATATTCTCGATACACGCTTTAATGCATATTTGGCTGATACAACTGAAATACAAATGCTGCCTAAAACAAGTGATGGGCAGTTGCTTTTCTTGCTGAATAATATTTCCAAAATGAAGAAGGACACTGCCCTTGGTAGCCGTATTGCTGAGGTGCATAATGCATCCTCCTTGTTTAGCGGAGATGCCGCAAGTGGCGAAAGCAATGCCAGACGCTTTATGTTTGAAAATGATCTTGTTGAAGCGATAATAGCTTTGCCGGAAAGCATGTTCTATAACACGAGTCTTGGCACCTATATCTGGGTGCTCACGAATAAAAAAGAAGAAAGACGCAAAGGAAAAGTTCAGTTGATAGACGCAACTTCTTTGAAGTCCCCGCTGAAGAAAAACATGGGCAAAAAGAGCTGTGAATTAACACCAGAACTTCAAAAGCAAATCTTGCAAATATTCCTTTCGATGGAAGAAAGCGAAATAAGTCGAATTTTTGATAATTCCGACTTCGGATTTTGGAAAATCACAGTATTGCAGCCACAGGTGGATGATAACGGAAACATTGTCGTGGACAAGAAAGGCCGACCTGTTTCTGACAAAGAAAAAACTGATACGGAAATTATACCATTCACATATCCCGGTGGGATCGAAGGCTTCATGGATGCAGAAGTCAGACCTTATGCACCAGATGCATGGGTTGACAAGAAGAAAATTCAGATTGGGTATGAACTGAGCTTCACAAAGTACTTTTATAAGCATGTAACATTGAGAGGCTTAGATGACATTGTCTCTGATTTACGGAATGTGGAAGCTGAGACGGAAGGCATTTTGAGTACCATTGTGGAGGGACGTTAATGATTAATCAATACCAATTTCAGGACGTTTCTGAAAAATGGGTAGATAAGATTCCGTCCCATTGGGAAATGCTCCGGTTAAAGAGAATACTTCAGATTCGTAAAGAAAAGAACAATCCTATTGTTACAGACTTTATTCTGTCTTTAACGGCCAGCCAAGGGGTTGTTCCTGTAAATGAAAAAGAGGGTGCTGGTGGGAATAAGCCTAAAGACGATTTAACGAAATACAGTGTTGCAAGGAAAGATGACTTGCTTGTGAACTGCATGAACGTTGTTGCTGGCTCAGCAGGTGTCTCCAAATGGGATGGTGCAATCAGTCCTGTCTATTATGCGCTTTATCCACGAGATAGCGAGAATTGCAACATTTGGTACTTCCATTATTTGTTTAGACTCTTGCCGTTTCAGCGTAGTTTGCTGGGCTTGGGTAAAGGAATATTAATGCATGAGTCAAGTACCGGTAAATTGAATACTGTGCGCATGCGTATTTCAATGGACTACTTGAATAATGTGAATCTCCCGCTCCCTCCGAAAGATGAGCAGGACAAAATAGTAGCATATTTAAACTGGAAAACATCTCTCATTAACAGAATGATATCTGCTAAAAAGCGTGAGATAACTCTGCTTAAGGAATACAAGGAATCTGCCATTAGCTATTACGTCACACATGGCCTTGCAGAAACCGAGATGAGGCCTACGGAGATATACTGGCTTCATGAAGTTCCTAAAGATTGGAAAGAGACGAAGCTCAAATATCTCTTGCAGAAACATAAGCGAGAGATTCCTGAAGATGCAGAACTCCTGATTTGTTCAAACAGCGGGGACGTCAAAAAAAGAGGAGACTCTAAACTTGGATTAGTTGCATCTTCTGATGATATATATCAGGGTGTTCATAAGGGAGACCTATTGATTCATGGCATGGATACTTGGCATGGCGCAATAGCTATTTCAGAATTTGATGGCATGTGCACACCTGTTGTTCATGTATGTACTTGCAATCAAAGCAAACGATTTGTGGCTTATTATCTCAAAATGATGGCGTACACAAAGGTTTATAAGGCAATCTCCAATGGTGTGCGTCAAAATACGAGCGATTTTAGAAGCTGGGATAAGGTAGCAAATTTGCTGATTGCATTTCCGAGCCTTGCGGAACAAGAGGAAATTGCTGATTACATAGATGGAATCGTCGATTCTGTAAATCGGATGGTTTCAGATTATGAAATGCAGATCGAGCAATTACACGAAATGAAGCATCGTGTGATATTAGATGTGATTACTGGAGCAACAGATATCAGAAATGTCCAAATTCCAGATTATGAGTTTGTAGATGAAGAGGAACCGGAAGAAGACTCTGATATTGGTTCTGATTCAGATGAAGACGAAACCGAGGAACAGGAGGATTAAGTATGCCATTTACCAATACAAAGGAAAACGGCCTTGAATCCTTAATCGTGAAGTGGCTGGTTGAGCAGAACGGGTACGAGGAAGGAACAAACGCCGACTATAACAAAGAGTACGCTGTCGACGAGACTCGGCTGTTCCGCTTCCTGCAGGACACACAGCCGAAGGAAATGACGAAACTGGGCGTGTTCACCTCCGAAACGAAGAAGCGCCAGTTCTTAAACCGGCTCTCCGGCGAAATTGCCAAGCGAGGCATCATCGATGTGCTGCGTAATGGCGTAAAGGTATATCCGGCAGACCTCATCATGTTTTATCTGACACCGACCGAAAACAACGAGCAGGCCAGAATCATGTACGAGAAGAATATCTTCAGCGTGACAAGGCAGCTGCGCTATTCGCAGGATGCCGGGAAGCTGGCGCTGGATGTCTGCCTGTTTATCAACGGCCTACCTGTTATCACAATGGAGCTGAAGAACCAGCTCACAAAGCAGAATACGGAGAATGCCGTTCGCCAGTACAAGGAAGACCGTGATTTCCATGATCTCCTGTTCTCGTTCAAGCGCTGCATGGTTCATTTTGCCGTGGACGATGCCACGATCCAGTTCTGTACAAAGCTGGCCGGAAAAGACAGCTGGTTCCTGCCGTTCAACAAAGGCTACAACGATGGCGCAGGCAATCCTCCGAATCCGGATGGCCTGATGACGGACTATCTCTGGAAGGACATCCTTACCAAGAGAAAGCTGTCCCGCATTATAGAAAATTACGCGCAGGTCATTGAAGAGGTGGATGAGGATACCAAGAAAAAGTCCATCAAGCAGATCTGGCCGCGTTATCACCAGCTTGACTGCGTGGAGAAACTGCTGGCCGATGTGAAGGAAAACGGTGTCGGGAAGAAATATTTAATTCAGCACAGCGCTGGAAGTGGCAAGTCAAACTCCATCGCATGGCTGGCACATCAGCTAATCGGTCTTGAAGAAAGCGGTCATCCGATGATCGACTCCGTTCTGGTAGTTACCGACCGCCGTATTCTGGACAAGCAGATCCGCAATACGATCAAGCAGTTCATGCAGGTGAAAAACACCGTAACATGGGCGGAGCACTCTGGCGACCTGCGTAAAGCCATACAGGACGGCAAGCGCATTATTATATCCACTATAGAGAAGTTCCCGTACATCATTTCCGAGATTGGACAGGAACATAAAAATAACAAGTTCGCCATCATCATCGACGAGGCGCATTCCGGCCAGAGCGGGCGTAACTCCGCCAATATGAATCTGGCTCTTTCCGGCCTTGCCACGGATGACGACGCAGACAATGAAGACAAGATCAATGCCATGATGGAGGGACGCAAGCTCGTGTCCTCTGCCAGCTACTTTGCCTTCACAGCCACACCGAAGAATAAGACCGAGGAGATGTTTGGTGTCCCCTACGAAGAGGACGGAGAAATCAAGCATCGTCCGTTCCACGTCTACACCATGAAGCAGGCTATTCAGGAAGGTTTCATTCTGGATGTGCTCCGCAACTATACGACCATCGACAGCTGGTACAAGCTGATGAAGACGGTCGAGGACGATCCAATGTTTGACAAGAAGCGTGCGCAGAAAAAGCTGCGAGCCTTTGTCGAGGGTAATCCGGACGTCATCGCCAAGAAGGCCGCCATGATGGTGGAGCACTTCCACGAGCAAGTTATCGCTAAGAAAAAGATCGGTGGCAAGGCTCGTGCGATGGTGGTTACGGCCAGCATTCCGAGGTGCATTGAATACTACTATGCCATCAACAAGTGCCTTGCAGATAGGCACAGTCCGTACAAGACCATAGTGGCCTTTTCGGGTGATCATAAATACAACGGGCAGGAACCGGCACTGACGTCGGCTGCGATGAACGGCTTCCCTGATGCCAAGATTCCGAAGGAGTTCAAGAAAGATCCGTATCGGATTTTGATTGTTGCCGACATGTTCCAGACCGGATTTGACGAGCCGCTGTTGCAGACGATGTATGTGGATAAGCCACTCTACGATATTGCTGCGGTGCAGACACTTTCCCGTCTGAACAGAGCATATCCGGGTAAGGACGAAGTATATGTTTTGGACTTCGCAAACAAGACTTCGGTGATTGAAGAGGCGTTCTCGAAGTTCTACAGGACGACAATCCTCTCCGGAGAGACCGATCCTAACAAGCTCTATGATCTGATCACCGTTATGGAGGAATATCAGGTTTACGATGACAGCGACGGTGAGAAGCTGGTTGACTTATTCCTGAGTGGCGCAGAGCGCGACAGGCTTGATCCGATTCTGGATGCCTGCACAGCAGTATATAAGCAGCTGGAGCTGGATGATCAGATCAAGTTTAAAAGCGCAGCTAAGTCCTTTGTACGAACCTATGGCTTCCTTGGCGCGATTCTCCCTTATGGCAATGTCGACTGGGAGAAGCTATCGATCTTCCTGAACCTGCTGATACCAAAACTTCCGTCGCCGCGTGATGATGATCTGTCGGAGGGCATCCTTCAGACCATTGACCTCTCCAGCTATCGAAATGAGGCGCAAGAGGCTATTGCCATCAAACTGGAGGACGCAGACGCAGAAATTGCTCCGGTACCTGCTGGCAAGGTTGGCCACATCGTTGAGCCGGAAATGGATCTGCTTTCCAAGATCATCATGGACTTCAACGATATGTTTGGGAATATCAACTGGAATGATGCTGATAACGTACAACGTCAGATTCTGGCCATCCCGGAGATGGTGTCCAAAGATAAGAAGTACCAGAACGCTATGAAAAACTCCGATGAGCAGGAAGCTCGTACCGAAAGCGAGCGTGCCCTGCAGCAGGTCATCTTTTCCATCATGGCGGACAACATGGAGCTGTTTAAGCAGTTCCAAGACAATCCGTCGTTCAAGAAGTGGCTGTCTGATCTGGTATTTAACCTGACCTACAATCCGGAGGGCAAGGCCTATGTTATGCCGGGTACGGAGCAGAAGGCAGTGACTTACGACTTTACACCACAACAGGATTTGATGATGGTAGCCGAAGAACCGACACCTTACGGAGAGAAGAAAGAGGACGAATAACGAAGAGGAGGCGTAAAGACTTTGAAGCTCACGAAAACTGTAAAGGATGATACATTTCAGGATTACTTTACAGAGGTCGACCATAACGAGCAGATCAATATGGTTCGACCGGGATCTTTGCGCCTTTTTTACCTTAATGTCCGAAGTGGCAAGATAAAAATCTCCGACTTGGAGAAGTTCACGATGCTGAACATCGGACGCTACGTTTTTTCGAGGGCTCGGCAGGAGCAGTATGAGAAAGCTGGAAATCTGGATGCCGTTATGCAGCAAGCTCTACGCATTATGCGCAAGCGAGGCGCAGCAGACGCAAAGGGCACCGGAAATGAGCTCGGCGAGATTATGATCTACGCCTTCCTCGAAGAGAAACTCAACGCCTACAAGCTCTTGAGCAAGATCGAGCTGAGTGCAGATGCTGCCCAACACATGAGCGAGGCAGACGGCATTCATTTCCTGTGCGCAGACGGCAGCAGTGCGCTTTATAACCAGATGGTCTTTGGGGCATCACACATTGTGGGCGACATCAAGGACGCTATCGATCAGGCTTTTGAGGCTATTGCAAAGATCGATGCACATGAGGACAGTGAAATTTACATGATAGAAAAGACTGTACTCGACCGCTTCTATGATGAAAAAGACCTCGCCGTGTTAAAAGAATTTGTAGTTCCGGAGGAAGGCAAGAAATCAAGCTACGAGACTTCCTACGGAGTGTTCCTTGGCTATGATCTGGGAATTATTACAACCGGCCATACAGATGATGAGGTCAAGGAAATTATAAAAGAAAAAATGGAGCAGGATGCGAAGGCACACGCTGACTATATCGCTCAGAAAATAAAGGACTGCGGGCTGGAAAACCATGCATTCTATTTCTACTTGCTTCCGTTGAATGACGCGGAAGCCGAGAAGAAAACAATAATGCAGCATGTATTGGATGGAGATGTTGACCTATGAGCGGTGAAAAGAGAACACTCGGTGCCGCCATTTTTGCCGACATCGAAAGCAATGAATACCTGAATAAGCTCCACGAAAAGGTGCTGTATAACTATGCCCTGCGTCTTCTTCAGCTCAACAAGAAGGAGCCGTTGCCGCTTGACCAGAAGGAAAAACGCGATGCACTACGCTTTGCTGACCTGCTGTCAAAGTCCAATGATCCTGAAAAGGCAAATGCGCATAAAATCTGGGCGCAGGAAATTGTAATTCTGCTGAATGAGCTCTATCCGGAGGACTCGCTGATCAAGCTTTATGCCGGAGATGTATTTTCCAGCATAGGAAACCATAAAGGCGTGGAGCATATCAATGCGGAATATCAGGATATTACCACCTTGGAACGCTTCTTTTCCGAGTTCAGGGATGACTATCTTACTATCCCTGCGGAACCGGACGAGAGATTCTTTGCTGCGCAGAAAGCGGCATACGATCACCTGACGGATGACTGCTTCAGCTACTCCGCACCGACCTCTATGGGTAAATCCTTCATCATGCGCATGTTCATCAAGTATGAGGTCACTCATGAGGCGAAGAAGAACTATGCCCTGATTGTCCCGACAAAGGCACTGATTAACGAAGTGCGTGGCAAGGTGATCGACGATCTCGGCGAGAATGGAAACCTTGAGAAAATAAACTACCTTGATCGCTGCAATTATCGAGTTGTAACGGCGGCCAGTGATATTGCGCTGGAGGAGGAACACAATTATATTTTTGTTCTTACACCGGAGCGCTTACTTTACCTGCTGATCAGTCAGCCGAAGGTACAGATAGATTACCTGTTTATTGACGAGGCGCATAAGCTATCCGGCAAGAACAGCCGTGCTCCATTTTATTATAAGGTCGTGGATATGCTCCTTAAGCGCGAGCACAAGCCGCACTTTATCTTCGCCTCACCAAACATCCCTAATCCGCAGGTTTATCTTAGAATGATGACGGATATAGAAGCGGTTGATGATAGCAAGTTGGCGATTACATACTCGCCGGTCGTACAGGTGAAGTTCCTCGTAGACCTGAAGAATCACGAGATTCAGGTTTATAACGAGCATAACGGGAATCGAATTCATGTTGCGAATATACGTGACCGAGGTGGCAGGAATGCTAACCTTACGGATATCCTGTTGAAGTTTGAAAAAATGAACAAAGACCTGCCGGAGGATAAACGGAAGCAGACTATCGTTTACTTCAATGGCAGGAATAAGGCCATTGATGCTGCTCGGAGATTTTCTGACGCGGTTGGGTATGACGGTATAAAGAATGATCCTTTGCTGGAGACACTGTCTAAAGACATCCGTCAGGAAGTTCATGGCGACTATTTCCTTGCCGACATGATCCGCAAGGGCATCGCTTACCATATCGGATATCTGCCTGCTTCGATTCGTGCAAGGATAGAGACGCTGTTTCAGGAAGGGCACATAACGATTATGTTTTGCACCAGCACTTTGCTGGAGGGCGTTAATTTGCCCGCAGACAATCTCTTCATTACAGATAACAAGATATTTCGCAGCGAGATGGAGCCGGTCGATTTCAGAAACCTGATAGGTCGTGTCGGCAGAATCAGTTTCAATCTCTTTGGTAATGTATATTTCGTTACCGACGAGGAAGAGACTGTAAAAGCGGACGACTATGTCAGGATGCTACAAGAGAAGGTGCCTGAGCAAGTGCTTTCCATCGCTACAAATCCGAAGGTTCTCAAAAAGGTTGAGAAAAAGTATGTGGCCGAAATCCTCAAAAGCGGCAGCTCTGTAATTTCACAGCGTGTTAATGATAATGGAGATACTCTTCAATCGGAAGAATCCTACATAATGATGCGTAAGTTTGGCCTGATTCTTCTCCGGGACATTGTTGAGGATAAGGACACGCTTGTCCGCCGAGAGTTTAAGCCATTCCTGACGGATGAGGAAGAGAAGAACATTCGCGAGAAATTCAAGAAAACGGAAACCATCCCGGATGACGATATAAATACATCTGTTGACCAGACAAAACGTCTCATTATGGCTATAAAAAGTGATGGCCTGCGTTATCCGGATGTCGTTGATGGACGGTTCGATTATAAGGTAGTGCTGGGATTCCTGAACAAGCTGAGTCGTGTTTTCCAGTGGTCGATCTATGAATCAAGCACACTGGGTAAAGAGTCGCTCAGAACTTGGTATGCTGTGATCCTCTGCCAGTGGATGGAAGGAAACGGCCTGAATTTCATTATGAAAGCGGCCTTGAGGCATCACCGTGATAATCCGGAAGATTTCTGGATTAACAGATATACCAAGGGTGTTTATGACGATACCTCACTGCTCCATCGCAATATAGTGTTTGCGGACACGCTTGAGGTTATTGAAAACATAGTCCTATTCAGCATATCGAATTACTTCCTTCGCTTCTCTAACGAGTTTAGACGAATTAAGGGTGATGATGAGCTGGACGCCAATAACTGGTATGAATATGTAGAATACGGCACCACGAATCCGCTGACGATCCTTCTTCAGAGAAATGGTTTCTCACGTGAGTCAGCACGATACATAAAAGAAAATCCGGAGTATGTCGTGAAGGACGGCAGCACCGGAAAACTGAAACTGAAGGCCTCGTTGTCAAAGTGCGGAAGAACCAGCGTGGAGAACGAAGTCGAATATATCCGGCAGAATGTTCCGGGAATCTTTGTAGACGAGGAGGAATAAAACGATATGAAAGGTTCAGAATGCAAATTCGTTAAATACATGGAGGGCTCTGACAAGCGCTTTGTCATCCCGGTTTACCAGAGAAACTATGACTGGAAGACCGAGAACTGCAAGCAGCTGTACGATGACCTTGTAAAAATCATCAAGGGACAACGGAAGAGTCACTTCTTCGGGAGCCTTGTTTCTGTATATAATCCGGACGGCCACAATGAGGAATTCCTGATCATCGACGGCCAGCAGCGCCTTACGACAGTATCGCTGCTGTTCCTTGCCATGTATAACCTGATTGATAAGGGCATCATCGTGCCTGAGACCGCTAATCTGAAGCAGAGGATTTTTGAGGAATACCTCGTTGATAAGTGGAAACCGGAGGATACCCGCATCAAGCTCAAGCCGGTCAAGAATGACCAGAAGGCTTTCGGGAAGCTGTTCTCTGATCCGACGGAGCACATCCGTGAGTCCAATCTGACCGTGAACTACGATTATTTCTATGACCGGATTCAGAAGCAGGAAATAACCATCGACCAGCTTTATGATGCGATCTGTTGTCTGGAGATCATCAACATTCGATTGGATAAAGATGACAATCCGCAGCTCATTTTTGAGAGTCTGAACTCAACCGGTCTTGACCTCAGTGAAGGCGACAAGATCAGGAACTTTATCCTGATGGGATTGCCTTCCAAGGAGCAGGAGGAATATTACGAGAAATACTGGAACAAGATCGAGGTCTGCACAAAGTATGATGTGAGCGCCTTTATCCGGGACTACCTGAGCGTAAAGCAGCAAGCCATTCCGCAGCAGAAGAAAATCTATATCAATTTTAAGGACTTCGTAGAGCTCAGCAAGATCGACACCGAGCCTTTGCTCGCTGAGACGTTGGCCTATGCGAAGCGCTACCAGATTCTTCTTGATGGCAATTCCGGCAGTGCAGCACTGGATGCCTGCATCGACCGCTTGAACCGTCTGGAGACGACTGTAACAAGGCCATACTTCCTTGAGGTGTTGCGCCTGTATAACGAAAATAAGCTGACGCTGGCACAGGTGACAGAGATTTTCTTGACGACAGAGAATTATCTGTTCCGCAGGACAATGTGCGACCTGCCGACAAATGCTCTGAATAAAATTTTTCTTATGCTGCACAGGGAGATCGTCCGGTACGACGGCACCGAGGATAACTATGTCGAGAAGCTCAAATATGCCCTTCTATCGAAGAAGGAACGTGCTCGCTTCCCGGATGATGAGGAATTCAAAGCGGCTTTTGTAGTGACCCCAAAAAGTTAGACCTGAAAGCGTAGGAAAGCAAATCCTGCGCT
>ERZ773197.1866-NODE-1866-length-13985-cov-10.762742_pt1 | contig 13985 bp, 7 predicted proteins | sample MGYA00580999_ERZ773197 | MGnify/ENA primary metagenome ERZ773197 (study PRJEB29015, sample SAMEA2738166) | human oral metagenome | biome: human oral; feature: human-associated habitat; material: saliva | place: China | collected 2185 ...
TGGGGCGCACGGCGGAGCTGCACAAGGGACACTATCTGCTTGCCCTCCTGCTCGCGTATTATTTCTACGCCATTGCAGGGGTAAAATAGGAGCAACGTATGGATATTGACGTACTTCTGACTAATGGAACGATATACAACAGCTATTTAAAGACATTTGTCCCCGGAAACATCGCCCTGTGCGGCGACCGCATCGCCTACGTCGGTACGGAGGAGATTGCGCATACGCCACGACGCACGGCCAATCTCGACGGACAGTACGTCGTCCCGGGACTGATCGATTGTCATATGCACATTGAGAGCACAATGTGTGCGCCGCGTACATTTATGAATGCGGCAGTGCGCTGCGGCGTCACAACGCTCATCGCAGAGCCGCATGAGATCGCGAATGTCTATGGGCTGGCGGGGATCCGTGCCCTGATGCAGAGTGCGCAGGACGGTCCCGTCGATGTCCGCATCGCCATTCCCTCCTCCGTCCCCTCGACGAACGATGCGCTTGAGACGGCAGGTGCTGCGATCGAGAGTGATGATGTCGAGGCACTCATGCACATGGAGCAGGTCATCTGCCTCGGTGAGGTCATGGACTGCCGTGCCGTGCTCTCTGATGTGCACGGCAAGACCAACCGCCTGATTCGCCAGATCCGGTGCGGACGGCCGGACTTCTCCATCGAGGGACACTGTCCGCGCTTCGTCGGATGGGAGCTGGCAGAGCTGCTCTATCGCGGCATCCGTTCTGACCATACGGATCAGAGCCTTGATGGACTTGCTCAGCGTGCGGCGAACGGTATGTTCATCCAGCTGCAGGAGAAGACGCTGAAGAAGGAGTTCCTCGATTACCTCATGGAGCATCGTCTCGCGGGGCGTTTCGCTCTCGTTACAGACGACACCATGCCCGACGACTTCATGCGGCGCGGACAGCTCGATCATCTCGTGCGGCGCAGCATGGCGCTCGGCCTGCCGCCCGAGGAGGCAATCTACGCCGCGACCTATGCACCCGCTCAGCACATGGGGCTGCGGGAGAAGGGGGCAATCGCCCCCGGACGCATCGCCGACTTTGCTGTGCTCTCCGATCTGCGGGCGTTTGCGGTGGCACAGGTCTGGCGTGCAGGGCGGCAGGTCTATGTACGCGGGGCGGAGCAGGAGGAGGCGCCGCGCGACACATCATTTCCTCCGCATTTTTATCGGAGCGTCCACCTTGCGCCGCGCACAGCAGAGGACTTCGTCCTGCGTGCGCCGATCGCGGAGGGGACGGTGCTTTGCCGCATCCTCGAGGTGCAGGAGCATACGACCTTTGTCGCGGAGGGGCGGGCAGAGCTGCCTGTGCACGGCGGCGTGATCGACTGGGAGAGCAGCCCCTACAACCTTGCTTGTGTCTTTGAACGCCACGGCAAGCATGGCGGCTGCGGCATGGCACTCGTCGGCGGCGCGGCGCTCACACACGGGGCAGCAGCGACTACCTATGCGCATGACAGCCACAACCTCCTCGTCCTCGGGCAGACGGCGGCAGATATGGCGGCGGCGGCGAACGCCGTCATCGGGGCGCAGGGCGGTATTGTTGCTGTACGGGACGGAAGCGTCACTGCGTGTGCACCGCTCCCCATCGCGGGCATCCTCTCTGACCGCCCGCTCCCCGTCCTCGGAGAGCAGATCGCGGACGTGCGCCGCGCCCTCACGGAAAACGGCTATCGTCATGATAATGCCATCATGTCCTTTGCGACACTCGCACTCCCCGTCAGTCCTGACGTCAAGCTGACGGACAAAGGCATCGTCGATGTGCGGCGCGGAGAGATCGTGCCGCTGATTGTAGAGGTTCGGCCAGCAGAGTGAATGTGATTTCACCGACAAAAAGGGACGACAGAGGAATCTGCTCTGTCGTCCCTTTGACGTATCACGAACATATATATATCACCATCACAGATGCGGCGTCACCGCAGATGCCTGTGACGCACCGCCACCGCTGGCAGGTAGATTTTACGGCAGAGCACGGCGGCGACGATTGCGATGACCGCACCGATGTAGCCGATGTGGGCGAGGTGGTCAGCCCCCGCAGCGAGCCCGCCGATGTACGTCCCGCCGCCGATGCCGAGGTTGAAGATCCCCGAGTAGATCGCCGTTGCAACCGTCGATGCATCGCGTGGGACCGAGGTGAGCACCTCTGCCTGGAACATCGTATTGTAGAGCGTCGCGAGCACGCCGAGCACCATCGTGACCACGATCATCGTGCCGACAGAGATGGCTGCCGCCTGCCAGAGAAAGAGCATGACGGCGACCCCGACCAGACACCAGCGTAGCAGAGCCAAACGGCACCTGGCGTACATACGCGAGAATACGAAGCTCGCGATGATGCCGCTCACCCCCAGTAGCATGAGTACCACCGTGATCAGATGGGGCGAGAATTCTGCGACCGTATGCAGGAACGGCTCAATGTAGCTATACATCGTGAAGTACGCCGTCGCAAAGAGCGCCGTCATGACATAGATGCACGCCAGCGCAGGCTGACGAATGAGTGACGACAGCGAGCCGATGGAGAAGCCCTCTCCAGGCGAGCGCGTCGGCAGGAGAACGGCGAGATAGACGAACGCGATGATGGCGACCACGGCGAGCAGGAGGAACGTCATGCGCCACCCTGCGGCGAGCCCGATCACGCGCCCGAGCGGGAGCCCGACAATCGTCGCGACCGAGCTACCCGTCACGATCATACCGAGTGCCGCCGGCTGATGCTCGCGCGTCACGAGACGCGTCGCGAGTGGCGCGGCGATCGACCAGAAAATCGAGTGCGCGCAGGCGACGACAATACGCGCCCCGAGCAGCATCTCATAGCTCGTCGCGACACCTGAGATCATCTGCCCGATACCGAAGAGCGCCACCATCAGGAGCAGCAGCTTCTTTAGCTCCATGCGGCAGGTCAGCAGCATCAGCGGCAGCGAGAGCAGCGCCACCACCCACGCGTAGATCGTGATCATCTGGCCTGTCGCCGCCTCCGACATGGAGAACGACTCCGAGATATCGATGAGCAGTGCGATCGGCATGAACTCCGACGTGTTGAAGATAAACGCCGTAATCGTGATCCCAAACAGCATCATGTACTGGCGTGGCAGCATCGTCATCGTGCATCCCTCCCTATCTGTGTTTTCCCTGTGTGACAGTATCCACATTGTAAGGAAAAATAAAAAAAATGCAAGGGGGGAAACGCCCTTTTTTGCCGATTTCCCGCGATATATATAAAGCTGTAAAATTGTGATAATGGCGTGTGTATCTTACCTATGTTATAATAATGACATAATCTTAATGTGAACGTTGCTGCGTCTCGTTCCATGATCGCATGAAAGAAACATAGGGCTACGAAAGACTTGGTGGAGCAAAGTGAAGATATTCGACAACATCACGAACACCGTGCGTGATGACCTGCGCGCTGAGATCGTGTGCGACAGCAGAGTGTCCATTGCGGCGGAGTGTTTCTCCATGTATGCGTATCAGGAGCTGCGCGACCAGCTGGCGTCCGTGGAGGAGTTCCGCTTTCTCTTCACCTCGCCCACATTCATTCGGGAAAAGGCGGCAAAGGAGAAGCGCGAGTTCTACATCCCGCGTATCTCGCGTGAGACGAGCCTCTACGGCACCGAGTTCGAGGTGCGCCTGCGCAACGAGATGACACAGCGTGCGATTGCGAAGGAGTGCGCGGACTGGATCCGTGCCAAGGCGCGGTTCAAATCCAACACTGGCGGCGAGCAGATGATGGGCTTCATGACCGTCTCCTCTGCCGAGAAACAGACTGTCTATGTCCCGATGAGCGGCTTTACCACCGTGGATCTCGGCTGCGAGCGCGGCAACAATGCCTATAACATCGTCCAGTGCATGGACGAGCCGCAGGCGACACAGATGTATATGCGCACCTTCGACGAGCTCTGGAACGACCCTGTGCGCATGCAGGACGTCACGGATGCCGTCATCGAGAACATCAGCACCGTCTACGCCGAGCACGCACCTGAGATGATCTACCTCACAACGCTCTACCATGTGTTCAGCGAGTTCCTGGATGACCTGTCCGAGAACGAGCAGCCGGATGAAAAAGTTGGATTCAAAAAGAGCAAAATATGGAGCATGCTCTACGACTTCCAGCGCGATGCCGTTCTCGCCATCATCAACAAGCTCGAAAAGTACAACGGCTGCATCCTCGCGGACAGCGTCGGCCTCGGCAAGACATTTACCGCACTTGCGGTCATGAAATACTATGAGGAGTGCAACATGAGCATCCTCGTCCTCTGCCCGAAAAAGCTCGCGGAGAACTGGAACACCTACAAGGACAACTACGTCAACAATCCCCTTGCTGCGGATCGTCTGAACTACGATGTGCTCTTCCATACCGACCTCTCGCGCAACCACGGACAGTCCAACGGGCTCGATCTGGATCGGCTGAACTGGGGGAACTATCACCTCGTCGTTATCGACGAGTCGCACAACTTCCGCAACGGCATCGGGACGCACAGCCGCACGCAGGAGAACCGCTATCAGCGCCTGATGGAGCGTGTCATCCGCGCGGGGCGAAAGACAAAGGTGCTCATGCTCTCCGCGACACCGGTCAACAACCGATTTACCGATCTAAAGAACCAGCTCGCCCTCGCCTACGAGGGGCACGCGGAAAATCTCGATGAGCGCCTCGGCACATCGAGGAGCCTCGAGGACATCTTTCGGCAGGCGCAGAGCGCATTCAACACATGGAGCAAGGAGGAGCCGGAGGCGCGTACAACGGACACACTGCTGCGCAAACTCGACTTTGACTTCTTCGAGCTGCTCGACAGCGTCACCATCGCGCGCTCGCGCAGACACATCGAGAAATATTATGACACGAGCGCCATTGGCAAATTCCCCACGCGCCTAAAACCCATCTCCCTTCGCCCGCAGCTCACAGATCTGGCGGGCGCGATCAACTACCATGAGATCTACGAGCAGCTCATGCAGCTCACACTCTGCATCTATACGCCGTCGGACTACATCCACCCGAGCAGACGCGACAAATACAAAGACCTCACCCACAACAAGGGAGAGAACCTGACGCAGACAGGGCGCGAGCGCGGCATGCAGAGGCTGATGAGCATCAACCTGCTCAAGCGCCTCGAGAGCTCCGTCCACTCGTTCCGTCTGACCCTTGGTAAAATCAAGGCGGGCATCGATACTGCGATCACTGAGATCAACCGCTTCGAGCAGTCCGGCCGCGCGGAGCTCCCTCTGTATGAGATGGAGACATCCGACCTTGATATGGATGATGAGAATACAGAACTCTTTGCTGTCGGTAAAAAGGTACCCGTCGACCTGGCAGACATGGACTGGAAATCATGGCGGAGGGAGCTGAAAAAGGACAGCGAAATACTGGGCGTCCTCACGAAAATGGTGGCGGACATCACCCCTGCACACGATACGAAGCTGCAGGAACTCCTGCGCCTCATCGCGGACAAGATCGAGCACCCCATCAACGAAGGAAACCGCCGTGTTCTCGTCTTTTCGGCATTTTCTGATACAGCGGAGTACCTCTACGAGCACGTCAGTACGTATCTCAAGGAAACATACGGATGCGACACGGCGCTCATCACTGGCTCCATCGACGGGCGCACAACGATCGCGGGCTTTCGCGCAACGCTCAACAACGTACTGACCTGCTTCTCCCCCCTCTCGAAGGGGCGGGACGTACTCATGCCGGGCAGCGCGGCGGACATCACAGTGCTGATCGCGACCGACTGCATCTCTGAGGGACAGAACCTGCAGGACTGCGACTACATGGTCAACTACGACATCCACTGGAACCCCGTGCGCATTATCCAGCGGTTTGGGCGCATCGACCGCATCGGCAGTCGGAATGCGTGTATCCAGCTCGTGAACTTCTGGCCGGATCTGACCCTCGACGACTACATCAACCTCAAGCCGCGTGTCGAGTCGCGCATGCGGCTCAGCATCATGACCGCTACGGGCGACGACGATCTCATCAACCCCGAGGAAAAGGGCGACCTCGAGTATCGCAAAATGCAGCTAAAACGCCTGCAGGAGGAGGTCGTCGACATCGAGGACATGAACGACGGCATCTCCATCATGGATTTCGGGCTCAACGAGTTCCGCCTTGACCTGCTCGCGTATCTAAAGGAGCACGGTGACATGGACAAGAAGCCGCGCGGCCTGCACACCGTCGTTCCTGCCACGGACGAGCTCGGCGCGGGCGTCATCTTCGTCCTGAAGAACATCCGCAGCAGCCTAGGTGTTGATACACGCAACCGTATCCACCCATTCTACATGGTTTACATCGGGCAGGATGGAACGATCCTCTGCGACTATCAGAACCCGAAAAAGATCCTCGACGATATCCGCCTCCTCTGCCGCGGGAAAAAAGAACCTATCCGCGCGGCATACGAGCCGTTCAACCGCGAGACCAACGACGGACGCGACATGCGCAGCGTCTCTGCCCTGCTGAGCGATGCCATCCACTCCATCATCGACGTAAAGGAGGAGAGCGACATCGACAGCCTCTTCTCAGCAGGCGGGACGAGCGCCCTGCACAACGACATCGCGGGGCTCGACGACTTTGAGCTCATCTGCTTCCTCGTCGTGCGATAGGGAAGCACTGATAAATTCGGCACGACCATCTTGACGCATCTTTTTCGCCCGCTTTTCGTTAGCAAATCCTCCACATAGCCCTCGCTATGCGTCCGGTTTGCTGCCTCAATCGGACAAAAAATCTACGCCAATCTGGCATACCTCATTTTATCAGCGCTTCCCTAGATCGGAGGGAGAATATGCTTGGACTGCCGGCCTCTACGGAACTCAATCGGAGAATCCCAAAACAGAAAATCTATGGCAAATGCGAGCTCAGTCCTGCCATCACAAAGGCGTTCAGCGCGCAGATCGCATCGATCCACTGGCGCAACAAGATCGCGCCGGAGGTTCTGAACCTCGCCGCAGGGAAGGAGGTGCGGGAGCTCGAAGTATTCGAGCTGCGTCTGAACGATGGACAGATGGACGAGGCTGTTCTGCGCCTCATTGACCGCGCGATCCCGTACCACATCCTCTTTGTCCTCGTGTGGGAGGATAGGATGCGCCTCGCCGTCGCATACAAAGAAACACCCGACGCAAAAAGCGCGGGCGTGCGGGTGGAGCGCTACTACTACACGGACTGGATGCCTGTGGGAGAGGTCGCACTGCGCCTTGAGGGGCTCTCGATGGACGCCGTCTATGAGAACCTCGTCCGCCGGATTGCGGGCGAGGCACTCGGGGATGCACGCACATCGACGCTCAGGGAGAGCGTCGCGGAGCAGGGGCGCAGAGAACGGATCGAAAAGCAGATTGCTGCGCTCGAGGCGAAGATCCGACGGGAGAAACAGCCAAAGAAAAAATTTGAGCTCGTGCAGGAATTAAAAGCACTACAGTGTAATTTATATAATTAGATATTATGACTGGAGGGATGGTACATGATATATTCACCTCTAAGATACCCTGGGGGAAAAGGAAAGTTATCTTCTTTTATGGAAGTTTTAATCCGGAAGACTGGACATATGAATGGGACTTATATTGAACCGTTTGCTGGCGGAGCTGGAATTGCGATCAATCTGCTTTTAAATAATATTGTTTCAAAGATCGTAATTAACGATTTGGATAAGGGAATCTATTCATTTTGGAGAGCGATTTTAACGGAGACAGACCGATTTGTTTCTGATATCCTTTCAGTTCCTTTGAATATGGACGAGTGGAACAGACAAAGAGTAATATATATGGAAAAATCTCAAAAGTATAGTTACGATTTGGGCTTTGCTACATTTTATTTAAATCGAACCAATCGATCGGGAATAATTAAAGGTGGAGTTATTGGGGGGAAGGAACAAAGTGGAAGATGGAAAATGGATGCTCGTTTTAATAGAAATGGTCTTATTAAGAGAGTACAGGAGATAGCTAAGCGAAAGAAAAGAATATATGTTTATAACAAGGATATTAATAGCTTTCTTATCCATTATGCGCCCAAATACTTCAACAATGCATTGATTTATTTTGATCCACCTTACTACACAAAAGGGCATGAGTTATATATGAATTTTTTTCGGCATACTGATCATGTTCGTATCAGTGAGCAAATTCCTCAGCTTAATGTGGATTGGATTATTACATATGATATTAGAGATGAAATTTTGAATTTGTACCGTGACAGGGAATGTAGAAAATTGGCATGCTCATACTCTGCCGGAACTAAAAAGAAGGCAGATGAGGTAATGATATTTCGTAGGAATGATATGATCCCTACGGAATTAGAGCTGTCCACATGTGAAGGGCATACATTGTTGCGTAATGTTATAGATTAAGAGGTGGGAAAGATGGGAACAAAAATTCAACATGTAAAAGTTGAGGAATTTAGGAGTTTCCATGATGTTGAGTTTGATATAGGTAGAAAAATCACTGTGATAAGTGGGCAGAATGGCGTCGGTAAGTCCAATCTTATATCGTTAATCGCCTCTGGATCAGGACTTGGTAAAAGCTCTGATTTTGGAGGAAATTTTCAACCAAAGTTTTATGACTTCTTTTATATTGCCCCAGAAGAAACCTACGAGAAATATAGTATTTATTTGCGTTATGCTAGTGATAATACAGATGAAACGGTTCTTAAATGCTTGACTTTTAAGGATGATACAGAGTCAAATCGTGGTATTCGTATTATTCCGAGAACCTCTAACAAAGAGGGGGATGATATAACCATAAAGGAAGCAGAACGCATAGCAAGAGAAAAATTTAATGTAGGTGGAGCGGCTAGAATTCCTATACCGACTATTTATTTAAGTATCTCCAGACTATATCCTTTAGGTGAACGCAAGGAGTCTGTATGTGTTAAAGAGATACGAAGAAACAATAAACTATATCAAAGTGAAGCACACACAAAATTTTGTGATTGGTATAATTCTGTTATACCAGGGAGCATTAAAAAGGATGGAGATCTTAGCCTTATAGATAAGGAAGCAAGCACCCGGTCTTCGTTACACATGGAAATGGAGAACACTCCTGCACTTGGCAAGTCTGTCGGGCAGGACAATCTTGGAAATATTATTAGTGCACTCGTGGATATTTATATTTTATCACAGCAAGATAATTACAATGGAGCACTTATTTGTATTGATGAGATTGAAGTTTCGTTGCATCCGGATACGCAGATGCGACTATTGGATTTAATGGATAAGCTGGCTGATGAATTAAATATTCAATTCGTTGTAACGACGCACTCGTTGACAGTGTTGAAAGATTTGTTAGGAAGACACAAGAAAAATCCTAATGATTATGCCATTGTGTATCTAAAAAATCCATCTGCGCCCATGGTCACTGTTCAACAGTCGTATGAAATTTTGAAAGCTGATTTATTAGGGAAAGTAACGTATCAAAAACCAAAACCCAAGGTATATTTTGAGGATAGAGTTGGAAAACATCTTTTTGATATGCTTGTTGGAGCACTTTATCATCAATGCAACACGCTGGAAGAGGAAGGAAATCTGAGAGGAAATATCTCACAGGAATATGCCTTTAAAATAAAAAGCAGATTGGCAAACATCAAGAAATATAGCCACGCGACATCCTTAATCAACCCCATTGTAACATCTCTTGGGTGTGAAGAATTATTGAAGTTTTCTCAGGCAGATCGGCTATATTCTGACCAAGTTATTTTTCTATTAGATGGAGATGCGCGTCATAAGCAACCAGAGCATAAACCAAAAATAAGAGAGTACTTGGACAGAATATATGATCCCCATAAGGATCATATATCTGATAGAGAGACCAATAGGAATAATATATGTTTTTTCCCCGATTATTTTGCTCCTGAATCGTTTCTTTATAGAATTATATACCAGATAGTGGATGCGGAAAGCAACCATGCGGTGTTTTGGCGTACTCTTGATCAACAGGAAGAAACGGCTTTGTATACTGCTTCCAAAATTCGAGCATGGTTTGCGGATCTCGTACCAGATTTTAATAATGATGACCTAAAAAAGATTTTTGAAGAGACTGAGGGAGATCGTTCTCATCCAAATGGAAAGGTTTGGGGTTTTATAGATGCAACACAAATCCTTAACTATTACTATGGTGATTACTCTACAATAGAAGAGTTAATATTGTTTTTTGAGAAATTTGATAACGCTTTTCAAATGACGTATGGAAATCTGATTCGAAAAGTATAGATAGGGAAGAGTGAGAACGCGATGGAGCGGATGAAGATGCACAGCAGGGATAATGTGGCGGCGAATGTGGAGGCGGTGGGGCGGCTGTTCCCGCATGCGCTGACGGAGGTCATGCGGGATGGGAAGGTCGTGCCGGCGATTGACTTTGATGTGCTGCGGCAGGAGCTCTCGCGTGAGATCGTGGAGGGGCGCGAGGAGCGCTATGCGTTCACATGGCCGGACAAGCGGCAGGCGATCCTCGCAGCGAACGCACCGGTCGCGATGGCGCTGCGTCCCATCGTGGAGGACAGTGTTGGGCGGGACGGCACGGCGGGTGCATTCGACAGCGAAAACCTCTACATCGAGGGGGATAATCTCGATGTGCTGAAGCTGCTGCAGGAGACGTACCTCGGCAAGGTAAAGATGATCTATATCGATCCGCCGTATAACACGGGAAATGATGCCTTTGTGTACGATGATGATTTTGCGATGGAGAACGGGGAGTTCCATGCGGCGAACGGGTGGCGCGACGAGGACGGCGCAATGCAGTACGATCTGCGTGCGAATAATGTGAGTAACGGGCGTTTCCATACGGACTGGCTGAATATGATCTACCCGCGTCTCAAGGTGGCGAAGTCTTTGCTTGCGGATGATGGGGTTATTTTTATCAGTATTGATGACAGCGAGCAGGAGAATCTCAAGAAGGTTTGTAATGAGATTTTCGGGGAGCAGAATTTTATTGCGGAACTTGTTTGGGAACGTGCTTATGCGCCCAAAAATGATGCAAGGTATATCTCCAACAGCCATGACTATGTGCTCATGTATGCGTGCGACATTAACAATTTTCAGATCGGGCGTCTGCCACGCACGGAGGAGGCGAATGCACGCTATCAAAATCCCGACAATGACCCGCGAGGTGTTTGGAAATCAAGTGATATGTCCGTCAAAACCTATACTGCTGAAAATGATTATCAAATCACCGCCCCTTCGGGGCGAGTGATAGAGCCTCCAGCAGGACGCTGCTGGAGGCTCTCTAAAAATAAATTTTTAGAGAGACTCCAGGATAATCGAATTTGGTTTGGGGAGGATGGTAACGGCGTACCATGTATTAAGAGATTTCTGTCCGAACTGAAGTATGAGGGGATGGCACCAACCTCGATTCTGTTTTACAAGGATGTCGGGCATAGTCAGGAGGGCGCAAAGGAAGTGACGCAGCTCTTTGATGCGGGTGTATTCGATGGCCCGAAGCCTGTGCGCCTGCTTACGCGCCTCCTTATCCTTGCAAATCTGAAACAGGATTCCATTGTATTGGATTTCTTCTCGGGGTCGGCGGCAACGGCACACGCACTCATGAGACGGAACGCCGAAGATGGTGGACATCGAAAGTTCATCATGGTGCAGCTGCCCGAGGCGACGGACGAGGGCGGCACAGCCTACAAAGCGGGCTATGAGAATATCTGCGAGATTGGCAAGGAGCGCATCCGCCGTGCGGGGGCGAAGATCGCAGCGGCGGCAGGGGAGAAGGCGGCAGGTCTTGACCTCGGGTTTCGCTGTTTGCGGCTCGATACGAGCAATATGACCGATGTCTACTATGCGCCCGATGCGGTGACGCAGGACGGGCTTTTCGCACAGGTGGACAATGTCAAGGCGGATCGTACGCCGGAGGATCTGCTCTTTCAGACGATGCTGGATCTCGGCATCCTGCTCTCGGCACCGATTACGGTGGAGGAGATCGCGGGGAAACGCGTCTTTAACGTCGCGGACGGTTTTCTCCTCGCGTGCTTCGACCGTGATGTGACGGATGAGACGGTGACGGCCATCGCCCAGCGAAGGCCCTACTACGCGGTGTTCCGTGATGCCTCGATGGCGGACGACTCTGCGCTGACGAATTTCGACCAGCTCTTTGCGGCGTACAGCCCTGCGACGGTGCGGCGGGTGCTCTGAGAGGTTGGGTTGAAATATTGAGATATGCAAAAAGGCGAAATAGCAGTGCAGAAGACGTATTTCTGTATTTTTTTCGTTGACGTATTGTGCTACTCTGCATATAATAGAAATAGAAGGGGCGCTATCGGTAAACGGTCAGCCCCACTAATTTCCGATTGAGATAAGATCCCCGCCTGAAGTTAGCAGCTACGAGGCGGGGTTTCTTATGCCTTCGATATTACGATGCAGATCGTAACGAGGAATACCAGCGAAAGAAATTCGTATGGTCCCATAGGCATACCCCCTTTATGATACAGGGGGCTGAGAACGACCGCCTACCATTTGTGATAGCGCCTAGACTCATTATATCATATCTGGCAGTGCGGGACTGCCTTTTTTATTGCGATGCTGCGGAAAATCTTCAGGAATCGCTGATAAAATGAAGTCTGCCAGATTGGCGTAGATTTTTCGTCCGAACAAGGAGGCAAACCGGACGCATAGCAAGGGCTATGTGGAGGATTTGCCGACACAGTGCGGGCAAAAAAGATGCGTCAAGATGGTAGTGCTGAATTTATCAGTGCTTCCTTCACTTGGCAAGGATGATCTCTGATGAAGTTTCACTTTACGGTGCAGCCGTACCAGACGGATGCGGTGGAGGCGGTTGTGCGTGTGTTCGAGGGGCAGCCGTTCGCCGCGCGTACGACGTATCTGCGCGATGTGGGGACGCGCGTGGCGCAGCAGGGGAATTTGCTGCCCGTGCAGGAGAGCTATACGAATGCACCGCTTCTCACGGCGGAGTCGGACGATGGTTTTCAGAATGAGGAGCTGGCTCTGACGAAGGCGCAGCTGCTCGCGAATATCCGCAGTGTGCAGAGCGCACGCAATCTCCATCTGTCTGATACGATCTCTGCACCGCTCGGCGCGTGTGCGCTCGATGTGGAGATGGAGACGGGGACGGGCAAGACGTATGTCTATATCAAGACGATGTTCGAGCTGAACCGCCGCTATGGCTGGAGCAAGTTCATCGTGGTGGTGCCGAGCATCGCTATCCGCGAGGGCGTGAGGAAGTCCTTTGAGATGACGGCGGAGCATTTCATGGAGCACTACGGGCGAAAGGCACGGTTTTTCGTCTACAGCAGTGCGAATCTGAACCAGCTGGACGCGTTCTCTGCTGATGCGGGGCTTTCGGTGATGATCATCAATACGCAGGCGTTCGCTGCCTCGCTGAACGAGGAGAAGTCGGTCGAGGGGCGCGGCGGAAATAGGGAGGCGCGCATTATCTACTCGAAGCGCGATGCGTTCGGCTCGCGCCGTCCGATTGATGTGATCGCGGCGAACCGCCCGATCCTGATTCTCGATGAGCCGCAGAAGATGGGGAAGAAGGGCTCGGTGACGCAGAAGGCGCTCGCGCAGTTCGCCCCGCTCTTTACGCTGAACTATTCGGCGACGCACGCGGAGCGTCATAGTCTCGTCTATGTGTTGGATGCGGTGGACGCCTACAATGCACGTCTGGTGAAGAAGATCGAGGTAAAGGGCTTCGAGGTGAAGAATCTGCCGGGGACGGGGCGCTATCTCTATCTCGCGGAGATCGTGCTCTCGCCGAAGGTGCCGCCGCGGGCGCGGATCGAGTTCGAGGTGGCGCAAAAGGGCGGGGTGAAGCGCGAGCTGCGCATTTTCTCTGTGGGGGATAATCTCTGTCATCTCTCGGGCGGGATGGCGCAGTATGAGGGCTATGTGGTGGAGCATATCGACGCCGCAGCGGGGACGGTGCTTTTCCTGAACGGGACGGTGCTCCACACGGGGGATGTAGAGGGCGATGTGTCGGAGGCGGATCTCCGACGCGTGCAGATCCGTGAGACGATTGTTTCGCATTTTGAGAAGGAGCAGCGGCTTTTCG